>LSQX01003996.1_pt1 | contig 23101 bp, 21 predicted proteins | sample 654561 | NCBI WGS metagenome assembly LSQX01 (sample SAMN04489861, study PRJNA283612) | anaerobic digester metagenome | isolation source: 4 biogas reactors fed with cattle manure at either 37C or 55C with and... | place: Denmark: Kongens Lyngby | collected 2014
CCTGGACGCGTTGCGTCGGGATGCGCGGGTCGACCGGCTGGGGGAGGCCGTTGTCACGGGTCTGGCATCCAATCCCGCGTCCGGGCAATCGGTCACGGTCCCGCTCGGATTTATCGACGATACCGCCCGATCATTGGCGGGTGTTGCACTCCAGGAAGGCCGATGGCCGGAGACGGAGAGTGAGATCGCCATCGAGCGGATCACGCTCTCCACACTGCGACTGCGGGCCGGCGTCGGGGATACCGTCGTGCTCTCCGTGTCGACCTCTCCACGCGAAGATGTGCCTGGGAGCCAACCGGCAACCGTGCAGATCTCATACCATCTCGTCGGCATTCTCGACAATTACTCGTTTATGCAGTATCACCCGAATGATCCGGATGGAACGTTGACCGGGCTTCCGAGCCTGATCACCGCAAGAAATCTCGATTCGGAAAAGGGGGATGCCGTCGCCCGCTTTGTGTATGTGCATGTTGTGGATCACGCGTCCTATGTCGCGTTTTTCAACGAGTACGCGGATCGGTTCGGACTTGCGTTAGATCAGTATTCACTCAATACCGAAGCGTATCGTCCGGATGCCCCTCTTAAAAGCGTCGACGGGTATCCGCAAGACAACCTGAACAGCTGGTTCCCTCACAACACGGAGACCGAGACCTACCAAAACGCTTCGAAAACACCCCGACAGATGCTTCTATTGGTCATTCTGCTTTTAGCCGGGCTGGCTGTGCTTCTTTTTCTCACCACATTGCAGATGCTGTATAAGAAGCAAACGGATTCTGTGTTCCGGCTGCGACTTGCGGGTGTATCGCCCGCGCAGTTGACGGCAGCGGCTGTGCTGCAGGCGACCATGGCGCTGGCCATACTGATCCCGGCGGGTGTGCTCTTCGGTGGTTTGGGCGCGCTGGCGGCAGACCGCTGGTATCTGCGGGCCCGTATCCCGTATTTTCAAGTCAGAGTGGATCCTGTCTGGCTGCTGGCGACGGCTGTGGTATTCTCGATCCTTCTACTCTGGCGTATTGCCTCCACCTGGCGCGCTTGCCGCCTGTACCGACCACTGGACGCGGGCGCGGGGCGCCTGCCGGAGCGACCAAATCGATCCGCCCGCAAAAAAGAAGCTCCGAAGAGCTTCCCCTCTAACCCCTCTGTTCCGGATGCCAGAGAACGCCATCCGATCCTTTTCTGGGCCAGGCGATCCTTCCAGGAGAACCGGGCCGCTCTCGCGGGAGTGGTGTTTTTATTGGGTTTAGGTCTTGCCGTGATGTTGATCAGCTCCTATGTCATTGCAGTCCTGCAACTGGAGAACGAATACAACTCCCGGTACGATGTCGAGCTCTCGATGGGCAACAGTGGTACGATTTCCAACCTATATATACCCACCCGTGAACCCGGATTCGCGCGGGAAGATCTGGCTGATTTGGTCCGGGTCGATGAGATTCAGATTTGCCGGCTGGAATCCCACTACCGTGTCAATCTCGTCGGGGACCGCACCGAGGAGAGTGAGCGGTTGCTTTCGTCGATGTTTCAGTTTCTGGACAGCGAAAATCAGGGGGTTCCTCTGGCTGGCGTATTGGCAGACAAAAAGACATATGGATACCTGGATTCCGAAAAACTATATCTCGGTACTGTGACAGGAGTAGAGCCCGACGTGCTGGAAACCATGCGGGCGGATTTGCTGGCAGGTGATATCGATATCCCGGCGCTGTCGGAGGGACGGCAAGTGTTGCTGCTGACCGGATCGTCAGCCCCGGAGGCTAAGGTCGGGGATTCCCTGCTGCTGACCCAGGTCGTCAACCCGGACGACAACAATACACCATACGAACCCGTTGTGTCCCATGGCGTGGATCCCTCCAGTTGGAAGCGGCGAGATGTACAGGTTACGATCGGGGGCATCGTACGATTCCCGGATCGGAGATCGGACGCGCCGCTGAACATGACCCGCGACCTGCTCGGAGAGGAGGTTATGATCGTCTGGGGCCTGGACGCTTTCCGGCTGTTCGGGCTAGAGGATCGGATCCAGTCGGTCTACATCCAGATGAAGGACTACCGGGACGATGAAGATTTACGCGCAGTTGTCCAGGAACTGGATATCCTGTATCCCTATATGACGACCCTGATGCGCTCCGAAGCGGAGCAACAGACACAGATAGGCAACAACATCGTATTGACTGTCATATACCTCCTGCTTGTCCTGCTGGCTCTGTTTTCGGTCTTTGTCATCCGCTCGATCAGCCACTCGCTGGCCACCAGAAACCGGCGGCTGATCGGCGCATTGCGTGCCGGCGGATTCTCATGGGATCAGATGAGGCGACTCAAAGCGCTGGAAAGTGTCGTTCTGGTGTTGACCGCGGCATTGTCTGCCCATGTCATCGGCATCGGCGTGGCGATTCCGCTGTTGGTGAACGGCAACCGGATTGCCGTCTCAATAGGCAATCAGATCCTCGATATCTTCCAGTATTATCCCCTGCTTCCGATGCTGATCATCCTGCCGGCACTACTGGCGCTGGTTTACTTATTCCAGATGTCTCCCATCAGGCGGCTGTACAAACAGCCGGTTTGTGAGCTCATCCGGGAGGAGTAACCAGGATTTCCGAAACGACCGTTTTACCCGTCCGCCCCCGGCAGATCCGAGGGACTCATTCCCGTGCTCTGACGGAGCAACTCATCCCAATCGACCACATCGCAACGTTCCGCCCACTCCCGATAAATCTCCGCGAGCTCCTGCACCTTGTCCGGTCTCTCGGCTGCCAGATCGTGCAATTCTGTCCTGTCACGTGTCATGTCGTATAATTCCCAATCTCCGGGATGTTTGCATACCAGTTTCCAGTCCCCGGATCGGACCGCGCGGTTGCCTTCGTGTTCCAGCACGATGGGACGCAGCCGGGAGGTCCGGTCGCCGCGCAGCAAGTCGAGCAGGCTCTCCCCCTCCAGCGACGTAATCGTGTGTCCGTTGAACGTGTCGGGGTACGATGCCCCCGCGGCGTCGAGGCAGGTCGCCATGATGTCGATCACATGGCAGGGGGTGTGCAAGAAGCGCCCGCCACCCGCCATGCCGCGCGGCCATGAGACGATGAGCGGTGTCGAAATCCCGCCCTCGTGCACCCAGTGCTTGAACAGCCGAAACGGCGCATTGCTCGCGTTGGCCCAGGGCAGGTCGTAACTCATGTATGTGTCTTCCCCGCCCGGCATCCTGCCCGGATCATTGCCCGGTACCACCGCTTCCCCCCGCCGGGTCGGCGGCACATAGTCCATGATCCACCCGCTCTCCGCCAGCAGTTCCGCGCACCCGCCGTTGTCCGACAGGAACAGTACCAGCGTGTCCTCTTCGAGTTCCAGACGGCGAAGGCTGTCCAGGATCCGGCCGATCCCCTGATCCATGCGGTCCACCTGTGCGGCATACACCGCCATCCGCATGTCCTCCCATGCTGGATCGGACACCTCTTCCCAGGGCCGGGACCCGGCATCGCGGGGCGATAGCGCCCAGGACGGGTCGATCAATCCCTCCTCTATCAGGCGACGATGACGTGCTTCCCGGACCGCATCCCAGCCGTAACGGTAGCGTCCCCGATACTTTTCGATGTCGCCGGGCAGCGCGTGCAGCGGCCAGTGAGGCGCGGTATACGCCACATACAGGAAAAACGGATCGTCAGTCGCGTGAAAATCTTTGATCATATCGACCGCATGGTCACTGATCGCATCCGTGTAGTAAAAGTCCTCGTCGCTGCCGATGTCGACCGGCTCACCATCCCGGTAGAGGGTGTGTGGATTGAAGTAGCTTCCGGCGCCGTCGAGGGTACCAAAATGACGTTCGAATCCCCTTTCCCATGGCACGGGGTGCCGCGCATCCCCCGGGGACCAGCGGTCTTGGCCGAGCATGCCGTAGTTGCCGCCCACATGCCACTTGCCGCTCATGCCGGTGTGGTAACCCGCCCGGCCGAGCGCTTCCGCGATCGTGACACAGTCGTCGCGCAGGCAGCCCTGGTACGCCGGGATTCCGAGGTCTGACGTCATGTGCCCCACACCGGCCTGGTGCGGATAGAGCCCCGTCAGCAGCGACGCGCGGGTCGGACAGCACCGCGCATTGTTATACATTTGCGAAAATCGGACGCCGCCGCGCGCCAGCCGGTCCAGGTTGGGTGTCTCGATTTCAGATCCGTAACATCCGATGTCGCTGTACCCCATGTCGTCGGCCAGGATGACCACTATGTTCGGTCTGTTGGATGATGGATGTGACACGTGTGCCATGGGCTCCCCTTTCCGCCGGTCGCGCGACCGGACCGTCAGACTACCGTACGAACCGCCGCGCCAGCTCCTGCATCCGCGGCAGTGTATACGCGAAAAACGCCTGGTACGCCGTGCAGAACCGATTCAAACCAGGTCTTCCTTCCACAAACGGCTCCCGATACCGCCGGCAGCCGCCGCGGCAGATCGGGTACCATTCGCACGCGCGGCATGCCTCGTCGACCGGCAGCGATTCCTCGATGAACTGGCGCGCCGGCTCGGATTCGGCCAGTTCCGCGAAACCATCCTCGGCGATGCTGCCCATCCGGTAGCGGTCGAGTACATAAAAGTCGCACGGAAACACGCTCCCGTCCGCTTCCACCACAAACTGGCAACTGCAGGTTCCGGACATACCGCAAGATTCCGGACGGCGGCCCGCGCACATCCCCACCCAGTTCTCAAAATCCCGGATGCTGACCATTTCTCCACGCACTAGATCCGCGCGCTGAAGGTCAGCGTACCATAGGTCGAACAGTTCTTTGAGGAAATAGGCGTACCGCTCCGGCGTCAACGCGGTGTCGGAATCGCCGGCAGCATCCAGCGGATCGAGACAGGGAATGAACTGCAAGTAGCGGAATCTGTTCTTTTTCATAAAAGCATAGACTTGACGCACATGGCGTGCCACCTGATTCGTGACCACCGTCAGGATGTTGTATTCCACCCCCGCGGACTCCATGTGACGTGCGGACTCCAGGACGCGCCGCCAAGATCCGGTGCCGGACGCGTCCACCCGCTGTGCGTCGTGGATGTCTTTGGGGCCGTCCAGAGAGAGCCCAACCAAAAAATGGTTGTCGTGCAAAAACCGCGCCCACTCCGCGTCAACCACGATGCCGTTGGTCTGGATCGCATAGTGGACGGACACTATCTTGTTATTGTGACGTTCCACGAATCCAATGAGCGCCTGGTAGAAATCCAGTCCTGCCAGTGTGGGTTCGCCTCCCTGGAACGCGAACGTGCAGCTCCCGTCTGCGAAAGAAAGCGCTTTGCGAACGAGGGTTTCGAGCGTCTCCAGCGTCATGAACCCATACGAGCGGTGCTCGCGATGTGTGGTGACATCGTGGTAGAAGCAGTATCCGCACCGCAGATTGCAGTGGCCCGAGGCGGGCTTGATCAACAGACTCAGCGGGGGCATTCGACCCCTCCTTCTCGATTCCGGTGCATCGTCGATCCTGATCTCTACCGATACCGATCGTTCGGCCAATCGCTTCCGCTGACCGGTGTCACGACCGGCTTGCCCTCCCGGTCCAGCAGCGGAGTGAGCCCGCCGGAATAACCGGAAGAGGAATAGATGTAGTTGACTCCGGTCTCCCGGTCCACCCAGACCTGGAATGCGACAGACCAGCCCGATTGTTTGTACGTCCTGACAAACCGTTTATCCCATGCTGCCATACGGCACCTCCCCATTTATGTGTCGCGACTTCGCCTCATCGGCGTTCCGGACGTTTTTATTCCAATCCATAGTGTTCCCGGGCATCAAACCCGGCGTAGGTCGCGGTCCGGTCCTCGACGGGCGTGATCTCCAGCATGCACAGGTGGTTCGACGGCAGGCTCACCGACACTTCCAGCCAGCCGTCCTCCCGTGCGAACAGTTTTTCGTCCCGCTGCAACGGCTCTGCCGAGGCCCGCAGAATCCGGCGCTGTGCATCGTCGAGCGTGTACGGTTTGCCCAGATTGCTCCAGGTCTGTAGCGGGTTCGCATGCTTGCCGCCCACACTCTGCTTGAGCAGCAGGCACTGCGGCGAGGACAGGCCCGGCAACCGGAGGTTGTAGCTGATCGGCTCCGCGGATTGGTCCGTTGTCGCGTCCGCGTGCCACCCGATGATCGCGTACCGGTCGCCATCCCGGGTGACGATGAGATTTTCGTCCCGGTACACCAGCTCGCCGCCCGCGCGGGAGAAGAACGCAAAGGTCCAAAATGTCGGTTTTTTGATCGACTCGAGACCGACCAGCCCGAAGCCGCCGTGGAACACCGAAATCGGGACGTCCGCCTCTTCAAACACATCGCTGAAGGTCCAGTAGGAATAGGAGTCCGCGTAGTCGCCCGCCTCGCTGAGGATGCGCGCGATGTAGGCGGCATTGTACACGGTGTCATGGACCGGGCAGCGCGGCACATACGAAGTGCTGAATTCCGTGATGTGCAGCGGGAGCCCCGCGATCCGCGGGTAGTCATCCATGATCTGCCGGGTCTCGCGGAGCTCGTCGATCATGATGTCGTTTTTGCGCAGCGAATGGTGGACATAAAAACCCTCCCGGCGGGGCTGGTTCGCGGTATAGCAGTGGCGGGTCACCATGTCGATCGGGAGATCGTTTTCGGTCACGAACGAGAAAAACGAACGCAGCCAGTGTTCGGTGTCCACCCCGCAGATCGCGGGTCCGCCGACCGGGATCCGGGGATCCACCCGCTTGACCGCACGCGCGGAGACCTCGTACAGATGAAAATACTCCTGCATCGTCCCCGCCCAGAATCCGATATTGGGCTCGTTCCAGACCTCGACCGGCCAGGTCGCCACCTCGTCGTGGCCGTACCGTTCCGCCAGATGTGCCAGCGTGTGCTCGACGAGGATCTCCCACTTGTCAAAGTCATTCGGAGGCGTGACGTTTCCCTTCCAGTAGAAGATCGTTTGCTCTCCGGACTTCAACTTTTCAGGCATAAAGCCCAGTTCGAGAAAGGGTCGGATGCCGCGCGCGAGGTAACTGTCGACCACCCGGTCGAGATAGGTGAAGTTGTAGTACGGGCGCGGACCCTCCGGGGAGTCCAGCTCGCGGTAGATGCTCATATCGTCGCAGAACAGCCCGTGCCCGCGGATGTAGCGGAACCGGATGGCCTCCTGCACGAGATCGAGGTGATCGAGATACTCCTGCTGGAGTGCCAGGCCCATGCGGCCGGTGCCGACACAGTAGGCAGCGTTATTTTTAAAAGGGACACCTGCGGCAGGAACAGTGACGGAACGGATCATATCTGGGCACCTCCATGAATACAGTCAGCTGCTTGTACAATTATACGTCAGACCAGCCGGCGGAGGGCTGTCGCAAATACGCGTCCGCTTCCTCCGGCGACATCCGGTCCCCCCAGGTTTCCAGCAACCCTTCGAGGACTTGTATTTTTCGTATTACTTGCCATATTATGCTTACAGGCTAGCTTTTGCTCCTGAATGATCTGTATTCGTTGTATTTCAAACTAGGCGGTACCTTTTTCATGTTGGCTGTATTTCTTTCTTTGATCGACGATGAACCTTCGCGAACACTGTTCGAACAAGTTTATCTTGGTCATGTTCATACGATGATCCATGTTGCCCGCAACGTTTTACACGATTACATGTTGGCGGAGGATGCGGTCCACGATGCTTTTCTTCATATCATGGATCATCTGGATGCGATCACCGAGGCGGATAGCACAAGAACCCGGGCCTATGTCGTTCTGATCACGCGAAATGTCGCCATCAACTATTATCGGAAACAGAAGCGCCGAGCAGAGTCCAATCTCGATGAATTTTCAGATTATCTATCGACGGAACAACCGGATCCGGAAGTTGTCCTGATGCAAAAGGAGAAGTTCCAAGAGTTGCTGGCGAGCATCTCCCGTCTAAAGCCGGCTCTTGCTGATGTTATCTCATTGAAAGTTGTTTTTGGGTACAGTGACGATGAGATTGCTCGCCTGCGTGACATAACCCCATCCAATGTGCGAGTACGGTTACATCGGGCCAGGCGCAGTCTAGCGCTGGATATGCTAGAGGAAGACACCTGATATGGAAGTAGCTTGCGATCCCGTCCTGCTTCAAAAGATAAACGAGTACATGGGTTCCTTGCTTTGCGAACTGCCGTCCGAACAAGAATTGGCGGATATCCAAGTACTGTCATTCCGCTTTAAGAGACGGATGCAGCGACTAGTCCGAAAAGCCCAACAGAGAGAATCTGAGCTGACCCAAAAGCAGAGATTCCCGCTACAGAGAATCCCTCATCCGCATGCCTCTGTCAGGAAGCGTCTGGTAATCCTTGTTATCATCATTACCATTCTGACCACGGCCTTCGCTGTCTCCGCCAGCCGGGACGCGATCGTCGGATTTGTCGTTCAGGTTTTCGAAAAATTCTCTACGATTATTTTCAACAGTTCACCGACAGAATCGGAGCCCCTATCGATGCCAACTGATCCTCGGGATATCACCGAGCATCTCCCAACAGCTGTTCCCGACGGTTATTCGCTATCGGAACAGACAGGTTCCGAATATTTCGTTCGACTGATCTACACCAACACAGAAGGGCATTATTTACTATTCGTAAAGGAAGAAAAATCCAGTGTAAGGATCGACATCAATACCGAAGGAATCCAGACCGAATCCATCCTGATCGGAGAGTACCGCGGGATTTATTACTTCAACCTTGGAACGGGCGGTCTGATTTGGGAAGATGACTGGTATGCGTATTCGATCCTTGGCGAAATAACCAAAGATGAGATGATCATATGGCCTATTCGACGAAATAGCCGTTTTATTAGTACCCGTATGAGGATCGCGTTAAATCGTTTGTAACAAATTACTCTTCCCTGGCGTTTATATAGTAGAGATGCAAACAACCAATCCTACACTAAGTGCATTTTGGAAAACAGGAGATCCGTATGAAAAAGGTTGCCGCCTCTATCTGTCTTTTCCTTATCGTGCTCACACTCATTGGCTGTACGCCAGCTGGTACCGGTACCTCCTCGATATCAGATACTACGAAGCCAGTACAATCCAGCACGTCCACAACCGTCATGACAACGACCGCTAAGACAACGACTCCTGCCACGAGCAGCCTGCCTCTGATTCTTACACCTGTTCCAGAGGCTTACACGAAAATCCCATATACCGAAATCGTGGAAGACCTGATCCTATTCGCACCTAAAAAGGAATACTCCCAGACACATTCCGAATCTGTGGAAAAAGTGATCATTCCCTTCCTTGAACCAGTGGATCGCGCCCAGGTCGTCGGGATCAGCGAGAACCTGGAAGTGTATATCGCGCTGGAAAACGGAGAGCCAGAATCGGAACGGAAGATTCAGGTTGTGTCCTGGTCCATACCGACGGAAACCTGGTCCAATCTACTCGATATCACGGTTCCGGCTGGCCGGAGCTGTTATGTTGATCTGGTGAGCGAAAAATACATTGTCTGGGTGACTTCCGAGACGCGTGGTCTTGAACAAATGGAACCTGAAATATGCGTCTATCATCGTCATACAGAGGACATGCACCGTTTCGAACTACCCAAATTCGAAGATCAGGACTTCCCTGGTGAACAGATATCCTTCGCACCAACATCCCGTTTGATTGAACTAAACGATGCTCTTTATTTTGAGATGATCACCGGGAAAGTGTCTGGAGTCGGGTTCAACCGGAGCATCGGCAGGTACGATGTGCTGGAAAAGGTGGTGTCGGTGTACCAGGAACACGCCAGCAATCCATTCCGCATCGAAGACCGGATCGGCTGGTGTGAACTACCTGAAAATGGAAAAGGCACAGTCCTCTCCATCCAGGATGAGAAAGGCGCATGGAGCGAGTTGAGTGACATAGGGGTCAGCGAGGCCAGGGTGTCCGTCGGTGGTGATGTCGCATTAATCAACGATTCAATCCAAAGTTGGCAGATCGAATCATCCGGAGCGACTTGCATTTCCAATGATGGAGTGGATGGCCGGGGTGTCCGGATGATCAGGGACGGTGCGGTCGTTCCAATCCTCGCGTCAAGGAACGCCGCTTACGTGCTTTCACCAGAAACCGACGGAAACATCGTTGTATTCACGCTCAACGGTTGCACCGCAAAGCCCTTGTACTATGACATCAGTCAAGAAACCATCATCGAGTTGGACAATGCCGTGAATGGCGTTTACGAACCGTTTATCACAGGACAGTATGTGGTGTATGTACAGCAATACCAAAACGATACTCCGTCCACCTGCATCAACCTGTGGTACGCCCCGATCGCGTAGCTCGACACAGTTTTATCCTCTACTGTTATTTGTATCCTGGTATCAACTGCTTCAAACACATTCCATACGGGACGGGTATCCACTGTACAGTGGGTATCCGTCCCGCAGTTTTGCCAGACGAATCAAGAGACGCTACCCCTCTGCTGTTACGGTGCCCTCCATCGGGTGTGTTGTATAATACTGTTTTCGGAACGGGAGATGGCTTCCGGTCGATACCGTTATCGATGGGAACCCCTCCGGAAAATATCACACAAACAGGAGAGACAGACAACATGACAAAAGCCAACGTATTCTTCACAGACTTCCGTACGGTCGCATTCGGCGACGGACTGCCGGCCAAGCTCAAAAAGCTGGTCCGCAAGGCAGGCATCGACCAGATCGACATGAAAGGCAAATTCGTCGCGATCAAAATGCATTTCGGGGAGCTCGGCAATGTCAGCTATCTGCGCCCCAACTACGCCAAGGCGATCGTGGACGTGGTCAAAGAACTGGGTGGCACTCCTTTCCTGACCGACTGCAACACGCTGTATACCGGCAGCCGCAAGAACGCTCTCGAGCATCTGGAGTGTGCCTGGGAAAACGGCTTTTCACCGCTCTCGGTGGGATGCCCCATCCTGATCGCCGACGGACTCAAAGGAACCGACGACATCACCGTTCCGATCCGGGGTGGCGAGGTTCTGCACGAGGCCAAGATCGGACGTGCGATCATGGACGCGGATATCTTCATCAGCCTGTCCCATTTCAAGGGGCACGAGCTGACCGGATTTGGCGGCGCGATCAAAAACATCGGCATGGGTTGTGGCTCCCGCGCGGGCAAGAAGGACCAGCACCGCAACGGCAAGCCCGTGGTCGAACACCGGTTGTGCACCGGCTGCAAGCGCTGCCTCCGGGAATGCGCGAACGACGCGCTGGAGTTTGATCCGACCACCAGAAAAATGTCCGTCAATCAGGACAAATGCGTCGGCTGCGGCCGCTGTATCGGTGCCTGCAACTTTGACGCGATCCGCTTTACCGAAAACGCGGCCAATGCGGATCTGAACCGCCGCATGGCGGAGTACACCAAGGCGGTGCTGGACGACCGGCCGCATTTCCACGTGTCGTTGGTGATGGATATATCTCCCAACTGCGACTGCCACGGCGAAAACGACGCCCCCATTCTGCCCGACCAGGGTATGTTTGCTTCCTTTGATCCGCTGGCACTCGACCAGGCGTGTGTGGATGTCTGCCTTGCCGCGGAACCGATGCCGGGCAGTCAGTTGTCGGACAACCTGGCGCGGCCCGGGTTTGTGGACCATCACGACCATTTTGTGAATTCCCGGCCGGAATCGGAGTGGGCGACCTGCCTGGAACACGCCGAAAAGATCGGCGTAGGCACCCGCGACTACGAGCTGGTTGTCGTCAAGTAGCCTTTTCCGATATCAGATGTGGAAAATAAGAGGGTCCCGCACGGTTCAACCGGCGAGGGACCCTCTTTCCTCTATGTAGCTTTATGTTCTTTCACCCCAGCGCTTGACCCAAATCCCGCACCAGGTCGTCCGCGTCCTCGATCCCGATCGACAACCGGATCTGTCCGGGCGTTACGCCTGCCGCCAGCTGATCCTCGGCGGACAACTGGGAATGTGTGGTCGAGGCGGGGTGGATCACCAGGGATTTGGCGTCTCCGACATTCGCCAGGTTGGAGAAAAGCCGCAGTCGGTCGATGAACGCCTTGCCCTCCTCCTCGCCGCCTTTGAGTTCAAAGGAAAAGATTGCGCCGGCGCCTCGCGGAAAGTATTGTTGCGCGAGTGCGTGGTACCGGTTGCCCGACAGTCCGGGGTAGTGGACCGCCGCAACCCGGGGATGCCCGGCCAGATAGTCCGCCACCCGCTGTGCGTTGGCGACATGCTGCCGCATACGGAGCGAGAGCGTCTCGATCCCGAGCAACAGCAGAAACGCGTTGAAAGGAGAGAGACAGGCACCGGTGTCGCGGAGCAGGGTGACCCGGGCGCGTGCGATGAATGCCGCCTGCCCCAGCGCCTCTGTATACACCAGTCCGTGGTAGCCCGGATCCGGGGTGGTGAACTGCGGAAATCGTCCGGAAGCCGCCCAGTCGAAACGACCGCTGTCCACGATCACCCCGCCGATCGAAGTGCCGTGCCCGCCGAGGAACTTGGTCGCAGAATGCACCACGATGTCAGCACCAACCTCGATCGGGCGGATGAGGTAAGGCGTTCCAAACGTGTTGTCGACGATCAGGGGTAGGTCGTTTTCATGCGCGATCGCAGCGACCGCCTCGAGATCCACGATGTTGGCGCGGGGGTTGCCTATGGACTCGACGAAGATCGCACGGGTGTTGTCGCGGATCGCGAGCCGGAAATTGTCCGGGACATCCGGATCTACAAAGGTGGTCGTGATCCCGTACCGCGGCAGGGTGTGGGCAAACAGGTTGTAGGTCCCGCCGTACAGCGTGTTCGCCGCGACGAGGTGTCCGCCCGCGTCCGCGAGGTTGAGGACCGCGTAGGTGATCGCCGCGGAACCCGAAGCGACCGCGAGTGCGCCGACTCCGCCCTCCAGCGCCGCCATCCGCTGCTCCAGCACATCGGTCGTGGGATTCATGATGCGGGTATAGATGTTGCCGGACTCTTTGAGCGCAAACAGATCCTCGGCGTGTTGCGCGCTCTGGAAGTTGTAAGAGGTCGTCTGGTAAATGGGAACCGCGCGGGCACCGGTCGCGGGATCGGGAGTCTGCCCGGCATGGAGCTGCAGAGTGTCAAAGGCGTATTCAACGGGGTTCATCGCGTTCTCCTTCTGCCGCCGGCAGGCCGGCCAGGCTGTCGAGTGTGACATCGTCCACGGTTTCGGCGATGCCCCGGTCCAGCGCATCCCACAGGCGTCGGCGCAGGCATTGTCGGATCGGGTCGTCCTCCTGAGCACCCGGTTCCATCACGTTCAGGTCCCCTTCGAGTACGCGGAGCACCTCGCCCGCGGTCTTGTTTCCAAGTCCCGCGACAGGATGGTAACCCCCCTGGCTTCCCCTGGCGCTTTGCACCAGCCCGGCTTTTTTCAGGATCGAGAACATGTGCTCCAGGTATCCCATGGAGACCTGTTGCCGTTCGGCAATCGAAGCCAGCGACACCGGTGTACCGTCATGGTGCGTGATCAGGTCAACGAGAGCGCGCAGACCATATCGCCCCGCGGTCGACAATCTCATGACACCACCTCCCCGGTGATGGGAAGGCTGGTACATCGGGCGAGGTCGGCCAGGGTCACGCTGTCCAGTGTCCCGTTGATCCGATCCGCCACGGATTGCCACAACCCGCGCGTCTCGCAACAGGCGGTTCGCGAACAGCGGGGAGAGATGCCGGTTGCAGGCCCGCCGCTTTCCACACAATCGACCGGGACCAACCGTCCTTCCACCGCGCGTACGACATCTCCCGCGCGGATATCATCCGGGCTCTTCGCCAGTACATATCCGCCCTGCGCCCCACGAATGCTGGACAACAGACCGGCCTGACGGAGCGTGGACAGAATCTGACTCAGAAACCGCTCCGGAATCCCCCGTTCGCGCGCAATGTCGCGTACCGAGACCGGAATCCTGCCCCCGCCGGTCGACAGAGCGAGGGCGGTGAGGGACTCCAGCGCATATTGACTTTTGACCGATAACTTCATGACCATCCCCCCTATCCGCAAACCAGACCGGTCAGGCGTCCTGAAACAGCGCGGTCGACAGATAGCGTTCGCCGGTATCCGGCAGGATCACAACCAGCGTCTTGCCCCGGTTTTCAGGACGGCGGGCGAGATCAGCCGCGGCCTGGATCGCCGCGCCGGATGAGATACCGACCAACAGGCCTTCGGTCTTGGCGATGGCACGGGCTGACGCAATGGCGTCCTCGTTGCTCACGCGGATCACCTCGTCGATCACCGATCGGTTGAGAACACCCGGGACAAATCCCGCGCCGATCCCCTGGATTTTGTGGGGGCCCGGATTGCCGCCGGACAGCACCGGGGAATCCACCGGTTCGACCGCTACCACCCATACATCCGGTTTTCTGGCTTTCAAAACCTCGCCGACACCGGTCAAGGTGCCACCGGTGCCGACGCCGGATACAAACAGATCCACCACGCCGTCGGTGTCGCGCCAGATTTCCTCCGCGGTCGTGCGGCGATGGATTTCGGGATTGGCGGGATTTTCAAACTGCTGGGGAACGAACGCGCCCGGGATGCCTGCGGCAATTTCGGTTGCCCTGCTGATCGCCCCTTTCATCCCCTCCGCGCCGGGGGAGAGAACCAGCTCCGCACCGAGCGCTTTGAGCATGTTGCGCCGCTCCACGCTAAACGTGTCCGGCATGACCAGGATCAGCCGGTAGCCCCGCGCGGCCGCGACAAACGCGAGTGCGATGCCGGTGTTGCCGCTCGTGGGTTCGACGATGGTGCCGCCGGGCGCGAGTACCCCCCGCTCCTCCGCGTCCCGGACCATCGCGAAACCGATCCGGTCCTTGACGCTGCTGAGTGGATTGAAGGATTCGATCTTTACCAGAATGCGCGCGTCCAATCCGTTCGCGCGGCTGTAGTTGGAGACTTCGAGCAACGGAGTGTTGCCTATGAGATCCGTCAGGTTAGCTGCTATTTTCGCCATGGTCTTTCCCTCCCGGTGATATTGTATAATTCCTATCGGATTAGTAGTGTATAAACCAGTATAAACGGCGGCCGCAGGTCTGTCAACCGTACGGCCGCCGTATGAAAACACGATTTATTCCAAAATCAGCCCAGTTTCCAGGCGAGGTCGGAGAGGAACAACTCCCGCTCCAGCCGTTCCGGCCGGGTGTCCGCGTCGATGTGGACAAATTCGATCTGCTGGATACGCGCCCAATCCCGGAGCTGTTCGGCAGAAACGTCGAAACTCAACACGGTGTGGTGCGCGCCGCCCGCGGTGATCCAGGCTTCGGCACCGGTCATGAGGTCGGGCATCGGCTTCCACATGATCCGGGCGACCGGCAGGTTGGGCATCTTGTAGACCGGTTCCACCGCTTCGATGTCCTGCACGATCAGGCGCATACGCCCGCCCATGTCGATGAGGCTGGCCAGTACCGCCGATCCCGGATGGCCTTCGAATACCAGCCGCGCGGGCGGTTCGCGGTCTCCGATCCCCAGTGGGTGTACCTCGATGCGCGGACGGCCGGCCGCGATGCTCGGGCAGACCTCCAGCATGTGGGCGCCCAGCACCAGTTCGCGGCCCGGCGTCAAATCGTAGGTGTAGTCTTCCATAAAGGAGGTGCCGCCACCGCCCTCCCCGCCGATGATTTTCATCACCCGCATCAGTGCGGCGGTCTTCCAGTCCCCTTCTCCGGCAAAGCCAAATCCTTTGCCCATCAGACGCTGGGTCGCCAGCCCGGGCAGCTGTCTCATGCCGGACAAATCCTCGAACGTGTCGGAAAAGGCTTCGCATCCGTGCTCCCGCAGCATGGCTTCCATCGCGCATTCAATCCGCGCCTGGTACCGCACGCTGTCCAGATCCTCGGTCGCGATGTCGTACATCGAGACATATTCGTTCATCGTCCGATCGATGTCCGCAGACCCGACCGCGTCGACCCGGCGGGCGAGTTCTCCGGGAGCCCAGGTGTTCACCTGCCAACCGAGTTTGCGCTGGGCTTCCACTTTGTCCCCTTCGGTGACGGCCACCTCGCGCATGTTGTCCCCAAACCGCATGACGCGCAACGATTGGCCCGCCACCGCGCCGACCGCGACCCGCATCCAGTCCCCGAGCCGGCGGAGTACCGTTTCATCCTCCCAGTATCCCGCGATGATCTTGCGCGACATCCGTAAGCGCGCCCCGATAAAGCCGTGTTCCCGGTCGCCGTGCGCGGACTGGTGAAGATTCATAAAATCCATGTCGATGCCCAGATCCGGGATCTCCCGGTTGAACTGTGTGTGGAGGTGGCAATACGGCTTGTCCAGCCGATCCAGACCCGTAATCCACATCTTGGAGGGGCTGAAGGTGTGCATAAACACGACCAGTCCGGCACAGTCGTCGTCGCTGTTTGCGTCCAGTACAAGCCGCCGGATCTCCTCCGCGGAGGTCAGAACCGGTTTGGGCACAATCCGGAAGGGCAAATGGGCGGAGGCGTCCAGCCCGGCCGCGATCCGGCGGCCGTCCTCGTCCACCTGCGCCAATGTCTCAGGCCCGTACAAATTTTGTGATCCGGTGACAAACCAGAATGTCCATTTCCGATCCATGTCTATCCACTCTCCTGTCTTTATTGCAGTTTCTTGCAATTCGTCCGTCTGGTCCTGTTTCATATACCAGACATCCCGCCTGATGACGCGGACGGCCGGTATCTGGAACCATACGCTGCGCGCGCCCGCATGGTGACTTCTCGCACAAAAGCGGTTTTTTTGTCCGTGTATCCGTCCCGGTCGTGTTCGCAGGACCGCTTGAGTTCGCGCTTGAGCCCGGCATACGCCTCCGCGGTTTCGGGATGCTCCAGGAGCCAGTCCCTGAAATAGTATTCGTCCCAGTCTCCCGCATAGCGAACATGGACGTGGAACACCTGGCCGCGAAACCCCTCCGGGGTGTAACCCTTGAGATACATCCGGTGCGGGGCGGGGTGGTTCGGCTGCGGGCTTGCGCGGAATCCGATCGAATCGAACGCGGCGTCCATCGCCGCGATGTCGGTATCCGGGAACACTTCAAGCAATACGTCGATCGTCGGTTTGGCGACCAGGCCGGGGACCGCAGTGCTCCCGATGTGGGAGATCCGGACGACCCGATCCCGCCCAAGTGCGTCCACCATGCGATCCGCTGCCGCCGCATACCGGTTGGTCCAGAGCGGATCGTGGGGCGCGAGGACAATCGGAAACAGCGTCCACAGCTCTTCGTTGGTCATTTCGCCGAGCGATTTTGACATCTACTTCTCCTTACCGTGTTTCCGATGTTTTTTGCGCTGGCCAAACAACCCGAACAGCGGGGGCGGGAAGTCGGACGGCAACGCCGGCTCCACCGGCTGGTCGGGCGGGCTCTCGGGCGTGCCGATCCGCAGCCCCGGCGATACGGGGGCCACAGAGGGATATCGCGCCGAAGCGCCACAGTTCATACAGATTTTGGTGTGATCTTCCAGAGGGGCTCCGCATTTGGGACAGTACATCGATTTGTCCTCCGTCGAATGCCGTTAGGCAACGCGTAGAAACGTTCCGCTACCTCCATTGTATCGGACCTCGGGGAAATATGGGATACACAGGGTACGCAAGGTCACCGCTATACCGGAATAGGTCCATCCGGTGCAGCCGCCTGGTGCATCTACGGCACGTTTCGGCGCGAAGCCCATGCGCAAGTCCTGTTCATGACCCATGCAAGCAGCCTCTGCATGCTCCTCCCACCCGAGCGCAAGAAGAAACCCGCTCCGGATCCACGGGAGAGAACCGCACAGACAGAACCCGCTACGCTGGACAAGGAGGCGCCTGCACTTCCGGAGATAAAGCCGCGCCGGCGTACCGCGAAGGCCCGCCCGGGACTCATTCGTCAGGACAGCCAGGGGTTGTATATGGAACTCTAGCCCCTCCATACGGTCGTGCGCGGGAGGGTCTCCGGAATCAACCAATGCCATGGTGTCTTCCTCCACGTGGATCTTACAGATCCCGACCCGCCATGATAAAGTCCCCGGTCCGGACAGCGCGTTCGGATCGGGGACTTGTTTGTCTTCCTTGTGTGTTCCGGTTTCTGACTTCACCGTGTACGGCAAGGATGATTTATACTACATACTATATGCGCGATTTTTTTTACCGGCGTGGACAGTTTCAGCGCGATACTCGTCTTTCTAGATAATCGACAAGAATGGCATCCAACTACTGCAGGAGGATTTCATGCAGCTGAAAAAGCGTGTCTACACTCTGTTCGACCTGTTGCGGATCCCGTTTGCGACCGCTCCGTTGCCGATGTCGTTTCTGGCCGCAAGCAGTCTCGCACGCAGCGCGGTTCCCTCCCTGCAGGTGCTTGCGGTCGCCGCATTTATCGACACCGCGCTGGGCGTAGTGGGGGGAACCGCTGCGCTGTCTGCCGTGTACCCCCGGGCGGCCGCCGTAGCCGCTCTGGTCGGATTTTCCTGGATTTCCGATCAAATCAACCGGTTTGCGATCACGCGGGTCAGGTTGCGCCTGTATGCCGGGCTGCGCTCCGCGTGTATCGAAAAACGCGCCCGGCTGATGGCACGGCACATCGAGAATCCGGACACCTGGGACCTCATTTCCCGGGTCTGTGAAAAACCCGAGGAAAAAATCGGTGAGGGCACCAATGAATGGTTTGGACTGGTCTCCACCCTTCTGACCGTCGCCGGGCTGCTGGCCATCCTGTTTACCCGGATCTGGTGGGCGGCCATTGCGGTCGTCGGGGTTTCGGTTCCTTTGCTAATGTTGTCGGTCCGCGCAGGCCGGGCAGGCTACGATGCAGAAAAAGAGACCGCGCGCATGAAACGTAAAACGCGTTACCTCGCGACCGTACTCAAAGATCGGGACAATGTCGAAGAGCGCAGCGTATTTGGCTATACCGACCACATGGACGACCGCTGGCACGAGGAATATGAACACGCGCGCAAAACCGAGCTGAAAGTCAATGCCCGCTGGTTCGTCCGGATGAAAGGGGGCGGCCTTCTCGTCGCACTTCTCTCGGTGGTGATCGCCGGGATTTTGCTGCCCCCCGTGGTCAACGGGACACTGTCGCTGGGGCTGTACTTTGCGATTGTGAATGCGGTGTTCGGGCTCGTGCAGTCCATCAGTTGGACGCTGGTCAATCAGACAAAACAACTGAGCAAGAGTCGGGAGTACTTTCGCGATCTCACGGAGTTTGTGGCACTGGAGGAAACCCCGGACGCGGTCGAGCCGCCGGGTCCGGCTCCCGTCTTCTCGACGCTCGAGTTCCGCACGGTCTCCTTTGCGTATCCGGGAACCGAGCGCCTCATCCTCGACGGCTTGAGTTTTTCCGCCGAGGCGGGCCGGCATTATGCGCTGGTCGGGATCAACGGGGCGGGCAAAACCACGGTCACCAAATTGCTCACCGGATTGTACCCCGAGTACGACGGCGAGATCCTGCTCAACGGGCGGGAGCTCCGTACTTATACCGAACCGGAGCGAAAAGCGTTCTTTTCGGTGGTGTTCCAGGATTTTGCGCGGTATGGGATCCCGTTGAAGGACAACATCGCGGTCGGCAGCGCGCACCGGGCGGGGGATGAACGGCTCAGCGAAGTGCTGCGTGACGCGGGACTCGAGGAGACCACACAGGCGTTGTCGCACGGGTGGGAGACCCCGCTGGGCAAGATCCGCAAGGACGGCCAGGATTTGTCCGGCGGGGAGTGGCAACGCGTCGCGATGGCGCGTGCGATGGCCAACCCCGCGCCGGTGCGGATCCTCGACGAGCCTACGGCGGCGTTGGATCCCATCTCGGAGAGCCGCATCTATGAAGAATACGGGCGCATGAGCACCGGTAAAACCACGTTCTTCATCTCGCATCGGCTTGGGTCCGCCGCACTCGCGGACGAAATTCTGGTCATCGACGGCGGCCGGCTCGCGGAACGGGGTACCCACCCCGCTCTGATGGCACAAAACGGACTGTACGCAAAGATGTACGAATCGCAAAGGAGCTGGTACCAATGAAAACGGACAATGAAAAACCCAAGGTCCGCTTCCTGCCTGTTTTTCGACGGATGCTGCCGCTCTTTTTCCACGCCTCCCCCTCCTGGTTCATCGGGCTCAATGCACTGATGTTTCTGCACGGGCTGTCATGGGGGTTGGGAACCCTGGCGACCCAGTGGTTTTTCGATGCGGTCACCCGGGCATCTGCCGGCACCGCAACCGCGGCGCACGCGGCCGCGATGCTCGGGGTGCTCGCCGGAGTGGTTCTCGCGCAACAGGTCCTCAACGGAACCGCCAACTTTTGGGCCAACGAGACCGGAACACTGTGTATCGGCCGGCTGGGCCGCTTGATCCACCGCAAGACCGCCCGGATTGACCCGGTGTGTTTTGAGGACCCCGCTTTGCTGGACGATATCGAAAAAGCGGAACAGGGGATGAACAGCAGTGCGTCGATGGTCATGGTCACGATCATCATATTCACCTTTTACCTGCCGTATTTCATCTTCATGGGGACCTACCTGTACACGCTCGAGCCCGTACTTCTGTTGACGATTCCACTGGTGTTCGTCCCGGTCTTGCTCACGCAGTTTCTGCGAACCAAAGTGTTCGCCACTCTGGAGGACGAATCCGCACCGATTCGCCGCGAAGCCGAACACTATGAGAAAGCGATCTGCGACCGGGACTTTTTCAAAGAAACCCGACTGCTCGGGGCTTTTCACTTCTTTACGACCTTATACGATGCAGCCGTGTTACTGCTCAACCGGAAAAAAGGCCGGGCAGAGCTGCGGACCAATCTCATCGAGCTCGGGATGCGGCTGGTGACACTGGTGGGGTACGGGGGCATCCTCTACCTGCTGATCACAAGCCTCCTGGATGGCCGTATCGGCGTCGGTGCATTCGCAGCGGTGTTCGGCTCGATCGGGATGCTTTTTGGCGTCATGGAGGAAATCGTCTGCCGTCACATCGGTCAGATGACCAAAGACCTGGGAACTGTACACAATTTTGTGCGCTTTCTCGATCTGCCGGAACGCACCGGACGCGAGATGGAAGTCCGGGCGCGGGAGATCCGGCTCGAAGGGGCGACCTTCCGGTATCCAGGCAAGGAGACGGACGCTGTCCGAGACGTGTCGTTTACAGTCCGCCCTGGGGAAACTGTTGCGATCGTGGGGGAAAACGGGGCAGGCAAAACCACCCTCGTCCGGCTGATGACCGGTCTGTTTTTGCCGTCGACCGGGACGGTCAGACTGGATGGGACCGACACCCGGGAAGCCGCGATCCGCTCCATATACCGGGGGATCTCGGGCGTATTCCAGAAGTACCAGCGATACAAGATGACGCTGTCCGACAATGTCGGAATCAGCGACGTCGGACTCGCGGACGATCTGTCGGCGATGGATGCCGCACTCTCCAAAGCTGAGGTGGACCCGAAAAACGGCGCGCATTATCCCGAAGGGACGGACACCATGCTGTCCCGGGAGTTCGACGGGGTCGACTTGTCCGGAGGGCAGTGGCAGCGGATCGCCATCGCGCGCGGGTTCTACCGGGCGCACGACATGATCGTGCTGGATGAGCCCACTGCCGCGATCGACCCGCTCGAAGAGACTGCGATCTATCGCAAATTCTCTGAACTTTCGCACGACAAAACCGCGGTGCTGGTGACACATCGGCTCGGTGCCGCCCGGATCGCCCACCGCATTCTGGTGATGGACAAAGGCCGTCTGACGGAACAAGGGACGCACGAGGAGCTCATGCGGCTGGGCGGCCTGTATGCGCGGATGTATCAGGCGCAGGCGCAATGGTACGTCTGAGTCGGGTGTCTTATCGCAATCAGCCGATGTGGAAGCCCCGACCGTAGGATTCGGGTACCGGGATCGCTAGATCCGGATACCGGAGTTTTTGTCGGACCGGCCAGTAGGGATCGCGCAAGAGTTCGCGCCCCAGCGCGACCAGATCCGCCCTGCCCGCCGACAGAGTCTCCTCCGCCTGTTCCAGCGAGGTGATCAGCCCCACCGCAATGGTCGGCACCCCGCAGGCCGTCCGGACCGCCGCGGCAAACCCGGTCTGGTATCCCGGATAAGCGCGGATCGGCGCGGGCGCCACCCCGCCGCTGCTGATGTGAAACAGGTCGGCTTTGTCGCGGATCAGGCGGACGATGCGTATGGTCTCTTCGATATCCAGCCCGCCTTCAAGATAATCCGACGCCGACAGACGCACCTGGATCGGTTTGTCCTCCGGCCAGACCGACCGGATGGCGTCGAGCACCTCCAGGAGCAGCCGGGCCCGGTGTTCCGTGGAACCGCCATACCCATCTGTACGGTGGTTTGACACCGGAGACAAAAATTCGTGCAGCAAGTATCCGTGGGCGGCATGCACTTCGACCAGGTCAAACCCGGCGGCAAGCGCGCGGATGGCACCGTCGCGGAATGCCGCGGTCACCCGGTCGATGTCTGTTGGATCCATTTCTATGGGGATGCGGCTTTTCTCGTCGAACGCGACCGCGGACGGCCCGAGCAGAGGTCCGGTAGCGGATCCGGACTTGCGGCCAGCGTGCGCCAGCTGAATCCCGGCGGCCGCCCCTCCCCCGTGGATCAGCCGGACGAGTTCCGCAAGCCCCGGGATCTGCGCGTCGTCCCAGATCCCCAGATCCCGGTCCGAGATCCGCCCCTCCGGGGTGACCGCGGTCGCCTCTTCGATCACCAGGCCGGTCCCTCCCATGGCGCGTGCGCCATAGTGAAGCCGGTGGAAGTCCCGCACCTCGCCTGTGGCGTCGCTGGAAAACATGCACATCGGGGGCATGACGATGCGGTTGCGCAGCGTCAGGGAACGGACTGTAAACGGTTGGTCGATCATCATATGCGACTCTCCTTTGGACCTGCCGGGTGATTTCTTTCTACTTATCGTACCCGATTCAAGAAGAGACGTGGAGTCAAACGGTACGGAATCGTCGGAACGTTTCGTTCCGATCTTGTGTCAATCGCTGCTCCATGAAGTCAACTCCGGATCGGTTCCGGTCAATCCTGTCGCTTTCCATCCGCGGCGGTTGTTCCCATAATCGGAGACAATAGACAAAGCAAAGGGAGGCGATTGGATGTTCCGGATCGGCGAAGAGGAAGTCGCGGCGGTACGCGAAACACTGCTGGGAAAACGGATGTGGCGGTACCAGCGCGACAGCCAGACAGAGCGGTTTGAGCATGCTCTCTCACGGAAGATGAATACCGGCTATGCCCTGGCGCTGGCCAGCGGCACCGGTGCACTCATCGCCGGACTCACCGC
>LSQX01147057.1_pt1 | contig 23098 bp, 18 predicted proteins | sample 654561 | NCBI WGS metagenome assembly LSQX01 (sample SAMN04489861, study PRJNA283612) | anaerobic digester metagenome | isolation source: 4 biogas reactors fed with cattle manure at either 37C or 55C with and... | place: Denmark: Kongens Lyngby | collected 2014
AGACGCTTCCAACTGCCGCCATCCAGAAAGGAATGGAAGGAGGGAGGTTATAAGCGAGGAGAAGGCCTGTAACAGCAGCGGAAAGATCTCCTACCGTGACGGTCTGTTTTGCCAGTCTCTGCCAGATATACTCGGATATTTTGCAGCTTGCGACACAGACTGCCATGACGGCAGCTGCCCTTAAACCGAAGAAATATATGCCTGCCAGACCCGCAGGGGCAAGGGCGGCAAGTACCCACGCCATTATTGCCTTTGTGTCCTGTTGCGCATGGATATGAGGTGAGCTTGATACTGCAAGCAGTCTTTCCATTACTTGACCGCCGCCTTTCTGCGCATTGCCATGATAGTTGATTTGCCGTCCCTGAAGGATTGGGTGAGATGCCTGTTTGCAGGGCAGCTATAGGAACAGGCCCCGCATTCTATGCAGTTCATCCCGCCTGTTTCCTCGAAAGCCTTGTAGTCTCTCATTAGGACAAGGGGATTCAGGACGCTGGGCATAAGGCCCATGGGACATCCCTCAAAGCAGCGTCCGCATCTTATGCAGGCTGATTCAGGGGCAAGATGGGCGTTTGAAGCTGTCAGAGCAAGGATCCCCGAAGTGCTTTTTACGACCGGGATATCTATTGAGCGGAGGGAGACGCCCATCATGGGACCGCCTGAGATGACCTTGACAGGCTGTTCCCTGAAGCCTCCGCAGAAGTCTATCAGTTCCCTCATAGAAGTGCCAAGAGGGACATGGATGTTTTTGGGTTCCGCCACAGCCTCGCCTGTGACGGTGATGATCCTTGATATGGCGGGTTTTCCCGCTGCTATGGCCTCTCTGATCTGATGTACCGTGCGCACGTTAAGGATTATGCATCCTACGTCTGCAGGAAGGGCTGTCATAACATATTCCTGTTTTGTGACTGCCTCAATAAGCATCTTTTCAGCTCCCTGAGGGTACTTGACTGCCAGAGACGCTACAGCGATCTTATTGTCGCCCTGCTTTGAGACCTCAGACTCCATCATCTTTATAGCATCGGGCTTGTTGTTCTCTATCCCGATCACACCTTCCGCTTCCGGGAAGAGCCGCAGCATCAGCCTCAGCCCCTCGACGATCTTTTCAGGCTCTTCAAGCATGAGACGGTTGTCGCAGTTTATATATGGTTCGCATTCCACGCCGTTGACGATCAGCCACTTTATAACTTTGTCAGGCGGAGGAGAGAGCTTTACCACTGTCGGGAAAGTAGCTCCTCCGAACCCGACAATTCCGGCCTCCCTGATCCTTTTAAGGTACTCTTTGGGATCAGCTTCGGCATAATTGTCTATTGGAGCCCATGAGGGGTCTTTTTCATAAAGACCATCGTTTTCAACTATTACGCAGTTTTCGTAGATACCGGCCGATGTCAACCTCAACCCGATTTCTTTTACTGTCCCCGAGACGCTTGATAGGATCGGTGCCGAAACGAAGGCTTCGGTATCGCCCAGTTTCTGTCCAACAAGCACCCTGTCCCCCTTTTTTACTACCGGTTGGCAGGGAGCGCCTAGGTTTTGGGCCATCGGAAAGACCAGCTCACCTTTTGGCAGGTATTCCTCAATTTTTTTGTACGCAGTCTTCTCTTTTTTCTGAGGGGGGTGTATCCCTCCCCAGAATGACGGAAGTTTCATATAGCTTTCCTCCTCTATATGCATAAGGCAAAAACTTATATCCAAAGCATTAAAAGCGCCTTTTCTCGGCGCCATGTAAGATTCTATCATTTAAATGAAAAAATAAAAGGTACACTTCAATAAATGTCCGGTTCATAAAAATACCGGTATCACAGCTGAATATTCTGTTTATTAAGGCAAGACAGCGAAAAAATCATTAGGAGTGTCTTTAATTGAACGCCCGGTACCTGTCATTTCTCTATTCCCTGCGGCTTCACTCCTGCCATCATGAGCCCGAGGGTTTCCGCGTCGGTACTGCGGGGATCGTCGATGACCCCTACTATCGAGCCGCTGTAGATAACAGCCAGCCTGTCTGAGATAGACATAAGTTCCTGCAGGTCTTTGGATATGAGCAGTATGGCTACTCCGTTGTCCCTTGCCTCCATGAGCCTCTGATGGACAAATTCAGCTGCCCCTACATCAAGTCCCCATGTCGGCTGCATTGCTATTATGACCTTTGTGCCGTCGGAAATTTCTCGGGACAGCATCAGTTTTTGCAGGTTGCCTCCTGACAGTATCCTTACAGGCGCATGCATCGAAGGAGCAAGCACGTCATATTTTTTTACTCTCTCTGTGGCAAATTTTGCAATGTATTTCCAGTCCATAAAGTATTTCTTTATCTCCACCGGAGGTTCCCAGTAATTTTTCAGAGGCATGTTCTCTTCAAGGTTCATGTTGGGGATCAGGCCTACTCCCTTCCTGTCGGCAGGGATGTAACTGACGCCGGAATTTATGAAGTTCCTCGTGCAGGATCCAGTAATATCCTTGCCTCCTATCACGATGACCCCGTTCTCCGGGGCACGAAGTCCGGCAAGGACTTCGCAGAGTTCTTCCTGACCGTTGCCGTCAACTCCGGCTATTCCCAGTATCTCTCCGGAGCGTAAAGAAAGGGTCAGATCTGTCAGGGCCTGGATATTTCGGTCATTCTTTACGCAGATGCCCCTGCATTCAAGAAAGGTCTCTCCCGGTTCGGGCCGGTCCTCTGAAATGACTATTCCTTCAAGCTGATGCCCGACCATCATTTCAGCGAGCTCCTCTTTGGAGATCCCTTTTGCAGGTACGGTCCCGACCTTTACACCTTTTCTGAGGATCGTTAGTCTGTCGGATACCTCCATGATCTCTTCTATCTTATGTGAGATAAGGACTATGCCATGTCCGTTGCTGACCATGTTTTTAACTGTGCGGAAAAGCTCTCTTGTCTCCTGAGGGGTGAGGACTGAGGTTGGTTCGTCGAGGATGAGGACTTTCGTCCCCCTGTATAGCATCTTAAGTATTTCGACCCTCTGCTGCTCGCCGATGGAGAGCTGCCATATCTTTGCTTCCGGATCGACCTTGAGTCCGTACTTCTCTGAGAGGCTGCGGATCTTTTCGATGATCTTGTTTTTATTCAGGTTAAGAGGCTCGTCTCTGAGTCCAAGGACCATGTTTTCCCAGACAGTGAATACAGGAACGAGCATAAAGTGCTGGTGGACCATGCCTATTCCATTTTCTATAGCCAGGCGTGGGTTGGAAAGAATGACCGGCTTTCCGTCAATTTCTATAGTCCCTGCGTCAGGCAGGTATATTCCTGCGAGGCAGTTCATAAGAGTTGTTTTGCCTGCGCCGTTTTCGCCAAGGATACTGTGGACTTCACCACTGAACAGCTCAAAATCTACATCCCTGTTTGCATATGAGCCATAGAAGATCTTATCGATGTTCTTCATTCTTACCAGCGGGTAATTTTTATCGTCCATCACTTTGCCCCCGATTTGTATGTATAACATGCCCTGTTGATTCTAGCAACTCGACCCTAAAAATGCAAAATATCAAGACGCCTGACAAAAAACGGTATACAATATCATCTGTCAGTCCGGTTGCCCTAAAAAACAATATCCGGACCGGAATTTAATTAGAAAAGAGACTCCGGCTTATGCGCAAAAATATTATGATGAGCTATACTTTGGCCTTGATAGTTATCTTTATATGGAGCGTGACATTTGTTTCAACAAAGATACTCCTCATTGATCTATTGCCTACGGAGATACTTTTTTACAGATATGTGATAGCGTATCTGCTTTTCTTTGCCGCAAGCCCGAAGATAAACTGGCCGCTGAGCTTCCGCGATGAGGCTAAATTTGCTCTCGCAGGCTTTCTGGGTGTTACCCTCTATTTCCTCTGTGAGAATTTTGCCCTTTCTTACAGCACGGCATCAAACGTTTCTCTGCTTGTAGCGACGGCTCCGATGTTGACCGGACTGGTCTCTCATTTCATGACAAAGAATGAAAGGATAACGGTAAACTTTATATATGGTTGCGTTTTCGGATTGGCAGGTGTTTTCTTTATTGTATTCAACGGTCATTTTGTACTTAAATTAAACCCTGTTGGCGATATTCTGGCAATAATGGCAGCTCTCTCTTTTGCATTCTACTCAATAATCATCAGGGACTTGAACAGGGCAGTATACTCAGCAGTCGTGATAACAAGGAAAACCTTTTTTTATTCGCTTCTCTCTCTCTTCCCGTTGCTCTTCACCCCTCTTTTTGAATGGGATCCCGGAGTGCTCATGAAAAAGGAAGTTTTTGGAAATCTTATTTTTCTCGGAGTCTTTGCCTCCGCTTTGTGTTTTCTCCTCTGGAACAAAGTCATATGGGAACTTGGTGCAGTAAAGGCCAATAATTTAATATACCTTACTCCCCCGATAGCAATGATTTCCGCAGCTGTTGTTCTTCACGAGAGGATAACCGTCTTTGCCGCAGCGGGCGGACTGCTCATACTGCTTGGGGTCTATCTCTCCCAAAAAAGAGTCCCGGGACCTGAGAAAGGCCCGGGGACTTCGGAAGAAACTGAATAACAGAGCAGTTTTAGCCGACCGGAAGGTCATTCTTTTCCTTTATGAAGGACCTCGACCTCTATATGAGAGGGGATGACCGGACCCTCTTTTTCCCCTTTAAGTGTCTTTATCTCTTTTTTAAGCATGGCCATTTCTTCTTCCACCCTTAAGAGCTTCGCCCAGAGTTCTTCCGGGTTAATGCCGGCGGGACACTCGCTGACCCTTTTGCCGTCTATTTTTATTATCCTTGCCCTCATTCCGGTAACTGTGGCATTCTTGGGGACATCTTTAAGCACGGCGCTGTTTGCACCTATCCTTGAATTTGCTCCGACAGTTATGGGGCCAAGAATTTTTGCCCCGCTGCCGACGAAAACGTTTGATTCGAGGGTGGGATGTCTCTTTGCACCTTTTTCATTGCCTGTTCCGCCCAGAGTCACTCCCTGATAGAGGGTCACGTTTTCCCCCACCTCAGCAGTCTCTCCGATTACGACCCCTGCTCCGTGGTCAATAAAGAAACCCCTGCCGATCTTTGCCCCCGGGTGGATCTCGATCCCTGTCCACCATCTCACTATCAGCGAGAGAAAACGGGGCAATACCGGGATGTGCATAGTGGAATGCATGAAGTGGAAGGCGCGGTGAAATGTGATCGCGAGGAATCCCGGGGTACAGAGGACTACCTCCAGCACCCCCCGTATTCCTTTGGGTATCGCAGGATCGTTACGCATCGCAGCCTCAAAGTCACTTTTGATATATTCCCAAGCTGACATTCATATCACCCTTTACATTTCGATTTATTTTTCTAATAAAAAAAGACCTGCCTGAGCAGGTCTTCAATTGCTTGATCAAATTATGTTTGCCTGCTGTTAAGTCTATGACCGCAACAGACATAATGGCTGAGCGGATTATCCTCCGAAGCCCTCCAAACAACAGCAGTATGCAAACGTATCGTGTGAAGCCGTAATTTTTATCATGTCAGATATTCTAACAGGCATATCCGATAAATGCAATGTTTTTGAAATATTTTGAAATATTTCGGCCTTTATCGTTTGTTAGTTGCGTGTATACTTAATACATTATTATGTAATAGCATTTACAGGGAGGGAATAGAATGTCTCTGATCAATATTGGCACTTTCAACGTAAATTCTGTCAAAAGCCGGATCCCGGTACTTGAACACTTTCTTACTTCAGAAGGAGCCCCTGATATACTATGTCTTCAGGAGACCAAATGCCGCGACGAAGAATTTCCCGGAGACTTTTTTAAAGAACTTGGCTACCACAGCCTCTATAAAGGTATGAAATCGTACAACGGTGTCGCAGTTATTTCTAAGATCGAGCCTGATGAGGCTGGGTTTGGCCTGGGTGACAGACTTGCAGAGCCTGGGAGGGAAGAATCGGAAAATGCCCGGGTGATACTGGCCAGGTATGGGGATTTGAATATCCTGAACACCTACATTCCCCAGGGCAAAGAGATAGACCATCCTGATTACCTGTATAAACTGAAGTTCTTTCAGAGGGTGCGGGATCTGTTTGAAAGGAATTTCACTCCCAAAGATAAACTTTTATGGCTTGGTGATCTCAACGTAGCACCCTCAGAACTCGATGTCGCCAACCCAAAGAATAAAACGAATCATGTATGTTTCCACAGTGATGTAAAAGATGCATTTGCCGGGGTAATGTCATGGGGGTTCGTTGATATTTTCAGAAAACATCTGCCGGGCGATGGAGAGTATTCCTTCTGGGATTACAGGATAAAGGATGCGCTTTCAAGAAATATCGGCTGGAGGATAGACCATATAGTCGGTACTGAAGTTATGGCAGAGGCAAGCAGGAAGGTATGGGTCGAAAGATCTCTCAGAGCAATGGAACGCCCATCAGACCACACTGCTGTCGTCGGTTCTTTTGAAATTTAGGCAGAAAAAAGCCCGCATCCATTTGGATACGGGCTTTTTTCTGCGCTTAAAGTAAGTAAAGAATTGTTAAATATCAGAACCCCGTTTTTTCCGAATGGCTTTTCAGCATAGCCATATTGTTGTTGACCTTTTTCAGGTAAGAGACGGAAATGCCCCCGTAATACCTGTTGAGAGCTTTCTGGACTGTGCCGTACGCGCTTATGTAGCGGGAAAGCAACAGGACCCCGGCCTCTACTCCGCGCTCAGGATCAAACATGTGATCCTTGGTCGTTGCAATGCCTTTTGCACTGAGCATTCCGTGGTGGATCTTCCACATGACCTGCATTACCCCAAGAGCACCTTTGTGGCTTTTGGCGCTTGGGTTGAATAAGCTCTCTGTCTTTGCTATTCCTACAGACAGATCTGTAGGAACGTTGTATTTCGCGCTGTAGAAAACCAACGCAGAAGCCTCTCTCCAGGCTATCTGAGGAGAGATCCTTTTGTTGATTGACCTGATGAAAGTTGCTATATTTGCAACCTTACGCTGCTTGCTGGCAGGCATTTTGTTCAGTTCTTTCAGGGTCGAATCAGGATGGTTGTCTATCCATTTGTCTATATGCTCCGGAGCAAGATCCATCCTTCCCAACGCGTTTACAACTGAAACGTCAAGTCCGTTAAGAAATCTGCCGGTATTGGTATCTTCGCCTGAGGCGGCGCGGGGATGTGCGATCTCTTTCTTTTTCACCGAAGATGTAGTTTTTACTACCAGCTGGCCGTCATCTTTTTTTGTTTCATATGTGGTCGTGATGATGGTTCCTTCGGCAGAGGTGTTGCTTAGGGTCTTTTTGGCAGGCACGCTGCAGACTCCCATGTTGGGAGAAAGGACCACTGTTGTTAATACAAACAGCAGAGCGGCTGCCTGCGGAATAAAGATCTTCCGCATTTTCCATATCTTTCGCATGATTACCTCCTTGCGTTCCGGGGACTGTAAAGATGAAAAAATTTTGAATATTCATCCAAACAGGTACTCTTTTGCGCACGGATTATAATAACCGAGAGGCAATATAAGTCAAGCGATATTAATGTATATCAGTAATATTTAAACTAAAAAAGCATAATTGTTATAGTATATGTTATATTAGAATGAAGTTAGAGTAAAAACGATAAGAAATAGCACTGATTTTATTTACTGTTGTCGCATGCGAGGGTAATTATTCCGCTGAAAAGGATCAATACTCCAACAGATCCAATAAGGGAGAGGCGTTCCCCTAGGAACAGCGCAGAGAGCAGCCATGCGGTCATAGGTTCCGAAAGGGAAAGGGTGTATGCCTTCCCGAGGGTTATCTTCTCTATGCCTTTTGTGAAAAGAGAAAATGGAAGTATGGTTGTAAAGACAGAGAGGACAATGACACATATCATGCCTCTGAGCTCAAGGACCCATGAAATATCGCCGGTTATCAGCCATGGGAGGGCCATGAGCGCGCTTAGCATTGATATCAGGGAGACTGTCTCAACAGGATCCCTATTACCGATCATCCTCAGTCCGGCTCCTTCCATCGCATAAGAGAGAGCTGCTCCGAAGGCAAGTACCGCTCCGGGAACGCTGACGGAGGAGAAATCACTGTTGCCTGCTGCAACAAGCAGAAAACAACCTGTTATGGCAAGCATAGTAGAAATGAACCATCTGGGAGAGAGACATTCTTTGAAAAAAAGCCTTCCCAATATTCCTGCAAGCACAGGGGCAGATCCGATAGCGACCATAGTCCCGATCGCAACTCCGGTGAGCCTTACTGCAGAGAAGAAGGCAAACTGGTATGCTGTCAGGCCTAAGGCGGCAATAAAGATCCCGGCCAGGTTCCATTTTTCCCCGCCTAAGATCCTTTTCCGGCGAAAAAGAGTCCATATCAATAATAAAAACCCGGCCCCAAAGACTCTGGCAGAACCGATCGTAAGTGATGTGGCATTTTCAGGCGCAAGTGCCTGTACAGTCCCTGTCATGCCCCAGCACATTCCTGCAGCTACGACATAAAGCCCACCCTTAAATTCTTCACTTTTGGATTTCATTTTCCTGATGTCTCCCCTGCTTTTCTAACAGCAGAAGTATTCTAGCAGAAACAAAAGAGTGTGTATCTTTTTTATCTGCCGAGCAGTATTTGAAGGCAGAAAATGGATCCATATCATATAATATGTTTGATATTTTACGAGTTTTTTACAGAAAGCTGAAATATGACTGGAGGTCAAATGATGATTCCCACAAAAAAACTTGTTATGATACCGGGCCCCGTACCTGTCTCGCCAAGCGTGCTCCAGAAACTTGGAAGCGAAGTCAAGGCACACACAGATCCGGATTTTGTTGCCGAATTCCAGTGCCTTCTCGCTGAACTGAGATCGATCATGAACTGCCAAGGTATAGCCTTTCTTGTGGCAGGTTCTGGGACAATGGGAATGGAAATGGCGATAGCCAACATTGCCGGAGAAAAAGACAAAGTATTGGTATGCTCAAACGGACATTTCGGAGACCGTTACATATCCATCTGCAAAAACAGAGGGTTGGACGTCACTCCCATGGACGCGAAATGGGGAAGATCGGTAACACCAGAGGAAGTTGACAAGGAACTCTCAAAAGGAGGCTACACTGTAGCAGTTGTTACACACGTAGAAACATCAACGGGCGTCGAGCTTCCTCTTGAGGAAATGGCGAAAATGATGAAAGAAAAGCATCCCGAGGTCCTTTTTGTTGTTGACGGAGTAGCTGCCGGCGGCGGCGTTGAAGCTGACATGTCCTGGGGCATAGATGTTTACTTTACCTGTACTCAGAAAGCATTTTGCTCTGTTCCCGGAATGGCGATAGTCTGGGCCGGAGAGAGAGCGCTGAAAAAGCGCGAAGATATGGGATCCATCAGGGAATCATACATAGATTACGCACGTTGGATACCGGTTATGACAGATACCAAAAAGTATTGGGGCACTCCTGCTGTCAACAATATCTCAGCTCTCAAAGAATCCGTAAGAATAATGCTGGAGGAAGGCCTCTCAGAGAGATATCGACGTCACAGGGATCATGCCGGCCTTGTAGTCGAAGCCATGGCTGCTTTAGGGTTCAGGATTCTCGCTGAAAAGGAATACCGCTCTGCGACTCTTTCGATCTTCCTCTATCCCCCAAACATGCCGGTGGACGATGCCTCTTTCAGAGCTGCCTGTGCTGATGAGGGAGCGCTCCTGGCAGGATGCCTCGGAGAATATGCAGGAAAAGGGTTCAGGATGGGACATATGGGAAATCTTGACAAGCATATGCTCGTATCAGGGATAGCAGCAATAGAAAGAGCGGCTATTTCATGCGGTCTTGATGTTAAGCCCGGTGCTGCCCTTGCCGTTCTGCAGCTTGGACTGGCAGGGAAATAGCCGGGGGGATACTTACCGGTCCATATGTTCCTGAACAGAGGATAAAATTTTTTATTCGAATAACTGAAAAGAAGAAGCAAAGTAACGGGAGCCGCAACATGGTTCCCGTTACTTATTTACCAGGGAAGTTTAACAACGATCTTGCGTATCCGGGAGGGAGTTTTGCCAGAACTCACTCCGGGCTGGTGTCCGTCAAAGGGGGAGAGAAGCATCATCATTCCTTTTCCCAGCCTGAACATCTGTCCGCTGCCCGAGTAGAAGGTAATATCACACACGGGGTCGTATTCCGATGTCTCGCTTAGAGCCTCAAGCGGAGAATACCCCACCAGCTCTTCGCCCTCCATCACTATCTGCAGATCCCAGAATTTTCTGTGCGATTCAAAGGGGACTTCCTCTGCTTTTCGGGTCTCATACTCACCGAACCGAAGGTCGAGAAGACCTGGATCCGAATTCTTTATCTCTTCAAACGACCCGGATCTGACAGCCTCAAGAAAGGGTAAGAGTTTTTCTGAACCCGGCATTATTTTAGGGGCGTACATTACGAAATTATCTATGCTGTCATAAATCATGTGAAACAGCCTCCTGACTCGTATCAGCTATTTTATTGATTCAATTTTTGCTGCCAGTTCCTCCCAGAGAGGATAGTTCTCCTCAAGGCGCTTTTCGGTCTCCTTCAGCTCTATCATCAGTGCCTGGACTTTATTGGAATCACAAAGTACTTCCGGATCGCACAAAAGCCCCGATATCTCTTCTTTGCGCGTTTCATCGTTTTCTATCATTTTCTCAATGGGTGACAGTCTGTTCTCAATAGCTTTCCTCTCACGGTAGACCCTGTTGCGTTCCTCTGCTTCGATCCTTTTTTGTTCTTTTGACCTTTCTGCCTGGGACAGATCAGACTTATCATTTTCTTTGCTGTCACTCTCCGCGGCTGACTGCATCGACCTTTTCTCAATAAACCAGGAGTAGTTGCCAGGATAGTCATACAGAGTGCCTTCGCGGATCTCAATGACCCTTTCCACTAGGTCATCAAGGAATGCGCGGTCATGGGAGACGATGATTATCGTTCCGCCGTACTCAAGGAGCGCTCTCTGGAACAGTTCCTTTGTGGCATAGTCAAGGTGGTTGGTGGGTTCGTCAAGGATCAGAAGGTTCGATTCCGAGAGGAGCATCTTCAGCAGTCCGACCCTGGATTTTTCTCCCCCCGAAAGGACAGATATGGGCTTGTGTATATCTTCCCCTGAAAAAAGGAATGCTCCCAGAAGATTGCGCTTTGCACCCTCCAGCATCTTTGAGCCGGTATTATTGATCTCCTGCCATATGGTGTTGCTGTAATCAAGGTTCTGTGCGCTTTCCTGCGAAAAATACGCCTTTTTTACGTTCAGTCCGTAAGTGACTGTCCCGGCTGTAGGCCCTTCAGAAAGGTTAAGAAGTCTGAGCAAGGTGGATTTCCCTGCTCCGTTTATGCCAACCAGGGCCAATCTTTCTCCTCTGTGGACAGTCAGCTCAAGATCTTCAAAAACGGTCTTCCTGCCGTATTTTTTAGTAAGGTTTTTGCATGACAGGACCTCGTAGCCGCTTCTTGGAGAATCCGGAAACTTGAAGTGGACGCTTTTTGAGGGTCCCTCCAGTTCTGTTATCTCCATCTTTTCGAGCTGCCTTATTCTGCTCTGGACCTGGGTGGCTTTGGTCGCCTTATACCTGAACCTCTCAACAAAACGCTGTATGTTTTCGATCTTTTCCTTCTGCTGTTCCCATTCTGCTTCAAGTCTCTCCCGGCGTTCTTCACGCTCCTTAAGGAACTTTTCGTAGCCGCAGGAATAAAGGTTGATCCTGCCCCCGACAAGCTCCGCGACGGAGGTGACCATCTTATCCAGAAATCTGCGGTCGTGGGAGACAGCAATGATCGTGCCCCTGAAATCTTTCAGCCAGTTTTCCAGCCACTCCATGCTCTCTGTGTCAAGGTGATTGGTGGGCTCGTCGAGCAGAAGAATATCAGGCCGGGAGAGAAGCAGGGCGGCAAGAGCCACACGCATCTTCCAACCTCCGGAAAACTCTGAGGTCATGCGCCCGGCATCCTCTTCGGGACGGAATCCCAGCCCCTTCAGGACCTGTTTTGCCTCGACATCAAATCCGAAGCCTCCCTTTGCCTCGAACTCTCTCTGCAGACGTTCATGAACGGCAAGCATGGATCTCAGTTCCTGTGAATTTTCATCAAGGGAGGCCATAATATGCTCTGTTTCGGAGAGCCTTACGGCAAGATCCTCAAGACCTGCGCGCCTTTTGAGATAGTCAAGGAGCGGCATTTCGTCTATCTCCACCAGGTCCTGCGGAAGATAGCCGACTCTATGGTCCCTGGGTATGGTCAGGCTTCCCCCGTCATATTCCGTCTCGCCGGCGATGACACGGAGCAGGGTGGTTTTTCCTGCTCCGTTGTCACCGACAAGCCCTATCCTGCTCTTGGGGGTTATAAACCAGCTTATCCTGTCAAGGACGATATTTTCTTTAAAGTTTATCTGAAGATCTTTTATCTCGATCAGTTTGTGTTACCTCCCGAATTATCAGCGAACACCGGATATTATATAGTAAATATTGGCCCAGGCAGAAATTATCAGGGTAAATGTTTGTCCAGGGCATGTCTGTGGTGTTCCGCCGATTCCTCTGAAAAGCAGACCAGCCTGACCTCTTCGATCTCATCATGCTCCCTGAGGAACGAAGTGATGGTCATGACAGCAATATCGGCGGCAATATCCGGAGGAAAGCGGTAGACACCGGTGGAAATAGCGGGGAATGCAACTGTTTTTGCCCCGACGCGGAGAGCCTCTTTAAGGCTGTTCCTGTAAGCATTTTCCAGAATTTTTTCTTCGTCCGAGTTCCCGCCCCTCCAGACGGGGCCGACTGTGTGGATGACGAACTTTGCAGGAAGCCTGTATGCAGCGGTGGTCTTGGCCTCTCCCGGCGGGCAGCCTCCAAGTCCTGCGCATTCAGCGAGAAGTTCGGGACCGGCAGCCCTGTGGATCGCGCCATCTACGCCCCCTCCTCCGAGGAGGGTGCTGTTTGCCGCGTTAACTATGGCATCGGTCTCTTCCTTTGTTATGTCGCCCTTTACTATAGTGATCCTTGATCTTATTTCTTTCATTTTGTCCTCCCCTTTCTTTCTTCCATTATAAAGGTATGGGAAAAAACTATCGCTGTTTGTCATTCTTTTATCATAGTAATCGGGAAACCGCATTGAAAGAGCATTGATTTTGTATAAAATACTAAAATTGTAAATTTTGTCTAAAAAAATTTAAAGCTAAGCACTAAAATACGCTTGTAATGGTGCTTATAAAGTGATATAACCCAACAGTGATATTTATATTTTACCCTTGGGGGAATGTCTGATGCAGGAAATTAAAGAATTTCCAAAAATGAGGGAAATATACGGTTCGCTTGTCTTTGATCCAAAAGCGATGAAACAGCGTCTTCCGAGGGATGTTTATGAAAACCTTGTCGGTGCGATCGAAGGACGGCAGAAGATGGATTCAGGAATAGCAGATACTGTTGCCCTTGCGATGAAGGACTGGGCTGTAAGCAAAGGGGCAAGCCACTGGGCGCACTGGTTCCACCCGCTGACCGAGCTGACTGCTGAAAAGCACACCGCCTTTGTTACCGCAGATGATAACGGATTCCCTCTTGAGACCTTCAGAGGGGAGGATCTGATGCAGAGCGAGCCGGATGCCTCATCTTTCCCTTCCGGTGGCACAAGGAGCACCTTTGAAGCAAGGGGGTACAGCGCATGGGATCCTACGAGCCCAGCGTTTATTATAAAAAGCCCTAAGGGGGGCACACTCTGCATTCCTTCGGTTTTTCTCGCATATGACGGTTCCCCTCTGGATCTTAAGACATACCTTTTAAGGTCGATGGAAGCGGTGGAGAGCCGCGCCCTAAAGATGCTCAAGCTTTTCGGCAACAGGGGAGTCAGGTATGTCAGGGCAACGGTGGGAGGGGAACAGGAATTTTTCCTTCTTGACAGGCCACGTGCCCAGAAGAGGACGGATATCCGCTTCTGCGGCAGGACTCTCCTTGGTTCGCCGCCGCCACGTGATCAGAAGATGGAGGATCATTACTTCGGATCTATCCCGACCAGGGTGCTTGCCTACATGGAAGATGTCCAGAGAGACCTTGCAAGGCTGGGTGTCGATCTTGCCACGAGGCACAATGAAGTTGCCCGCTGCCAGTTTGAATTCGCGCCGAACTTTACAGAGGCAAACCTCTCTTGCGATCAGAACCAGCTGATAATGGAAACGATGAGAAAAATGGCGCATCAGCATGAACTCCGCCTTTTGTTCCATGAAAAACCTTTTATGGACATGAACGGAAGCGGCAAGCACATAAACTTTTCGCTCCAGGACAGTGAGGGCAGGAACCTTCTGAAACCATCCTCAAACCACAGGAAGAACGTGATATTCCTCTCCTTCCTCTCTTCTTTCGTTATGGGTGTGGCAGACTACTCCGGACTCCTTCACGCATCTGTGTCAACACCCGGCAACATGTACAGGCTGGGAGGTCATGAAGCCCCGCCGAGCATTATCAGTGTTTATCTGGGACAGGCGATAGACAGGATCATAAAGGAGATAGAGGATGGCAATTGTGATGGAGACATGCCTGCAAAGAACACTGTAGACATCGGACTTTCAAAGCTTCCTGAAATAATAGCTTTTGACAGCGACAGGAACAGGACAAGCCCAATCGCCTTTACCGGAAACAAGTTTGAATTCCGCGCTCCTGGTGCTTCGCAGGCAATGGCTGTCCCGGTCACTGCGATACTCTCTGTATGGGCGGCAGGTCTGGAAAAATTCATCAATATATTCGAAGAACGGATAAACAAGGGCGAAGATGCGATCGATGCAGCCCTGTGCACCATTCGCGAGATCTCGCAGATGAACAGGAAGATCCGGTTCGAAGGGGATGCCTATTCTGCTGAATGGCACGCAGAAGCAGAGCGAAGGGGCATAGTCAAAGCCCGTACTATCCCCGAAGGAATAGACCTTTTCCTGGAGCCCAAGACTCTCGATATGCTTGAAGAAATGGGGATCTTCAAGAAAAAAGAGATGGAATCCTTCTATGTAATAAGGATGGAATCCTTTGTAAAGAACGTAGAGATCGAAATGTCGGTGCTTCGTGACATGATATGGGAAGGCATACTGCCTGCCCTCTCAAAACAGATCATCCTTGAGAAGGCATCTTGCTCGTCCGCCGAGGGCTGTGATCTGGAAGGGCTTGACGCATGGAAGGGACATATTGCCAAACTGGCAAAAGCGAAGCTGGACCTTATGGAAAAGACAAAAGAACTCGTCGAGATGAAGGAAAGAATGGCAAAACTCAGCCTCAGGAAGCATGCAGACGCGCTTGTAGAAGATGCAGTCCCGCTCATGGCAGAGATCAGGAAGATCTCTGATTCTGTCGAGATCTACATATCATCGGATAATATGGCATATCCAAACTATCGTTCCCTGCTTTCCCTCTCTGCTTAAGGAGGCCGGAAACGATCCCTCTGTTTTAAAACTGCTAAGTGCAAACTCCGGGCAAGAAGCTGCCCGGAGTTTGCACTGTTATTTGTTCCGGTCAATTACTTTGCCTGCAAAAGGTCACGGACGTTGTGGCAGAGCAGTATTTCTTTTTGTCCCTGAGTCAGGCCCGTAAGGGAGAGTAGCTTTTCGTATCTTGGATATTCAAGTATTGGCCAGTCTGATCCGAAAAGGACCTTATCTCCTGCTCCGGCGGCGAAGATCCCTTCGATAACTTTGTGGCTGTAGAGCCAGGGCCATGCGGCAGTATCGTAATAGGCGTTAGAGAGGGCAAGCTTCATTTCGGGCATCGACTCATATGCCCAGAGTCCTCCGCCGAAATGGGCGAAAACCACCTTGATCTGCGGGTGGTTTATGCAGAAAGCTGCGGCATCCTCGGGCCCGGTGTTACCCTTGCCGGTATATTGGTGGCCGACCTGTTCGGCTGTATGGAAGAGTATAAACATCCCTGTTTCCATGCATGTCCCGACCATCCGCCATGTCTGCCCGAGATCGGATATATCCAGGTTCTGCCCATCGGGGAAGAGCTCCCCAAGCCCTACGGCTCCAAGTTGCGCACAGCGAACTATCTCCTCCGTGGCACCTTTTGCACAGGGAGAGACAACAGCGAGGGGAATTATCCTGCCCCTGTATCTCCTGGCTGAATCAAGGACGTAATCGTTCATTAACCTGCAAAGACCCTGGTCGCGAAAAGCGAACCCCGTAACGAGGGACGATTTTATTCCAAACAGGTCCATGTGGCTTATGAGGGACTCAGCAGTACCCCATTTGTGTACTTTTGAATTTATCATTCCTGCGAACCATAATTCTTTTTCCGATATTTTTTTTCTCTCACGTTCTATATCCGGCGGATAAATGTGCACGTGGGCATCAATGATATTCAGGAGAAGCCCTCCTCTAATATAAGCATAGTTATATTTGCATTTTTTTACCGGTCAGTCATAATTATACATAAATAAAGTTCCGGGAGGACAACGAGGAAAAATGAACGATAAAAGCAGGCCACATTTGAGGATAAACGGAGAAAGGCTTATCAGCTCAATAAGGGCAATGGGATCAGTCGGCTTCAACCCCGAAACCGGCGGCCGGACCAGGCTTGCACTTACTGATGAAGACAAAGCAGGGCGCGATCTTCTCTGCAGATGGATGAGGGACGAAGGTCTTGAAGTAAAAATTGACGAAATAGGAAATATTTTCGGGATCAGAGAGGGATCGGATCCCTCAGAGCTTCCCGTGATGATGGGCTCTCACATAGATACAGTGAGGGACGCAGGAATGTTCGACGGAGTTTACGGTGTCCTTGGCGGACTGGAAGTGATAAGGACCCTGAATGAGAATGAAGTTACTCCTAAAAGCTCTCTTGTCGTTGCCGCCTTCACGAATGAAGAGGGGGCACGTTTCCAGCCGGACATGATGGGAAGCCTTTACTACGCCCGGAAGGTCGAACTTGGAGAACTGCTCTCCTCAAGGGATGACAGCGGCATCACTGTGGGAGAAGAACTCGACCGCATAGGGTACGGAGGTGCATATTCCACCCCGGTAGGCTGTTATCTGGAACTGCACGTAGAACAGGGACCAAGGCTGCATGCAGAGGGTGTTTCCATAGGGATAGTTGAGGGCGTGCAGGGTCTGGCCTGGTGGACGGGAGAGTATTACGGCGAATCGAACCATGCAGGTTCAACTCCTATGGAAATGAGAAAAGATACACTTCTTGCTGTCGCAGAGCTTGCCCTTGAAGCAGAAAAACTGGCACTCAGTCTGGGCAGAGGGAGCGTTGCGACTATGGGCAGGATAGCTCCAAGGCCGGACATTATAAACATAGTTCCCGGAAAGTGCTCGTTTACTTTGGATTTCAGGCAGTTTGACGGGGAGCTCTTTGAAGAGGGAAAAAGAGAAGTTGAAAAACTGATAGTATCCTGTGCTGCCAGACGGGGACTAAAATACTGTTTCAAAAAGGCGGCTGAGGCTGCTCCGGTGATTTTTGACAGGGGTATGGTCGAACTTGTCGGATCCAGGGCCGCCTTTCTCGGGCTTGATTCAATGAAGATGATAAGCGGGGCTTCTCATGATGCCCAGTTTTTGTCTTCTTTCTGTCCGACTGTTATGATATTCGTTCCTTCCGTCGGAGGAAGAAGCCACTGTCCCGAAGAATGGACCGATGTGAAAGACCTGGAGAACGGCTGCAATGTTCTTCTTCATTCCGTCCTTGAACTGGTATAATCATAAGGATAAGAGAAAGAATAATCAAAAAGGAGAGCAATAGATGAATAAAATAATGACAGAAACGCTTAAAAGCCTGGATCCTCAGATATTCGGCCTGACAGAACGTGAACTGGAAAGGCAACGGGTCCATATAGAACTTATCGCATCAGAAAACTTCGTTCCCCGTTCCCTGCTTGAGATACAGGGTTCGATCCTTACCAATAAATACGCGGAAGGATACCCCTATAAAAAGTACTACGGCGGCTGTGAGTTTGTTGAGGTGATAGAGGAAATAGCCATAAAGAGGGCATGTGAACTATTCGGAGCCGACCATGCAAATGTCCAGCCTCATGCCGGAGCCAGCGCGAACCAGGCAGTCTTCTTTGCCACGGTCGATCCGGGGGATACTGTCCTTTCAATGAAGCTTGATCACGGCGGACATCTTTCACACGGCCATCCGGTCAATTTTTCAGGCCGCTTCTACAACATCGTAGGATACGGAGTAAACAGGGAAACAGAGACTATCGACTATGACGAGGTAGAGAGACTGGCCAAGGAGTCAAGGCCCAAGCTCATTGTTGCAGGAGCAAGCGCCTATCCCCGGTTTATAGATTTTGCCCGCTTCCGCGCGATAGCAGATGAAGTGGGGGCGGTACTTCTCGTCGACATGGCCCACATTGCGGGGCTTGTTGCTGGAGGCGCACACCCTAACCCGATGCCCTATTCTGATTATGTAAGCTCCACCTCCCACAAAACGCTCAGGGGTACACGCGGAGCTTTTGTCCTATGCAAAAAAGAGTATGCCCAGACACTTGACAGAACGGTATTCCCGGGCATACAGGGCGGTCCGCTGGTCCATGCCATAGCAGGAAAGGCAGTAACTTTCATGCTTGCCGGGACAGACGAGTTCAAAAAGTATGCCGCCCAGGTGGTAAGCAATGCTTCTGCACTTGCCAAAGCGCTGACAGACAGAGGTTTCCGCCTTGTATCCGGAGGGACTGACAATCACCTAATACTGCTTGACGTACGTTCCAGGAACGTCACGGGCAAAGAGGGAGAGGTCCTTCTTGGAGAGGTCGGGATCACTTCAAACAAAAATATGATCCCCTTTGATCCGGCAAAGCCGATGATCACAAGCGGAGTAAGGCTTGGAACAGCTGCCGTTACCACGAGAGGCATGAAAGAGCCGGAGATGGAGATAATTGCTGACGCCATCGAAAAGGTCCTTTCAAATCCTCAAAACGACCAGATAAAGAAAGAGGTCAAAGCACTCATGGCATCACTTACAGAAGAATTCCCCCTATATCCCGACCTTACCGAGCCCTGGGCAAATTAATGACAGACAAAATTTATGCTCTGGATCTTGATAACGGCGAATGGTCACAGCTCCTTGACAAGGAATTTGGTGAGCCCAGGTTCCGTGCGGATCAGATCTGCCAGTGGATCTGGCAGAAAAGAGCTTTTGATGTCGCGGAGATGACCAATCTCTCAAAATCTCTCAGGGATCTGCTTGAGTCAAAGATAGATTTTGGGGCGCCTCTGCTGATAAAAGAACAGCGTTCATCGATCGACGGAACAAGAAAATACCTATGGCAGCTGAGAGACGGCCAAAGCGTCGAATCTGTCCTGATGAAACAGGGAGAGAGGCTGACGGCATGTATTTCGACACAGATTGGATGCCCTCTAGGGTGTACATTTTGTGCCACGGGGCTTTCCGGCTACGTAAGGAATCTCTCTGCCGGAGAGATCGCAGGCCAGTTTCTTGCTATGGAGAGATCGGTGGGCCGTGATATAAACAACGTAGTCTACATGGGGATGGGCGAGCCCTTCCTCAATACCGAAGCGGTGCTTAAATCAGTAAGGATGCTCAACGATCCGGATATGAGAAATCTCGGCATCAGGCACATTGCGATCTCTACTTCTGGTATAGTGCCCGGAATACGGGATCTTGCAGCATCCGGCCTGGGAGTTCGTCTTGCAGTATCCCTGCATGCGGCTGATGATAATTTGAGAAGCACTCTTATGCCGGTCAACGAGACATTCCCTCTCGACGAACTCAGGAAGGCTATGCAGGAATATCAGAAGACAACAGGCAACAGGATCACAATAGAATACGCGCTCTTCGGAGGAATAAACGACAGCGTGGAACATGCAAGACTGCTTTTGCGCTATTTGAAGGGAATACATGTATTCATCAACTTGATCCCTTTCAATCAGGTCGATGGCCGTTATGAGAAACCCACTCCCGAAAACATCCTTAAATTCCGTTCGGTACTTGTAACAGCCGGTTTTGAAGCAGAGATAAGGGAGGAACTGGGTTCCGATATTGATGCTGCATGCGGTCAGCTGAGAAGAAAAACGATGGCCGGTGATCCGTGTGTACTTGAACCGGGACCAAAGGTAAAACCTGCTTATGAGGCAAAAAAGAAAGAGGCTCGCACCCCACAAAGGGAGGTTTCAGATCCCAGAAGAACGTCAGGACCACCAAGAGCCAAAAGCGGATCCGATGCGGCAGGGCAGAAGAGAGATAAAACAGAAAGAGCGGGAACAAAGGCTTCCGGTGGCTTTGTTGAAGAGCGCGGAGTAAAGAGACCCGCATCAGAAGATAAACGACGGAAGACAGATGCCCCGCCGAAAGAGAGATACAGAAGCGGCAAAATGAAAGAAGAAAGGCCTGTTTACAGGGCAAAGCCTGAAGCCCGCGATACGGACCGCGCTTCAGAAACGGATGAAAAGATAAAAAGCGGCACAACAAGAGCCCCCAAAAGGCTTTCATACAGAGCCGGATCCGAGAGCCGAAGTGCAGGCCGTCCTTATGGGACAGAAGAAAAGGAAAAAAGCAGCACAACAAGAACCTCCAAAAGGTCTTCCTACAGGGATGGATCTGAAGGACAAAGTGCAGACCGCCCTTCGAGGACGGATGAAAAGAAAAAAAGAAGCATTGATAAATCTGCCAAAAAACCTATCGCGGCAAGAGGTATCGGAAGAGGAAAACCTGCAGCAGAAAGCAGGAAAAAGAAACCGAAGACTGCCGCAAAGGATAACAGGCAGAAAAGATCCTGAAGGAGAGGAACCTAATGAAAATTCTGGTCTTTTTACTCATTGGTACTCTGATATTTGGGTTTGCCTTCCCTGCCATAATACTGATAGCAGGACTGGTGGGTATAGTCCTCTTTGCATTGATAATTACAGGTCTTCTGAGAGGCAACGGAGTCAGGGTCTACACATCTTCCAAGAGCTACGATCCTTTCAGAGGAGGAAGCTATAGAAAGAGCAATTCGGAAGTTATTGATACGACAGATGAAAATTGGGTCGACAATTCAAGCTTTGCAGGAAGCGAGGCTGTGGATCCTGAAGAGGAACAGGAAGGCGAGATAGTGGAGCTGCCAGCCACCGCGTTAAGAAAGGAAGATTAATCCAAACTGCCCCTTGCTTCGAAACGGAGCATAGCTTCAAGGACTCCTCCCCCGACAGCAAGGGCTTTGTCGCTTACCATAAAACAATTCTCCGGTTCATTCCGGGGATCGACATCTCCAATTTTGGAGCCTTCCCTTACTAATACCGAGGGGTGGATCAGGCCGCGCACTACACCTCTTATCTGAGCCTTTACCGGGATGCCGTTTACCGATCCTATTAAATCCCCTGCTTTTACTCTCTCTCCGATCGATACGACCGGGGAGAGGCAGCCATCCGAGGGAGACCTTAAGAGACGTTCACATGTATATCCCATGACCTCTCCGGGTATCCCGGTGTTGGTTTCAGCACTTCCTTTTGTGAAGAGCCTTCCCAGGGAATGTCCCCTCTTTGTCTCTATGATCCCATGAACATCTTCAGGCGCACTGAAGCCCGGCCCTATCGCAAGCACAAGATCTGCCATATTTTTGTTGGTCGATGTCTTTCTCTTCGACATCATCGCATCGATAACAGCGAAGGGTCTGAGTAAAGCGATGGAATTTCCATCCGGATCGATCAATACGTTTATCCCTTTACTGAAGTCTATTTGATCAGGTCCCCCTGCCAGGCAGACATGCATATCTTCTATCCGGCAGTCTCCGTCGTAAACAGCCCGGGCTGCAGCAACGGAACGCCTTACAACAGTGGGGCGGGGGATCTCAAGGCACAAAACATCAAAACAGGATCTCCAGAGCCTGTATATTATTCCCGTGGCAAGATCTCCCCCGCCTCTGACAATCACTGTTCTTCTGGTTTTACCGGCTGTCATCCTTTATCCGCTTTCAGGGCAGACAGAAGTTGTCAGGCCCATAATTTTTATCGTCATATACCTCTCAGGATAGTATCTTCTCTTCCCTGACCTACTCCAATGAGTATGACCGGTGCTGAGACCCTTTCCTCGATGAAGCGGACATAATCCTGTGCAGCAGGGGGAAGATCCTCAAATCTCCTGCATTTGCTGACGTCCTCTTTCCAGCCGGGCAGTTCCTCAAAAACCGGGACTGCTTTTGCCAGTTTCGCACAGCTGCTTGGAAAATCCTTATGTACGGACCCTTCGATATCATAAGCGGTGCAAACCTGGATCTTTTCAAATCCTGAAAGGACATCAAGCTTGGTAAGCGCAAGTCCGTCTATTCCATTAATCTTTACTGCATAGTCTACTGCCACGAGATCGTTCCAGCCGCAGCGTCTCGGACGGCCGGTCGTAGCACCGAATTCCCCGCCCCTCGTTCTGAGCGTCTCTCCGAGAGCCCCCTTGTCCTCAGTTGGGAAGGGTCCTTCTCCTACCCTCGTGCAGTAAGCCTTGGTCACTCCAATTACTCGGTCTATCCTTCCGGGCCCTATGCCTGCTCCTGTGCATGCTCCTCCGGAGCATGGGCTGGAACTCGTTACAAAAGGATATGTCCCGTGGTCGACATCAAGGAGCGTTCCCTGTGCACCTTCGAAGAGGACGTTCTTTCCTGAATCAAGAGCTTTGTGTATCTCAAGGAAAGCATCTCCGAGAAGCGGCTTCATCCTTTTGCCCCACTCAAGGGATGTTTCGTATGTGCTCTCGAGATCCAGAGGCTCGGCGCCATAGATCCTGGTCAAAATCTTATTTTTCAGTTCTATGTTGATCACAAGTTTTTCTTTCAGGATCTCAGGGTTAACAAGGTCTTCCGCCCTTATTCCGACCCTCTCGAACTTATCGGAGTAGCATGGGCCGATCCCACGACCTGTAGTTCCGATCTTGCTGCCCTCGGACCTTGCTCCCTCAGCCAGTTTATCCAGCTGTTTATGGTATGGCATGACAATATGTGCGCCATGGCTGACGACGAGCTTTGCCAGAGTCTTGCCCCTGTCCTTAAGGTCATCGAGTTCTGCAAAGAGCGTTTCAGGGTCGATCACTACCCCGTTTCCGATCACACAGACTTTGCCGGGGTAGAGGATGCCGGAAGGGAGTAAGTGAAAGACATACTTTTCGTCCTCAACTACCACGGTATGTCCTGCGTTTGCTCCGCCCTGGTAACGGACTACTACGCCTGACTTGCCTGCAAGAGCGTCTACTACGCGCCCCTTGCCCTCGTCTCCCCACTGAACGCCAACAAT
>LSQX01202773.1_pt1 | contig 23097 bp, 21 predicted proteins | sample 654561 | NCBI WGS metagenome assembly LSQX01 (sample SAMN04489861, study PRJNA283612) | anaerobic digester metagenome | isolation source: 4 biogas reactors fed with cattle manure at either 37C or 55C with and... | place: Denmark: Kongens Lyngby | collected 2014
GATAATCCCGATTTGGACTTGGGATACCAGTCGGTTCTGAAAACGCACCAGAAAGCGATTTTGCGCTTTCCCTTGGAAGATGAGAGAGGTAAGTCCACCTGGGAGGAACAGTACCCTACAAGTTCCCTGCCGGGACTCAGGGCCAAGTTCGGTCATACGGGATATCAGAGAGAGATGTTAGGACAGCCGGTAATCGAAGGCAACATCTTCAAAAACCATTGGTTTACCAAATACAGGACACTGCCGGAACCTTCCCAGATGAAACGGGTCTGGCTCTATGCCGATCCTGCCTGGGGCGAGAAAGGCTGCTACAAGGCTGTTATCTCCATAGGTTATGACGGTAATCGCTTCTATGTGATCCATGCCTGGGTACGCCAGACCGAGAACACCAAGTTCTTTAGATACTACTACGATGCCTACCAGGAGCTTGACCGCACCTACCGGGTCAAGGCTCGGGCAGCCTATGAAACCACTTACGGTCAGGCACGAATTCTGGCTGACTTCGACAGGTGGGCAACAGATAATCACCTCCCGCCTATCAGTCACAGAATCAAGCGCATAGACAATAAAGAGAATAAGAACCTGCGCATCGAGAGAACCGAGACCATCATCGAGACTGCCAAGGTGCTCTTCCCGGAGGGGCAGGATACACCCACTCTCATTAGCCAGTTCCTCACCTATCCTGATGGTTACATCGATGGCTGTGATGCTCTGGCTGGATGTCTGGAACGCTTCTCGGAATACGATATCGGCAGGAACAGAGTGAAAGTCCGGAGGTTCAGCTTCTGATGAACTACTACGATAAGCTTATGCTTGAGTACTATCGGGTCCTGAATAACGCTTGGAAAACCGAGATCAGAGATGCTGCCAGGCTCGCCATCCAGATGCTGAGTGATATGCCAAGAGCAGAGAAACTCAACCAGAACTCCATAGATAAGCTGATGGGCGTCATTAACACTCAGTTGGGAGATGACTTCGCAGCTCTGGTCAATGAGCCCGTCAAAGCGATCATAGAGCGTTGTGTGCGGCTCGGACTGAGAGACGTGCAAGTGCAAGCACCCACCAAGACCAGCATCGGGCTCTGGGGCATAGAAGATCAGCATCTCTCATCCACTATTCAGAAGCAGCAGTTGTTCTGGATCGGTAATCACTTTGAAGCTGATATCCGGCAGAGCTTCGCTGACACTCTCTCCAAAGCCATTGAGCAGGGCTATACAAAGGAGATGCTTGCCGATAACCTCAAAGATCAGTTCAATGACCTCGCCAATCGATCATCCCACTACTGGCAGGGACTGGCAGAACACACTGCTCTCAGAATCAGGGAGTTCGGAAGGCTGCAGGGCTACAAGAAAGCCAAAGCCAAGTACTACAAACTCGTGGTAATCCTCGACGATCGCACCAGTGACATCTGCCGGGCTCTGGCTGCCCAAGACAAGGTCTATCCTCTAAACGATGCACTGGAGGTGATGGATAACCTGATAGCTCTGGATACCAAGACAAGCAGCCTTGACGATGCCAGAGACTACATCAAGGCACTCGCACCCTGGATCAAAGACGATCAGATCGAATATGACTCAGAGATGAATCCGGTAGGCGTCTCTGGAGCGCATACTCCTTTCCCGCCGTTTCATTGGAAGTGTAGGACGAGTACGACAATCTTTTAAGCTACTTGCTGACAGTGAGTTGCTTCTTTTGTTCTGTACTCTGAGACAATTCTATTTGCAATTGCTCTGATTTGGGCGTTAAATCAATGCCCGGTATGTCATTATACCTTTCGGAGATTCTGTCTCTAAGATTAAACAATCTTCTGTTTGCTGTGTCTATCAGTTGTGAAAATGTTGTAACTGCTATAGATCCTTTGTTGGGAATTATTATTGGTGATTCTACTCCTTGTCCTATCGATTCACCAACAACAAATGCATAAATAAATGGCATATCGACTAGATCTGGGCATGTTGTGAAGTCTTCAACGTAGTTTTGCGCTTGATTTCGTTCATCTCTTGTAATACAAAAACCCCCTCTTTTTAGCTCTATAATCAGCACTCTCTGTAACCTTAATAGACTTTGTGCAGGATCAAAACTACTAGTCCCAGTGATCGATAACGTAGAATCTTCGAGAATAACAAGGTCCGGCCGTTTCTTATGATTTAAGAAGGAGTCATTTGAGACACTGGTTTTGAATATTTGTTTAGCGGCAGTTTGGAGCTGTCTATTAGAGACATATTCAGGTGAATCAAACTCCGGTCCAAAAAGCCATCTGGCTTCAGTGATAAGTGGGTGCAATGTATGCAGTTCATCTACCGCAGAATCAGATGACAATTTACTAATGGCTTCAATTACTGAAATCCGTCTATCAATCTCATCTAGGACACATAAGGCATCTTTTATATTCCAAGTCGAGAGAAGCTTATTCAGACCTTCAACATCATCATCAGTTAATTGTCCGATTTTAGTTAACAACTCTTTTCCGTTTCTCGAGCTCTCGAGTTTTATGACAGTATCTACAGCAATGGAATATGTTTCAAACTTTGCCAAAGGGTAATCTTGAGAAATCTTCTCGATAGCTTCATCAACTTCCCATTTCCCTAGGGGTGATAGGTTTTTTATGTCATCCTTGAATTCACTTTTAATCTGCCCCTTGGTTTCCTCGATGTTCTCACTAACAATCGTTTTAACCATAGATTCAACGTATTCCTCGACTTTCTGATAAACAATATCCATAACGGGGTGTTTTTTAAAGCCTGTCCAATCATCGAGAATATAATCAGCAAGGTCATTTGTTTTTACTATACATGTATATCTCTTAGCTATCTTCGTTCGCCCATCCATAATAGGCTTGTTTCCAAGTTCCCAAGATGGTTCACCAACTAATCGGTTACGAATCCAAAATGCTATGCCTTGATAGATTGTTTTCTTCGAAGCTTGGGTTGTATCGATAAACATGCACACTAAGTTTTTCCCGTCGGGCAGTGTTATGGTTGATGTATCCAATAAACCTGAGTGTTCTTCTAAAGGAACGCATTGTCCATTAATGAATACATTGAAAGATGGGTCGTGTAAGAACCTGGCTGATAATACATCTAATAGTCTATTGGCGTCCGGTAAGTTTTTTTTAACAACAACCGATAAGGTGGTTCCATGACCAGCGCCTTCGATTATGTCCCGTTTTGTTACAACTAAGGGTTGGTCTTGACTTGCAGTACTTATCGTATAACATGATGAAAATCCACCTGCTTTAGTTTTAACTACATACTCGTTGTTAAAACAGAGCAGACCATGTCGACCAATACCATTCTTGCCATAGGCCAGGCGATTGGCTTCAATTTGGTCTGGAAAAACGACTGAGTTGCCCTGATGCTTGATTCTGTTATAACCTAATCTCATCCACCGTTGACTAAACTCTTCGGGAGTCAGTCCGCATCCATCGTCATCGATAACAATCGTTTCATCAAGATTCTTTGGTATTGTGATTCTTACATTAAATGCACCGGCATCCCACGCATTAGCTACTAATTCAGTTAACGCTATATGACTATCATTCACAACACCACCTAGAGACCGCAACAAATAGTCTTCTTCAAAAATCGACGTCTGCAGATAATCTTTCTGGTTCATTTAAACTCCTTAATAGTATTGTTTAACATAAACGCAAGCCTTCTCAAATAGGTCCTGATCTTCAATTCGATACTTGATATATATGATTTTTCTTAGTGCCTTCTGGACTTCCCTTACTCCAGACTTTGTCTCTTGCCAACCAGGAAATCTGACAACTCGCACTACTTCATCAATATCTGCAACGATTCGCTCAATGAACACCGGTGTTTTATCATGTTTTATCTCCGAGAAGAGTTCTGTTAATGCCGTTTTTGCTTTTAACCGTTCATCCTCTGTATCAACTTTCTTTTCTGCCACGAGTACATCTTTGGCCAAATCGAGGAGCATTTTCAAAAAATCAAGACTGTTAATTAGCCCTTGTTCGTGCTTGTTTTTTAACTGATCCAGACGCTCTCCTAAAGCAATGAATTCTGATATCCCAGAGTGCTTTCGTAGTCGTGCAAGGAGTTTGAGCTCAATTTCTTTAGCTTTTGTTTTTTGATCTGCTGATGATAGTAACCCTTTGAGAACTTCATCGTTCATTACAAGGGTATCTAAATCGTCATGCACTGCCTCTATGTGAACATTCTCATGAACGAGTTCAATTGTTTTAGCACCAAGAGCATGCCATAATAATCTGCCAGTCCCACTAGCAGGTCTTACGGACTCAAAGACTTGGCTTAACCACTTATAATCACTTTGGTAGTTTGATAGTATTGAATCTGGAGATATTGACTCCCATATTCTTGATAAAACACTATATTCTGCTGCAAAATGATCCTTTACTTCATTACTTGGCAGGCACTCTTGTGCAGCAATAAGTCCTTCATAACCTCCAATTGTGCGGTCAATATTTGGGAAAAATGCCAAACACTTATTCACTTGCGCCCCAAGCTTGTGTTTCATTAACTCAATATTTGTGATAACACGCAAAACCGAGTTTTCATCAAAATTCAGAGCCTTTGCGACATCGTCGAAAATGCCTAAATAATCGATGATCAGTCCATGGGTTTTATTTGGATAAGGTCTGTTTGTTCTACATATCGCCTGTAATAGATTGTGATCTCTCATGGGTTTATCTAAATACATTGCTTGCAGTATTGGTGCATCAAAGCCCGTTAACAGCTTCGAAGTAACAACTAATAATCTCAATGGATCAGATGGATCTCGATATCTCTCAAGTAATTTTTCTTCTTCATCTTTACTAAGTTTGAATTCGGCATATTCGTCCGATTTACCTCCAGATGTGTGCATGACTATTGCACTTGCATCATCACCCCAGATTTTATCAAATTCACGTTTGTAGAGTACACAGCACTCTCTATCAAAAGCCACAACCTGAGCTTTAAATCCATTGGGTTCTACTTTTGATTGATAGTGATTGACAATGTGCTGGCAGATAGTGGCCACACGCTCAGGCGATTTAATCAGAATTGCCATCCTAGCTGCTCTTTTTGCAAGGTCGTCCTTATCATCATCACTTAACGAACTTGTAAGTTGTCCATAAGCCTCATCTATAGCTTCTTTATCAATATGTAACTTAACGTCCACTGCTTCGAAATGAAGAGGTAGGGTTGCATTATCTCTAATTGATTCCTCAAATGAATAACGACTTAGATAGCCCTGGTTGTCTTCCTCGGCACCAAATGCCCAGAATGTGTTTCTGTTGTTCTTGTTGATTGGAGTGCCGGTTAGGCCGAATAGGAAAGCGTTAGGTAGAGCATGACGCATTTGTCTGCCCAGATTCCCCTCTTGAGTTCTATGAGCTTCATCGACCATTACGATAATATTTTTTCTGGTATTTAATACTGTGTCAGTCTCTGCAAACTTATAGATGGTAGTGATTATGATCTTCCTCATATCATTGGCTAGCAGTGTTTTCAGAGATTCACATGATTCCGTGCTTATCAAATTGGGTATCTCTGTTGCGTTGAATGTCGCTGTAATCTGAGTATCAAGATCAACTCGATCCACCACGATAATCACAGTTGGATTCTTCAAATGTGGATGCATTCTGAGTTTACTTGCAGCAAAAACCATTAATAGCGACTTTCCAGAACCTTGGAAGTGCCAAATGAGACCTTTATTGGGCATCCCCTTCACTACTCTATCAACGATTAGATTGGCCCCCTCATACTGCTGATATCGAGCAATAATCTTGATCCTTCTGTGTTTTCTATCAGTTGCATAGAGAGTGTAATATCGAAGAAAGTCAAGAACCACCTCTGGTTGCAGCATGCTTGTTATTGTTCTCTTAACATCACTAAGAGACCCCTCCGACGCTATTCCATGCTGATACCATGGGCCCCATAAGTCTATAGGCATTCTGACAGAGCCGTACCTGAAATGTTTCCCTTCAGTTGAAAACGAAAATACATTAGGGACAAACATCTGGGGTATTGTAAGTTGATACCCATTAACGATGTCACTGGCACCATCCATCCAAGATATCGACGGTCTTACGGGTGTTTTAACTTCTCCAATGACCAACGGTATTCCATTAACCAAAAAAACGATATCAAGTCTTTTCCCGTTTTCTATCGAAGGATAAATCCACTGACTCGTAATCGTAAATTCGTTTTTCGAGATGTCGTCAAAATCAATCAGTTTTATTGGTGCGTGTTCATTATGATGACCGAAAGGCATAGATCGTTCTCCACGTAACCATTGCGTAAAGTTCTCATTTGCTCTAACTAAACCATCTGTTGTGACTCCCTGCATTATTGCTCGAAGATGGTATATCACTTCGTCCGCGCGGTCTAAATTGGAGATATATTCGGGATTGATCTTCATCAGGCTTTCAGCAAGAACCTTTTCAACTATGATGTCACTTTTTTGTCTTTCAATTAGATCTGACGGAATATACTTCCAACTAGGTCTCTCATGTATAGAACTTATTGTAGCATCGGATACATCTGAAAGACAATCGATGACGAGTTTTTCAACCGATTCAAGTTCATTAAACACTACTGCACCTCTCTAACAAATGATTCAATTAGAAATTGTAGAAGTCTGATAGAAACTTCGACTTGATTTTGCACATATAATTCTAATTTGCTGACGCAATCCAGCCTGTCAGTCCAGCGTTGTTGCTCCCTAGAATCGGGTAAGGATATCTTCAGAGCATGTACATCATTTCTATTCAGTCCCGGAATTGCAGTTGTTATCGATAACTGCTTTAGGCGCAAGCTTTTGAGCATATAGTATGTAAACCTTGGGTTCATGCTTTTAACAAACCTAACAAAGAAAGAAGTATCGATCGGCCAGATTGGATCATCATACCATGTCACTTCTCCAGCACCTCCCTTCCTACCCACAACAATACAAGGATCATCAATTAAGAACTCGTCATGATATCCGATAATCCCATTGGAACCGACAACTGGAAAGCCAGTGCCACTGCGTTTATTTTCAGGTAATGCTTTACCGTATTCTAGTTTCAATACATCGCCTATCTTATATTCTGAACTAATAAGTAATCTTTCTCGTAACTCACTTAAGGAAGAGATATATAGCTCAGCAACTGCGGACAAAGCAAGTCTCCACTTCTCAACTAACTGGTCAGCAGCCATTAATACAGGAGTTACTCTCTTTTGGCTTTCGATCGCAGGCACATAGAATGTTTCGGTCTTTAGCGTCGTCCAATTGATTGTTGGAGAAAGCGATCCTACAGATATACTTTTTGCTCTATTCATAAAGGTGTTTGAAGCAATAAAGAACGGAAGGAATTCGGGTAGCATGAGTGCTTTATTTGCACGAAAAACAGATGCATGTGCAGAACATATACCATTAAACTCAGCAAGACATACTTTTCTTTGATAAGCTCTACGTCTGCCAAATATTACATCTCCAGACTGAAACTCAATTTTCGTTCCTATAACTGATGATGGATTGTCCCATCTGTGTAAATGTAGACAGTCAGGATCTAAATGTTCAAGTCCAACATAGACCGTATGATCTGTTTTATTTGGATTTGCTTTAGTGGTTATATTCTCGACTAAATCACCAAATGATAACTGATTATATTCCAGGGGTTTAAGATACATGAGTTTCGGAATCCTTCGTTATCGAATTAAATCGAATCATTGTTTATCCCCGATGCTTTGATCTGATCAAGTAACTCCGCTACTCTATGAGAGCCAGCAAGATACTCCTCAAGAATGATACAGATATCTTCATTATTCAGGTTTGTCTTATGCGTGTTATTGTTTGAAACATGAGCAGATATACTTAAATTGTAGTTTTTTTTCCTCAGCCCTTCAATATCTTTAACACAGGATAAAACCGGCCCAGATTCGAATGAATGATATGTCGATGCAATCCTCTGCATTTGCTTTTCACTAATAAAACTCTGTGCTCTTTCTCTTGTTACTTCATCGACTGCATCAATGAAAAGAATTCTCCCCCTATGAGAACGTACCTTTTTACTCCTGCAAATCACGATACATGCTTCCATGGGCGAATTATAAAAGAGATTAGGCCCCAATCCAATAACACACTCAAGGATGTCCGCTTCAACTAACTTAGCTCTCATATCGTGTTCTTCATTTCTGAATAAGACCCCATGCGGGAATAGAACAGCACATCTACCTGAGTTTGATTTCATACTAGCTAAAATGTGCTGCCAAAAAGCGTAATCAGCTCTTCCTTGAGGGGGTGTCCCAAATATGTTTCTTCCCCACGGATCATTAGCCCAAGAAGCTCTATTCCACTTTTTGATTGAATATGGAGGATTGGCTAATACGACGTCGAATTTCTTAAGTTTCCCTTTATCGATGAATTGGGGATATGTTAGAGTGTCTTCCCTCATAATACAGAAATCCTCAATCCCATGCAAAATCATATTCATCTTTCCTATTGCAGATGTCAACAGGTTGATTTCTTGGCCATAAAGCTTTAAACTTCTATATTCTCTGTTCATTCGTTTTAAATACGATACTGCCGATAAAAGCATGCCAGCAGAGCCACATGTTGGATCATAAATAGATTCTCCGGGAGAAGGTTCTAACAGTTCAGTCATTAGATGCACGACTGTTCTATTTGTATAGAATTCAGCTGCAGTATGACCTGAATCATCTGCAAACCTTTTAATAAGAAATTCATAGCCGACACCTAGCTCATCTTCGGGACAGCTTTTAACAGAGAGGTTTTGAGTGCTGAAGTGCTCGATCAATTCCTTAAGCATAGAATCTGGAAGTACATCTTTATTAGTCCATTGTGCATCTCCAAACACCCCACTTAGTAAATCATGGTTCGAAGCTTCGATAGCTCGAAATGCTTTCTGTATATCATTCCCAATGTTTACTGATTTTGACCTGACGTCGTTCCAATGATGATCACTAGGTATAACAAATCTATGATTCTCACTAAAATTAGCGTACTCTCTATTACCTTCGAACTCGTTGATTGCTTCTTCTTCCTCTTCGTCATATACATCACATAGTCTTTTGTAGAATAATAGGGGGAATATATATTGTTTATAATCCCCCGAGTCAATATGTCCCCGGAGATATGTTGCTGCGCTCCACAAGTAAGACTCAAGAGTCTCTTTGGAAATACTCACTGTAAAGCCTCTCTTTCTAACATTCCCAAGATCTCTTTTTCAGCTATCTGTGCGTTTCTTATGGTATAAACTACATTTTTCAAAGCATCCTGAAAAGACCTAGTGTCTTCTTCATTCGCACTCTCAAGATACTTGGATAGCAACAAATTGTAATCATTAGATTTGATTTCAGTTATAGATACAAGTCTACAGAACTTTTTGTCTTCGACATCGCTCATATAATATTCGTATATTCTATCGATGTGCGTCTGAAGTAAATGATTTTGTGCTTTCCCTACCTTAAGTTGATCGGAAGCATTAATCATCTTCACAAATCCTCGTGCAGCTTCATGTTTCTTTTCACGAAACACAAGTATACACGCAGATATATTGGTGCCATAAAACAGATTCGGGCCTAACCCTATGATAGTTTCCAAACAGTCTAATTCGATAATCTTCTTTCTTATGCTACTTTCCTTACCCGGTCTGAATAGGACACCATATGGAAGCACTACAGCCATTCTCCCTTTTATTGGTGTCATTGATTTGATCATGTGTTGAATCCAAGCAAAGTCACCATTTGTTGATGGGGGCAATCCGGCAAAACTCCTTCCGTAAGGATCATTGATCCAAACATCAGAACCCCAATTACTCAGGGAAAACGGTGGATTCGCAATAACACAATCGAATTGCGCCAATGAGTCTCCATAGAAAAAAGCTGGGTTTCTTAAGGTGTCCCCTTGTGCAATAATAAAATCTTCTGCTCCATGCAAATAAAGGTTCATTCTCGCAATAGTAGATGTTGTCAGATTCTTCTCCTGCCCAAAAATCTTGCCAAGCATAAGTTTCCCATTATGCCCGTTTTCATTTATTTGATGAAGTGTTTCTAACAACATGCCACCTGTTCCACAAGCAGGATCATATACTGATTCGCCTGCCTGAGGATCTAGCAGCCTAACAAGCAGTTTAATAACGTTCCTTGGCGTGTAAAACTCACCGGCTTTCTTCTTTGATAGATCGGCAAATCTCTTTATTAAATACTCATACGCTTTTCCGAGAACATCGTTCCTGCAGTTTGAATTACTAAGAATCTTAGATGCGAAATGTTCGATCAAATCCTTAAGCAGTGCGTCCGAAAAACGTTCTTTATTAGTCCATTGAACATCTCCAAAGATACCATAAAGAGTATCAGGATTCGCTTGTTCTATACCCCTCATAGCTTTCTTCAGTGCGTGTCCAATGTTTTCAGATTTAGCCCGGATATCATTCCAGTGACAATCTTCAGGAATCTGGAATCTATGGTTTTCTGGGAAACTTGCAAACTCAAAACTGCCGCCAGATTCATGTATAGCTACTTCAGTTTCTTCATCATATACATCCGAAATACGCTTAAAGAATAGCAGTGGAAAAATATAGGTTTTAAAGTCCGCAGCGTCTATTGAGCCTCTTAGGATATTTGCAGACTCCCATAGGTATGACTCGATACTTTGTTGATTGTACATAAGCGCTAACCTATATCTAGTTAACTAGTTGGCCTGCTCCTAACAAACCAGTTCCTACTCGATTCGTTATGGTAGAGGAGGTCTCAGCAAAAACATGCCATCCAACAGTGCTTCCTGATACAAAAACAAGTCTATCGAGTGGATCGCCAACCACACTAGATCCGGATAGTACCCAGTTCCCAAGATCAGTTAGTCCGCTTGATGAGTGTGGGCATAATACATAAAAGCTACGCAAGCTTTGTCCTCGATAATCTGGGTGATAGTACAAATCATAATCACAAGAATTAATTAAGGACATTAAACTTGATGAAACAGTAAAAGAAACTACCGACCTATCTGAACATCTGGTAATTGATATGTCATTAGGATCGTGTTTAGGAGGCAGAAGAGATCCAGTTGAATTCGCATCATTCATTGCCTGCACGAAATCACTCTTGCTAGTGAATATCATTGTATATCTCACTTAAATAGATAAGCGCATGTATGATCATATGTCCCTCCCGGCTATAGCCAACAATGGCTCTAGGACATTCTATTTCACTTGACTCCGTGCCATATACCTGATTGAATTTCATCAATCCCTCACATGAAACAATTTAGTACAACAATGAAATGAGGTAATCGCTTTTTGTCAATAACAAAATCTGTCGCATCGTTATGCATCCTTATTTGTCAACACACAGAGCAATGCTTTCATGGCTCCGGATCATTGATCACAACAAGTTCTAGGAGTCACCATGACGGAATCGTTGCTGAATAGAATCAAGGCGCAGTTAGTCAGGCATGAAGGTTTGAAGCTGAAACCATACCGCTGCACGGCTGGAAAGCTAACCATCGGCATCGGGCGCAATCTCGATGACTGCGGCATCTCTCAGAAAGAAGCATGCGCCATGCTGGAGAGGGATGTCCTGGACTGCGAACAGCGGCTCTTGGAAGAGATTCCAAATATCTACAACAACCTCGATGAAGTGCGTCAGTCCGTGCTGCTCAACATGTGCTTCAATCTCGGCATCAAAGGGCTTATGGGCTTCAAGAACACCCTGTCTTTCATTGCGGCAAGCGACTGGGAACGAGCCGCCAACAATATGTTAGCCTCCAAATGGGCAAAGCAGGTGGGACGCAGAGCGATTGAGCTTTCTGAGCTGATGAGGAAAGGTAAGTGATCCCAATCCCAGTTGAAACGGACGCCATGCTCACCATCCTCAATCTGCCCAAGGAGATGTCCGGCAATGATGTCTTCAAGGAGCATCGAGGACTGGTCATGGAGATGATCAGGACTGTGGTCCTGCCCGAATATTTCACTAGTGCCACGCAGACCGATCTGCCGGAAGAAGAACCTCTTTTCGTTTCTTTTCGTTTTGGCTACTGTTTTCTGATGCTGTCTTCCACAGCCGAATTCCTCAATTTGAAGACTTTGGGCGAGGGAATAGTCAAGACCGTAGGATTAGACCAGTCGGCTACTGAACTGCTCACAGGAAGCGAAATAGAGGCCTTCAAAGCCAACCTTGAGCTAAGGGCACTTATTCTCCTGCAGGATTACTTGAACGCACAAGGCAGGGAAAGACTGCTGGAGCTTAAGCCCAGGCTGCCTAAGATACTGAAAGCGGGAGTGATCTGATGCCGGACAGCAATGCCGTAACCCCGGACGAGCTAATACGGGAGATCTACTTGGCTATCTTTACCGCTTTAGAGAGCAGACTGCACCTGATTGGCTCTATGATCGATGCCGAGTCCCGCAAGGAGATCTTGGCGCAGCAGATCTACGACAAAGGCGATTTCTACGGCAATACGGGCTATCTGCTTCAGGCAACTGATGCTGCTATGGTTCTGAGAGTGGGTTCCAACGTGAAGCATGAGCCTTTCGTTTTGGGCGGCAAGGTGCCTTCCTGGACTCCGATCGCCCCGCTGATCGCTTGGGTTGAACGCAAACACCTGTCCTGGACTGATAAAGAGACAGGGAAAGCGCTTTCAGTAGCCGAGATCGCCTATCTCATCCGGGGCAAGATCAAGCGGGAAGGCATCGCCGCCCGTAATGTATTTGCTTCTGTCATAGCTAACCGGGAGCAGTGGATCTATCAGCAATTGAGCGATATCGAGGTGAGCCTGTGAGCGCTCTTCAAAAGTATCAAACTGAACGCAGCCGCATCACCGAAGCCTTGAAACAGGCAGGAGTGGCAGAGCTGCTATACAACAAGGACAATATCCCCAAGAACCTGCCCTGCGCCATCCTGATCCTCGATTCTGAGACGGGCAAACTCAGTACCTCCAAGCAGTATATCGATACAGATATCGCCTGGACGGTCTTTTTAATCGTCAATGCCCAGAACGTTACTGACCCTGATTCTGCCTTGTATCAACTCAAAGAGAGGTTCCGGGGTCACTATCAGAAACTGATGCACCGGGACCTGCCCAGTATCGAGTATTACACCAGCCGCATAGACGGCACAAGACTGGTCAGGATCGCCAAGATTGACCTGCTGAAAGCTGGGACAGGAGCTGGCTCATGAGAGTAATGCGTATCGGAGCATATAACCTGGCAATCAGTTCCGCTGGCGATCTACTGGAGACCAAGTACAAGTCTGAGTCCATTGATCTGTCCACGTATCAGCGGGTTGGGAAGCAGTTGGTATCCAAAGCCGCCGAGACAAAGAAAGTGGTTCCCGCACCCTACTCGATGAGCAAACTGCTCAATCTCTTGGATATGGATGAATACCACTCCGGCTGCATCGATGCTTTGGCAATGGCTACCGTGATGCAGTTTCAGTGCAAAAACAAGCAGGTCAATCAATGGCTGGAAACTGTCGATTACCCTGCATGTGAAGACCAGACCACTATCCTGGCTGAGATGATGAAGTTCTACCTGGCCTGTGGAAACGGCTTCCTGATCAAGATGAAGAACGCCCAAGGCCAGTGGATGGGTCTGGAGCGCATGCTGCCCTCTGAAGTGCAGATCGTGGAGAACTATGACGAGTTTGGCTTCTTCAAACCTAACTACATCCAGGTCAAGAATAACCAGAAGAAGGACTTCGCCTACGAGGATATCATCCATGTGAAGAAGTCCACTCACCGCTCCAATGCATGGGGTCTGGCTTGCCTGCCCATCGCCATCAATATCGAGATCTTGGGCGAGATCAAGACCTTCGACTACAACAACTTCAAGAACGGCCTCATGATCGATTACTTCGTGATCGTAGAAGGCGGCACGCTTAGAGACGGAACTGTTACCGACGAAGCTGGCAATGAAGTGCTGACCGATGCATATTCCGAGATTGAGAAAGCCTTAACCGAGGTTAAAGGCAATGCCAAGAGCCACTCCACCGTGCTGATTGAGAGCGAAAATAAAGACGTGAAGATACGCCTTGAACCACTGCGTCAGCAGGATCGGGAAGGCGGCTTCCTAGGCCTCAAGAAAGACCTCAGAGAAGGCATCCTCGCCTACCACCGGGTCCCCGCCAGGATCGTCTCACAGCTTATTCCCGGGCAGCTTGGCGGCGATAACAAGAGCGACATGCTGATGTTCTACCATTTTGTGGTCAGCCCTCTGCAGAACCGCCTCGCCCTGGCATTAGCCAACGAGTTCAACTTCGACTTCGGCTGGAATGTAAAGCCGGAAGACTTCAACTTTGGCAACCTAACCGAGGTGCTGCAGAGCGCCGATGAGCAGCTCTTTACGCAGCACCGGAACTTCGGAGCATAACTCAATGAACAACAAACCCACAGATAATCAACTAACCTATAACACTAAAGGAGCAAGTGTGAATCGTAAACGCACCATTATCAAGGGAGAACTCCGCAACGTGGAAGTCGAGCTGGTCTCGCTTCTCTTCGATGAGATGACTCCCGCCAATCAGAAGGGCTTTGTGGTCAAGAATGCTTCCGGCAGAAGCTTTGAACACAAGATCAACTCCGCCAAATTCAAGAGTGAAACACTGGGTACTCAAGGCAGACTATACGTCACCCTGATGGAGCCCAATATCCACGACTCGCAGGGCGACTTCTATACTCGTGAAGAGATACAGAAATCCTGCGATCACTTCGCCAAGCACGGTCTGGTAGGCAAATGTGACGTCAATCACAACATGCAGCCGGTACCTGAGTTCTCGGTCGTGGAGAACTACATTCTCAAGACCATGGATCACGAGCATTTCCCAAACACCAAAGTAGGTGCTTGGGTGCAAGTGCTTAAGTGTGAAGACCTCGCTTCGGAGCTCTGGCAGAAGGTCGAAAAAGGTGAGTTCAACGGAGTTTCCATCTACGGACGAGCCGATGACTACTGCAGCGCGGAAGCGAGTCTGACCGAGATCAAGAACGAACTCAATTCGCTGCGTAAGGTAGCGGAGCACAACAACAACTCCGAGCTGCAGAAGGGGATCGATAATATCACCGATCGCATCTCCGAACTCGAAAAAAGCAGTGGGCCGGTTCTGGTATCTGATGCAGTAAAGAGCATCGAGAAGAGCCTCAAAGACCTGTCAGTGACCATGAGCAGAGCCATCTCCAAAAGCATCCCAGGGGAGCCCGACGTTAACCAATCCACTGTGGACAAAGAAGTCACCATCGACGGTAACAAGATCATGGTCAAAGCCAGTCACCGGGAGATCTATAAGGGCATCTCCGATGTCGATTCCGGTAAAGCTATGAACATCCTAACAGCCAATACCACCAGTCTGTTTATCGATGAAGTAATCGCCAGTCAACCCGGAGATACACTTTCGGATATCTCGGTTCTGCCGCTGCTCAAAGACGAGAAGATCGACGTCGGTCTGATCGATGATCTGGTCTTCAAGAACTCACTGGATGGCGCCTTAACCGCTCAGAACGTGAGTACAGCCGATCTGTCTGTTCCCACCGGGATACTCAATGCCGAGTTGACCTTAGGCAGAGATGTGGTCGAGTTCTACAAGGACAAGTACGGCGAAGATGCCTTCGGAGCATACGTGGAGAACCACATCGCCAAGAAGACCGAGAAAGCTATCCGCCTGCTGCTCTTCAAGGGTGACCGGGCCTCCGCCACTGCCAAGATCAAAGCCTTGGACGGCATCGTTAAGTTAGCCACCACCGCCACTGACGTCACCAACCTCTCCAAGGTAACCTACAACGACTGGGCGAAGCGCTTTGAAGCTGCTCTATTGGCTTTCTCGGATGAGATGTTGGAAGAGCAGGAGAACTTCAAGTTCTACGTGTCTCAGAAAGACCTCATCCGCATCCGGGCCGAGCTTGCCAAACGTGAGACCAATGCCGGAGACCGCCTGCTGCTTGAAGGCGGCAAGGTCTCTTTCGCGGGGATTCCCGTCAAAGCACGTCTCATGGCTGACGACTACATCATCGGCGGCCTGCCCAAGTTCATCATCATCGGCTACAGAACTGATGCCGAACTCAAAGTGGAACATCACGGTTCGGACTGGAAGTATCACTGGTATATCCGCATCCGACCGGGCATCACCTATATCCCCGGCTTCGTCAAAGTATTTAAGCTAACAACCACCTAACAAATAACAAGGAGCATCAATGGAGTTCATCATCGCCAACCAAGCCTTTATCCTCGGGCTTTTGACCACACTGATCGTATGGCTGGTCTTCCGCTTCACGGGGAAGACCCTGGATAAGGCCAAAATCAATTCTGCTCTGGCTATCATCCTTGATATCATCCAGGATATCAAGACCAATCCGGCTACTAAGAATCTTGATGATTTCGCCAAGAAACAACTTGCTGTAGAGCGAACCACCAAGTTTCTTCCCGCCAAACAAACCAACCTCATCCTCAAAGTCTTCGGCACCATCGGCGGAGCCATCGAATACGTGTTTCATAACCGTAAATGGCTCTTCAGCATCGGCAAAGCCATCAAAGGAGTATTCTAATGGCAAACGTTTCAACTATCATTCCCCCAGCCTATCCCGGCACGATGACCGACGAGGACCTTACTTTTCAGAAGCTGATGGATGTGTTCGTTGCGGACAACGTCTATTTCGGCATCGGCAGCTATAATGCCGCGCAGATTTCCAACTTCTATGCATCATTAGCCACCACCAAAGATGAGCTCACTCAGAACTTCAATCTGTTGGGTGAATTGGCTGAGAAGCCGGGTAAGACCGAATCCAAGCTTTCCAAGCTCAAGACCCGTAACTACAGCATCCCAGGCAAACGCACCAACACCGTTGAGCTGAACATCGCAGGACTCTCCAGTGTTCAAAAGAACTATCTGGAGAGCAATTCCTTCATGGGCAAGACCATCACCATCGTAGTGGCATCCAAGGAACTGGACCGAGTGGTGGTCTTCAACGGACTGCGCTGGACAGTGGACTGGTCAGGCGAAGCTGACGGTCTCTTCAATGTGATCATCTCCACCGAATTCTCCGGAGTCACCTCCCAAAGTATCTTCCTGTTCAAGGATATCTCCGAGGGAATCTAATACGACCTCTTTAGGCAGCTGCATCATGACTAAACGAGCTTTAACCCTAGACTGCCAGTGCAAGCCTGAGATCAAAGAAAAGATCAGCAGTCTGCACGAGGAGATCTACGGCAATGGCGATAGCAACAAGTCGCTAGTAACCAGAATGGCGAAGGTGGAGACGAATATGAAGATACTTCTGTCTGTCTCCACCTCCCAGTTCTTTCTGCTCTTGGGCATCGCGCTCAAGATGTTCTTTGGAAATTAGGGAAACACTATGAAACCCATCGTCAAACTCAGCTACGGCCAACTGCGTCAGATACTCTGTCTCACGATCTCCAACAATATCCTGAAAGCCAAACTTGAGGACTTTCTGTCTGGCAAGCTGGCCAGGGTCTCCGAGCTTGAACTCTTGGAGATGATCAGCGAGTCTCAAGCCGATAAAGAGCTGATCCGCATTCTGTCCGGGCAAGACCCGGAAGATCTGGATGCTATGGAATCCCTGGAGTATATCTCCTCTTTTTTCGTCTATATCAGAGCCAACAAAGCGAGGTTCGCAAGCTGGCTCAGGAGTTTCGGATCAGTGGTGACGGTATCTCCAAGTACCCCTTCGAAAAGTTCGAGATGATAATGAGGAAACTTGGCTTCACCGCCGATGACTTTAACAACTTAAGCCTGCCCGAGCTTTACCTCAGGCTTTGTCTGGCAGGCCCCAAAGGAGAGCTTTAATATGGACGCCATTATCGGCTGGATAGGCGGTAAGCGTATCTTGAGAAAGACCATCTCCCAGTATGTGCCCAAGGACATCACAGGCTATATCGAGCCCTTCGGCGGCGCGGCCTGGATGCTCCTTTACAGGGACAAGTGGGGAGACTTGGAAGTGTATAACGATTTGGATAACCGATTGGTCAATCTGTTTATGCAGGTTAAGTATCATCCTGATGAGCTGATCAAAGAACTGGACTGGTTAGTCGCCAGCCGCCAACTCTTCACCGATATCCTCAGGCAGGAAGGTCTCACCGAGATACAGCGGGCAGCCAGGTTCATGTATCTGATCACTCGAAGTTTTGGCTCAAAAGGCGACAGCTTCGGCACCTCCCAGAAGCGTGGTACATCCAGTATGTATAACCGCCTTCAGCGCATCAAGGAACTGCACAAGCGTTTGGATATGGTGATCATCGAGAATCTGTCTTACGAGCAGGTAATCGATAAGTACGATACCAAGAGCAACTTCTTCTACTGCGATCCGCCTTACATGCTTGGCTATACTTACGAGAACAGCAAGCAGTTCAGTCACGAAGCTCTCTGCAGGAAACTGAAGAGCATCAAGGGGCGTTTTATCCTTTCCTATGATGACAATCCCGAAGTGCTGAAACTCTACAAGGGCTTCGACATTAAGCACGTCACCCGCACCAAGGGCATCAATCGCAAAGAAGGGAAGTCCGAGTTCAATGAAGTGATCATCGCCAACTTCAAACTGGAGGAGTCGGGGGCCTCGCTGCCCAACTCGTTGGGAAGTGGGGTGAAGAAATGAACAGCATCATCTCCTGGGTAGGCGGCAAGCGCATCCTCCGTAAGAAGATCCTGCCGCTGATCCCCAAGCATGACATCTACTGCGAGGTCTTCGGCGGTGCGGCTTGGATACTCTTCGGCAAGTCTGCAGCTAAGGAAGACTGGCTGATATCCGAAAAAAGCCGCTATACTGAGGTCTATAACGATATCAATGGCGATCTGGTCAACTTCTGGAAGTATATCAAGAACCATCCTGACGCCTTCGTTACTGAGCTTAACCAGTATCTGATCTCCAGGGAGATGTTCGATAATTTCATGCAGCATGAGCCCAGAACTGAATTGGAGAGAGCGATCAAGTTCTACTACAACCTCGCCTGCAGCTACGGCTCACGCAGTAAGAACTTCTGCGTCAATCAGGGCTACAAGTATATGCCGCTCCGCAACTTGGAGAAGGTGAAAGAAGCCTCACAGCGGCTCCGACAGGTAATCATTGAAAAGCAGCCCTGGGAAAAGATCTTAGCCCGGTTCGACCAGCCGCATACGTTCTTCTATCTGGACCCGCCCTATTATACCAAGGAACATATCTACAAACGTGAAGACGCGGACGCCTTCAACCAGCATGAAGAGCTGGCAGAAGCTCTTAAACAGATCAAGGGCAAGTTCCTGTTATCCTACAACAATGATCCTTACATCAGACAGCTATACGATGGCTGCATCATTGATGAAGTAGAGACGCAGTACTCAGTGTCTGGAGCCTTCCAGATGGAGATTGAACTGCTGATTAGGAATTTCAAAAAACATTGATGGCTGTGGCAACGAATTGAAGTGTGAATCCTACAGTAAGTGCAATAAAGGCAAATGCATTGGTTCTAATGTTCTTCTTTACAATCCGCTCAAAATCTTTTTCCCAGCCATTAGGAAACCAGTATTCATCTCCCATTGTTCCGATAGTCATGTTATTCTCAATACGTTTAAATGAGTTTATGATAGCCTCTATCAGTTTCCTATTGGAAGTGATCAATACTAACGATCCAATGATATTGAAACATAAACCAACTAGTGTAAGTATTCCAATCATGTTTAATTCTCCTGATTCCCACTTAGCAGAGAATTGGTATCTCGTCAATAACTAATGCCCGACCTAACCTTTAAACTCGTTCTCGTCACCAACGATGCCAGTCTCAAGCTTGCCGAAGTCAAGCAGGAGGCGGAGTCCGCCCAGTCTGTGGTGGAGAAGCCTGCCACTGTTAATATCTCAGCGGAGCAGGCTTTGGCTACTATTCGTGACGTGAAGATCGCAGTGGATGGAGTCCTGCAGGTGGTGGGCGGTCTGGTCAGGTCCATGAACGGTCTCTTGGATGCCTCGCTTAGTCAGAGACAGGCCATGACCCTGGCTTCAGTAGCCTTTGGGGAAGCCGCGGAAGAGATGGGCAATTTTGCCTCCTCGATGCAGGAAGTCACCAACTTCGAGGATGATCAGCTCTTGGCTCTCATGTCCAAGCTCTCCCAGACCTTCAAACTGAACAAGGATGAGATTCAGCAGCTTGTGCCGCTTCTTTTGGACTTTACAGAGGCCAATAAAGCTACGGGTATGAGCGTAGAATCCGCCTTTGATCTCATGGGCAGAGCCTTAAACGGTCATACCGCCATGTTAGCCCGCTACGGCATCGAGCTTGATGATACCCGGCTCAAGACCGAAGGAGTATCCTACTTGGTCGAAAAGCTTGGCGAAGACTATGGCGGAACCGCCGAGGCCCTGGCTGATCTCAGACTTCAGAATGCCAATGCCTGGGGAGATATTCAGGAGACGGTGGGCGATATGCTGACTGCCATGATCAATCCTCTGCTCAAGGGCTTAAAGCTGCTCATGGATGCCTACAACAGCCTGTCTCCTGTTATGAAGGGCTTCGTGACAGGTATTGTGATTGCCATCCCCATCATCGGAACGGTGACCACTGCGGTTACTGCTCTCACAGCAGCTTATCATGCCCTGCAGGTTGCTATGAACCCCGTAGCGGGAATCATCGGTATCGCAGTAGGTGCTTTGTCAGCCTTAGGCTTTGGTCTGGCAGCTGCTTCCATGAAAACGGATCAGGTGACCGCCTCCCAGAAAACAATGAAAGACGAGATCAAGGATGCCCAACGCCAGGTATCGGTGGAGACCGAGAAGTTCAGCCTGCTCTCCTCCCGTCTCCTGGAACTGCGCTCAGCCACTTCTCTCACAGCCTCAGACAAGAAAGAGATGAAGAACATCATCAAGTCTCTCAATGACGACTACTCTGAGTATTTGGGCAACATTAACTTGGAAACGGCATCATACAACAATCTGGCTGCGGCTCTGCGTGCCGCTTCAGAGGCCTTGGTGCAGAAGAAGATATCCGAGATTTACGGCGCGAAATACAGCGCTCAAATTACCAAAGTGGCAGAACTGCAGATCGAGGTGGATACCCAGCTTCCGGAGATCAAGAAACTGCAGGCCAGACAGCAGGAGCTGATGGCTTCCGTGGATTGGGAGTTTTTGACGAGTGACCGCAACGCTATGGGCTTCAGTCCCTCTTTGTATTTCGGGAAGGAATGGAACGAATTAAGCAGCCGTCTGAACCAGTTTGGGGCTTTGACCGGGAAGCTGCAGGCAGCCAAATATGAACTGCAGCAATTCGGGCAGGCTTACCGCCAGGCCATGTTGGATGCTCCCGACCTGACATTCAATCCCAGTGCCGGCTCTGGAGGCGGTTCTTCAGGCTCTGTGCCCAGTCCGGCAGCTTCCGAAGCCGAGTCCAGACGCAGGGAAGCGCAGAGGCTGATTGAAGAACTGGCCAGACTGAGACAGAATGAGACCGAACGTATCGAAGCGGAATACAAGCGGCGCAAGGCACTGATCGAGGAATACACCAAAGACGGCAGCCAGGCTGAGAAAGACGCTCTGGCTGATCTGAACGCCTGGAAGACTCAGCAGGACAACGAACTTGCCGCCAAGGAAAAGGAAGCGGCGCAGGCCCGATATAAAGCCGAAATTGACTACTTTTCCAATCTTGAAAGCTTGGGTGTGGACTCCTATGCTGCCCTGAAAAGCGCCATGGAAGAGTATTACGGTTGGGCTCAGCAGAATCTGCCCGAGAAAGAGAGCCAGCTTCTCCAGGCTCAAATGAACGATCTTAATATCCGTCATGCCAGGCAGCTTCAGGAACGGCAGCAAGAGGAGCGCTCCAAACTGCAGGAACTGCAGGATATCCGGGACGAGTTCTACCTCAGAGACCTGGACAACCTGGGAGACGGCTACGATAGACAGTTGTTGGAGCTTGACCGCTATTATGAACGTATGAAGGGCAAGCTCATAGCTGCCGGCTTGAGCGAAGTGGAGATCGAACGCCAAAAGCAGGAGTCACTGGCAGCACTGAGAACCACTTACCAGCTGCAGGCCGCCTCCGGACTCTCCAAGATCTTTGCCGATCTTGCCGCATCCCAGGACAAGGAGAGCGAACGCGGATTCAAGACCTGGAAAGCCGCTGCTTTGGCACAGGGCTTTGTGGATACTTTCTCTGCCGCTATTGGTGCCTATAGGTCCATGGTGGGCATTCCCGTTGTCGGCCCCGGATTGGCAGTGGCGGCAGCCGCGGCAGCGATGGCTGCGGGCCTGGCCAACCTTAACCGAATCACAGCCACCAAGTTCGAAAAGAAAGCCAGCGGGGGGCTCCTGACAGGGCCGTCACATAGTCAGGGCGGCATCATGATTGAAGCCGAAGGCGATGAATACATCACCGCCAAGGATAGGGTCAAAGCCTTGGGTAGGGGCCTCTTTGACTTCTTGAACTTCGCTCCCCTGGATCAGGTCAGGCTTGCCTTTGCGGGCATGCCTGTTCCCTCGGTGCCTATTCCCGGCAACCTGGGCTCATCTTATGCCGCTGGTGGGCCTGTCTCTTCAGGAGAGAGTATGGATACCCTGATAGATCTGATCTCTGCTTTAAAAGATGAAATCGTTTCACTCAAACAAACGGTGATGGACTCCAAGCCCATTATCGAAGTGAACGTTGACCCACTCTCCAATGACCCTGTCAAGATCTCCGAGATCGCCGATACAGGCAAGATGATTAGGAGTGAAATCTGATGCCCAACCTATTTAGAATCGACTTCATACAGGGCAAAACCACAGCCCCTGACTACAATCAGGTTAAACACAGTCTAAACGATACAGTTGCCAATCATGCCATTATCAGTTTATCTGTATCTGCCGATAAGCTGCAGTCGGTTTCCAACTACTCCAGAGAGCCTAAGCGTCTGGCCTTTGAGTGCTTCCCCGATACTTGGATACAGGACAACATCTTAAGCGGGGATCATGAACATGAACGCTATATATCTCACTTTGAAGTAAAAGTTTATCGTGACGGTCTGCTGTTCTTCAGCGGCATCATTGATACATCGCAGTTGTCTTTTGATATCAGTTCCGGTGTCCTCAAGATTAGCTGCTACGATAAGATCAAGCTGCTCTCCCTGTTCTCCGATCTCACTCACTATTACTCGCTTACGTCGGGCTATCTGCCAAGCTGGATACTGAGCTATT
>LSQX01066582.1_pt1 | contig 23090 bp, 19 predicted proteins | sample 654561 | NCBI WGS metagenome assembly LSQX01 (sample SAMN04489861, study PRJNA283612) | anaerobic digester metagenome | isolation source: 4 biogas reactors fed with cattle manure at either 37C or 55C with and... | place: Denmark: Kongens Lyngby | collected 2014
TCAGAAATTATACACTAACTTTTATTGCGGGGGTTTTCTCTAAAAAGAATAAACCAGAGGGAAGTAATTTGATCAAGGGAGCTGAGCCCCACCCTCTGGCTAAATTTGACCAAGGGACCTGAGCCCCGCCCCCTGGCTTTCTGGCTAGGAGAAGAGGGCTTCTACAAAGTCCTTCGGGTTGAAGGGCTGCAGGTCATCGATATGCTCGCCCACACCGATGAACTTCACCGGAATATCCAGTTCGGTTTTGATAGACACCACGATACCGCCTTTTGCCGTACCATCAAGCTTGGTTAAGACCAGCCCGGTTACACCGCAAGCTTCTGTAAAGTTTTTTGCCTGTGAAACCGCATTCTGCCCGGTTGTCGCATCCAGCACGAGCAGGGTTTCGATATCCGTATCCGGAAGCTCTCTTTGAATGATCCGGAAGATTTTTTTCAGTTCCTCCATGAGGTTTTTCTTTGTATGCAGGCGCCCCGCCGTATCACATACAATCACATCAAAGTTTCTGGCTTTTGCCGCGGCGATTGCATCGTATATGACCGCAGACGGATCTGCGCCTTCAGTGTGTCGAATAATATCCACCCCAGCCCTTTTCGCCCATATTTCCAGTTGATCGATGGCCGCAGCCCGGAAAGTATCCCCTGCAGCCATTAAAACTTTTTTACCCTGTTCCTTCAGCACATGGCAGATTTTCCCGATGGAGGTTGTTTTACCAACACCATTTACACCGATCACGACAATGACGGAGGGCTTTGTGCCAAGCTTCAGCGTTGCTTTATCCGTGCCAAGCAGTGAAGCGATTTCTTCCTTTAAAAGCCCCTTCACTTCTGTGGCGTGTGTAATCTTTTCCTTTTTAACCCGGTCCTTCAAATTCTGAATGATGCGAAGGGTTGTCTCAACACCAACATCGGAGGTTATCAGTATCTCCTCCAACTCCTCAAACAAATCTTCATCAATTTTGCCCATGGAAACCAGCACCTGATCAATCCGATGGGTGATGCTGTCCCTTGTTTTTTTCAGTCCGTCCTTGAGTTTATCAAAAAAGCCCATATATCCTCCCGTTTTTGTTTCTGTATTCTGAATTTATTAAGTCTGTTGGCTATCTATATCATATTATTTCAGTTTGTACACTTTCGAACAGCCGGATTCTTTGGAGTAAAATCTCCTCTGCATGTTTATCATGCACACCAGCTTCTGAAAACCATTTACATCGCGTTCTGATTATCCGGATCTCCCAGCTTTAGCGAAACCACTGACGATATGCCATATTCCTGCATGGTGACCCCATATAGCGCATCCGAGTTTTCCATGGTCCCCTTTCTGTGGGTGATCACGATAAACTGGGTGGTTTTTGTGAACTTGCGGATATAATCCGCGAACTTATAAACATTGGCATCATCCAGTGCGGCTTCTATTTCATCAAGGACACAAAAGGGTGCGGGGCGCATCTTTAAAATGGCAAAGAGAATTGCAATAGCGGTCATTGCCCGCTCACCGCCAGAGAGCAGCAGCATGTTCTGAAGCTTTTTCCCAGGTGGCTGGGCAATGATATCAATGCCGCACTCCAGCACGTCGTCAGGGTTTTCCAGAACCACTTCCGCCCTTCCTCCGTCGAACAATTCCCGAAAAACCTGGTTGAAGTTTTGGTTGATTCGCTGGAACTCGTCCAGAAACTGACGCTTCATAATGGACAGCATTTCACGAATCACCCTGTTCAGTTTCTCTTCGGAGTTGACCAGATCTTCCTTTTGCTGTGACAGGAACTGATGCCTTTCCTTTGTCTTGCTGTAATCCTCGATGGCGGATACATTGACCGGCCCAAGCTCGCGGATGGTCGCCTTCAGCTCGTTGATCCGGGCTTGTGTCTGCCGGATGTTATGAATTTCCTTTCTATATTCTGCCGCTGTTCCAAAGGTTAATTCATATTCATCCCAAAGCCTGTTCTGCATGGCTTCCAACTCGGCTGTCAGCTTGGCTTTTCTGACCTCCAGCTTACCATATTCCTCCTGCAGAATGCGGATGGTATCATTGAAAGAGGTAATGGCGTCCACCATTCCGGAAACCTCGGTTTCCAAGATGAGGGTCTCTTCCTGCAGACCTTCGAGCTTCAGGTTTTTACCGGTTTTGATCTCATCCTGCCCCTTGATTTTATCTCTGATGCTGAGGATTTCCGATTGCAGGGCTTCCATTCGTTCCTTGTTCCTGACCTTGTCCTCGATGCGTTTTTGGATGGATTCAACCAAAAGAAGCTTCTCCTCGTTCAAATGCGCAATGGCTTCCCTGGTTTGCTCCTGGCTTTCCAGCACCGAATTCACAGAGACCTTGTAATCATTGATGTCCGCGTGAATCTCATCACGCTTTGCCTGCTCGGCCTTGCTTTGCAGCTGATTGCCTTCGATGGTGGCTTTCAGCGTGGCAATACTCTGTTCAATGGAAGAAAGCCGCTTTTCTGCTTCCTGAATTTCCTGTTTACAGGAGGATATATTACCGTCCAACTCGTTTTTCTCGGCCTGAAGCATGTCCTGCCTGGCCGCGAACCCCTTGATATTATCCTGAAGCCCAAGAACCCTGTGTTCTTCCCGCAGAACCGTCAGTTCCAGATCCTGTAGTTCTTTTTGGATCCCCCTGAGGGTTTCTTCCATTTCAGAAATCTTGCCTGACAGTTGAACGCATTCCTTTTCAAATTGTTCCTGGCGGCTGGACAGGGCTTCAATTTTATCATCCAATTCACGCAGAATACGGTTCCTGCTAAGCAGGCTGGAGGATTTGGAGGGCTGGCTTCCGCCTGTCATTGAACCACCCGGATTCAGCACTTCTCCGTCAAGGGTTACCACTCTGAAGCTGTAGCCATATTTCCGCGAAATGGCGATGCCTTCATCGATGGTCTGTGCGATGACGGTTCTTCCCAAAAGGTTGGAAATGATATCTTTAAAGGCGGGTTCACATTCGATCTTTTCAGACGCAGAACCCAGATATCCCGGCTCGACTTCAAGCCTTTTTTGCGTTCCCTGATCCAGATCTCTGGGCTTTACGGAGGAAATGGGCAGGAATGTAGCACGTCCCAGGTTGTTATCCTTTAAATATCGAATGGCATTTTTTGCCGTATATTCATCCTTTACGACGATGTTTTGCAGGGCTGCCCCAAGAGCAACCTCTATGGCTGTTTCAAAACGTTCCCTGACGTGGATTAACTGTGCCAGCGCCCCATGAATACCATCCCCAAGCTGCCTGTTTTCACGGCAGGCCTTAAGAATGGCCCTGACGCTGTGGCTGTAACCCTCCAGGCTGTTATCCATGTCTTTGAGTACCTTGCGTCGGGATTTAACTGCCTGTAACTCGGCAAGGCATTTATTCTGATCGCCGCGCAGGGTCTCGAGCTGCTTTTTCCCGGTTTGAAGTTCAGCTTCACGCTTGGCTGAATCTTCCTTTTTATTGGTTAAGTTCTCCTTTTGTCTGCGCAGTTCGTTTCTCGCCTGTTCAAGCTGCATGCTCTCCTTATCTCTGTCGAGCATGGTTTTGCGGATTTCACCTTCTACCTTCTGCTGCCTTGTTTGAAACGCTTCCTGCTCATTCTTCAGGCTGTTCAGGCGGGTGCGGCATTCGGACAGATCATCCAGCTTGTCCATCACTTCCTGCTTCATCAGCTCGATGCGACGTTCACCTGCGTCCAGTACCGCAATAACCTCTGCCAGCTTTTCTTCGGCTTCGGAGAGCAACCGGGTGTAATTCTCCTGATCCCGGTTCAGGTTTGCAAGACGTTTATTGCGCTTTTCGATGTCCGCGTCCATGGCCGCCATGCGGCTTTTGTTTCCCTCAATGTCCTGGTTTGCGGCGGTATTGCTGGATTCTATATGATTGATCTTTTCTTCGTTAATAGAGATTTGGTTCTCCAGCCGTCCGGTGTCCCTGTCCAGATTGAAAAGCTCTTCCCGAAGCAGCTCCAGTTGTTTTTTCAGCCTGTCCAGCTTTTCGGTCTTATCACGGTTTTCCAGTTTCTTTTTCTCCAGCCGGTCGTTTTCTTCCTGAATATTCTGCTGAACGCCCTGAAACTGGGAGTCGATCTCATCGATCTTTTCCTGGCTTTTGGCAATGCTGTCCAGATAAAGGCTAACATCGAGATCTTTCAGCTCGGTGCTGAGCTCAAGGTACTGCCTGGCCTTTTCAGCCTGCTCGCGCAGGGGTTCCAGCTGGGAGCCCAGCTCCAGTATAATATCTTCGATGCGAAGCAGGTTCTGACGGGTGCTTTCCAGCTTGCGCTCGGCTTCGATTTTTCGCACCTTGTACTTCATGATCCCGGCGGCTTCTTCAAAAATAGCGCGCCGATCCTCGGAGCGGTTGCTGAGAATTTCATCGATTCTGCCCTGCCCGATGATGGAATAGCCTTCCTTACCGACGCCGGTATTCATGAAAAGCTCGTGAATATCCTTCAGACGGCAGGATGTCTTGTTGATATAATATTCGCTTTCTCCCGAACGGTATACCCGCCGGGTAACAGTAACCTCGGTGAACTCCAATGGAAGGGATTTATCTGAATTGTCTATTGTCAGGGTAACCTGTGCAAAGCCGACGGGCTTACGATGCTGTGTGCCCGCAAAAATAACATCCTCCATTTTGCTGCCACGCAGTGATTTTGCGCTCTGCTCACCCAAAACCCAACGGACCGCATCGGAAATATTGCTTTTCCCGCTTCCGTTTGGGCCCACCACAGCGGTGAGGCCTTTGTTAAAATGAAGATTTATTTTATCGGCAAAGGACTTAAACCCCTGCATTTCAATTGATTTTAAAAACAACCTGTCCACCCCGGAAATCTCTGGTTCTTCAGAGTATTTTCTATTGTCGCATCTGTTGCAAGGGGAAATAACAGCCCCATGTCAAATGAATAACATACCTATTTTATCATAAATCAGGGGTAAATCAACAAGAGGATATCTGTAGCTCAACATGGAAAACGCTTGATTGGTTACTGTTCACACCCCCCACTAATAAGTTCATAAGTAGCTTCAGAGGTATGTGTTTTATCTGAGCGCAACGATGTCATCCTGAGCGCAGCGATGTCATCCTGAGCGCAGTAACCTTGATTGTTCAAAGTATTTTTAGTTATCCTGACGACTGTAACTGATGAAAATCGGTCTTTTTCCACCGAATTAGCAATGGAATAATCATAACTGCCCATACAATCGGTTCTGCAACGATAACGCCCAAATACCTGATAACCGGTACCAGAATAAATGCAATCAAAACCTTACCGACAAGTTCAATCAAACTGGAAATCAAAGGTGTCTTTGTATCGCCAAGGCCCTGCATACTGTTTCTCAAAATACAGATCATTGCCGGCAGAAAGAAAAGAGCAGAATTAATCTTTAGATAAAGCGACGCATTGTTAATAACTTCCGGTTCGTTAGTTGCTGTTATAAGCCGGATAATGACTGGTGCCGATGAATACACGAGTATTATCACCACAGCGCACCAGATGGCAGAAATTTTCAGCGTATCCGAAACACCCTTTTTAATGCGCCCATACTCCTTGGCTCCACGATTTTGGCTGCAGTATGTCGCCAATGCCGATCCAAGCACAAAAAACGGAATCAGAAACATGATTGTAGCTTTGCGCGCACCGGTGTGAGCAACAATGATGTTCGCTCCAAGCTGATTGATAGTAGTTTGCAAAGCAAGTGATCCCAGCAGTACAAATGAAAGCATAAAGCCCATGGATATCCCTGAAGACAGCAATTCACGAAGCATATCACCATCAGGCTTCAAATCACTGAATCGTAAAGAAAATTCCGGGTACTTTTTTATTATATAGAATAAACACAGCAGTGCTGACAGCGCCTGCGTCAGTATCGTAGCTATTGCGGCTCCGGCCACACCCATGTGCATATATTTCACAAACAGAATATCTAAAATAATATTCATAACATTGGATATTACCAAAAAAACAAGTGGCGTGAATGAATCACCGATTGAGCGCAATATCGCGGTACAAATACTGTAAAGCGATAATGCAATCATTCCCGCGATTATAATAGAAATATATACAAATGCTTCATCATGCAAGCTTCCGGAAACATTCAGCAATCGAAGAATGGTATTCATAAACAAAAGGCATACCACACTGATTATAACAGTGAATCCAACACCCATCACAGCCATCCCGCCAATTGCCTTTTTCATTTTTTCTTCATCATTGGCACCATAATACTTTGCAACAATGATTCCGAATCCACATATGATTCCGTTTTCAAATTCAATCAGCAAATCACTTAGCGCCGTTGTCGAACCAACTGCCGCAAGTGATGTCCCTCCCAATATGCTCCCAATGATTCGTGTATCAATCAGGCCATAAGAAAGAGAAAAAAGCTGACCTATGTACAATGGAATCGCAAACAAAAGGATAACCTTGACGGGCTTACCTCTTGTCAGGTCTTTCATGTTTCCTCCAAAAAGCAAGACTTTTTCTTGCATAACACATAATCGTTATTACGATTTCATCATACAATAAAAGCCTGCTCCTTTAAACACTTTCTGTTTTAATCCAATGACACACTATCTTTGAGCCAGGGGAATATAATCCGTTCTGTCACGCACGTTTTTGTATGCCGGACGGATGATGCGCCCGCCGTTGACGTTCTCCTCGATGATGTGTGCACAGAGGCCTACAGCCCTGGCAATGGCAAACAATGGTGTGTACAGGTCAACAGGTATATTCAGCATGTCATACACAAACCCGGAGTAGAAGTCTACATTGGCACAGATGGGTTTGTTTGTATTCTTCAGTTCATGGAGAACATCAGGCCCCAGCCTTTCAATGCTTTCATAAAGATGATATTCCTCCAGCCTGCCCTTGTCCTTTGCCAGTTGGCTGGCTTTCCTCTTCAAAAGAACACATCTTGGGTCGGATAATGTATAAACGGCATGCCCCAAACCATAAATCAGGCCGGAATGGTCATAGGCGTCCTTTTTAAATATTTTCACCAGATAATCACGAACCTCTGAATCATTGTCCCAATGCTTCACTTCCCGTTTGATTTCACCCATCATTTCCATGACCTTCAGGTTGGCACCACCGTGTTTGGGTCCTTTCAGAGAGCCCAGTGCTGAAGCAATTGCGGAATAAATATCGGTACCGGTCGATGCGACAACATGGCTTGTGAATGTTGAATTGTTACCACCACCGTGCTCTGCGTGAAGGATCATACAGATATCCAGTGTGGAGGCTTCCAGATGGGTAAATTGACAATCCGGGCGGCTGAGGCACAGGATGTTCTCGGCCGTGCTTAATTCAGGCCTGGGCCTGTGGATGAACAGGCTGTTCCCTAAATAGTAATGGGACTTTGCCTGATATGCATAGGCTGCCATCAGCGGAATGCTGGAGATAATATCAACACTTTGCCGGAACAGATTGCGTACACTGGTATCCTCGGGATTAGGGTCGTAAGAATAGGCCACAAGGACGGAGCGTGCCAGCTTGTTCATGATGTTGCTGCTGGGTGCCTTCATAATCATATCACGCACAAAGCCATCGGGAAGTGTGCGGTGATGCGCCAGCACGCTATTGAACTCTTCAAGCTGCACTTTGTTTGGAAGCTCACCAAACAACAAAAGGTATGCGCATTCCTCAAAGCCAAAACGGTCTTCCCGGATACATGCGTCAACGAGATCGTTCACGTCCACGCCACGGTATATCAGCTTCCCTTCCTTTAGAACCTTTTTGCCATCCACCCAATCATAGGACTGGACATCACCTATTTCGGTCAAACCCACTACAACACCGGTGCCGTCTTCGTTGCGAAGGCCTCGCTTCACATTGTATTTGGTATATAATTTAGGGCTATAGTAGCTGTCTCTATCGATCTTTTTTGCGGATCGTTCGTAGTATTGCTCCAGTTGCTCTGTCGTTAATTTATGTTCCATAGGAATTTCCCCCTTTTTTAATTCGCTGGTGCCTTTCCTTTTAGGTTAGGCTGATCTTTTCAATAAAATCGGTTGCATTGCGAATATGTTGCTCGGTTTTAATTTCTGCCAGCTCGCGGTCTCTGTCGAGAATTGCGTCATAGATGGCTTTATGCTCTTCATAGGTTTTCTTTGCCCTTTCGGGGTTGGACAGGGACAGGTTACGGGCATGCTTCACATAATGATGAAACGCCTTAAGTGTTTTAATCAGCAGTCGGCTGCCGCTGGCCTGATAGATCGCATCGTGGAAGCGGGAATCCAGGGCTGAGATCTGTTCAGCATCTCCCTTTTCAGTGTAAAACTTCTCAAGCTCAAGGGTTTCCTCCAACTCCTTTAAAAGCTCGGATGTTATGTTTTCTGTTGCTCTTCTTGCGGTCATACCCTCTATCATCGAACGGATTTGGTAAATATCTCGAATATCCTCTTTTGAAAAACCACGAACCACAACCCCACGGTTTGGCGTATAGATGACAAGCCCCTCCAGCTCCAGCTGGCGGAAGGCTTCGCGGATGGGAGTTCGGCTGACGCCCATGTCTTCGGAAAGCTTTAATTCGTTCAGGCACTCGCCCTGCTTGTATTGACCGCTTAATATAGCGTTTTCCAATTGTTCAAAAACCTTTCCGTGAAGCGAATGGACAGCCTCGGTATCCTTGCGCTCGATCTTCCCCATATGTCATCCCTTATTCATGCCTGTGGTTTTATTTTTTACATTGTATACAATTATACAAACCATGTCAATAGTGTTTTGAAACTTTTATACGGAAAACTTTCATATCAAAAATCCTATAATTCTGAATGATTCTATTCAGATCGACATAGCTTTGTTGAATATACCGTATAACCCTTTATAATAAAGAGAAAGACCAGTATGGCTTTTGATGAACACCTATATTCTCAGGTGTAAGAACGGTTCTCGCAATGAATCTTTTTATCCGGTAAGTTTCACAGCAGATGAATTATCCGTCATCCTGCCCGATATTGTCGAAACTTGTCTGGAATCAAAAAAAGGCTCCGATTTGGAACCTCTTTTCTCTTTCATGAATATGCAGGTGCCTGATCTGCTCGGGAAATGAAATATATATCGGTTATTTGGGTGATAACCTAATGAAATATCTTTCAATTTGCTTCGCAACCCTGCAGGTTTTCCCAGTATCGGTCGAACCAGCCCGACCACGCGTCACTCATCGGATGGCGCGTCATCACAAATACATCCGGGCAAAAACTGGGGGTTCCCATCAATTCATTGATGTAACTGTTTCTTAACCGAAACTGGAAATTCAAAAAATATTGCTTTGCATCACCTGCATTTAGTATATTGCGGGAGATGTCCATATACCCTATCATTTTCCCCGGTGCCCTGGGGTTGGGCATCGTCACACATAGCCCGTTGTCGGTATACTTTTTGCCAGCGACAAAGATATCTCCATCCTGATAATAATCGGCCAACTGCTGTTGAAATAACTTTGAAACCGAGTTTTCTTCGGGTGTTCCAAACAGCAGGATATGATGGGAGGCCATATCTTCCTCTGTAAGCTCTGTATCTGACTTCACTTTGAAGGTCCCACTTTTAACCCCTATCGCAACAGTAGGGCGAATGGACCAGTCCGCAAGCTCACGAGCGGCAGCTTCGAGAATTGGTTTTTTGTCAGCCTTCTGTGTGCCGTATACCAGGATGAGCGGCCGGGTGAAAAGGTCGGCTACGCCTCCCCCATCGTGCCGGGGAAGCTCTTCCGTGCCAAAACGTGTGTCATACGCCCATTGTCCATCCGTCTGTTTTGCAAGGTGGACAATCTCTGCGTTTGCTGGTACAACGATTACGGTTCCATCTATTGTTATTTTTTCAGTGCTTTTGATGTTCACAGCTGCAAGCTTCATGTCTATTGAAAGAGCATTAATCCTCATGGTGGATATTTGAATGGAACCGTCGTCGGAACGCCGGGCTTCAAAGCTTCCCGGAGCTGGTTGCAGCGGATATGTGTACTCATACTGTGTTGTACCGGTATATTTCGGTCTCTCATAAGGCTCGCTGGTGTCAAGCTCATTGACTGTAACCCAGTAATGTTTGCCATAACGAACAGAGCTGACGGCAGCGGCAATTTTATCGGGAGATGGGTTTCTTACCGCGGATCTGAATACATCCAAAATCGTTTCAGGTTCATGAATTCTTGACCATTCCGTCCAGGCTGAGTGGCTTCCATTGGGTATTTCCACATAGGTCACATCATAACCCAGTTTCTTCAGCTCGTTGACGCAGGCCCTGTCAAACTGCACGGGTACAGTAGGATCCGCGGCTCCATGGACAACATAGTTTTTCGTGTTCCCAAGGTTTCGCATAAACACCGTTCCCGTCCAACCACAATAGGGTGCTATTGCTGCAAACCTGTCGGCATAGAGTGTACCGATCCGCCATGTACCCAAACCTCCCATGGAACTTCCCATCATATATACACGGTTTTCATCAATTGGGTAACGTTCCATGATTCTGTCCATCACATCCAGAACATCCTGTTCGCCAACCGACTGATAATGCACATCCCCCCTGCCAAAAACAGAAACAACGATAAAATCCTCCGGCATCAGCGAAGCAACATGGTTTCCGCCGCCATAATCATCACCGGAGTAGCCATGAGCCACCATAATCAGCGAATAGGTTTTGTCAGGTGAATAGTTTTTGGGAAGATAAAGGCTGTAGGGTTGAATGCTGCCATCGATCAGTGACCTGTAAGCCATCTGACGATAGCCGGTCATGGACGAGAGTGCCTGCGGGCTTTCCTTCATCGCCGCGAGAATATCGTTGATAAAGGATATTGCCATGGATTGCTTGTTTTCATTGACTAAAGAGGTATGCAGATTCCCGTCAATCATATCTGCAAGGTACAGCAGTGTAGGTGCGACATCTTCAACCATTTTAAGCTCTTCTTTGTCAAGGGATGTCCACCTGGGGGAACTACCAAGCTCTTGTGCAGCCTTTCTGGCTTTTTTGGAATACGTACAATGAATCGAGTCCCTGTCTGCTCTGAATAATACAGTTTGGAATTTAGTATTTTCAAGCTTCTTTCGGGTTAATTCATCTTGGATTTTCCCTGGTACCGCGGTGATATATATTTCCTCTTTACAATCAGAGGGAAAGTCCACGGTGATGCTTTTACCAGCAAACTCAGTTCCTTCGGTGATGACCTTTCCTTCAGAATCGGTCACAGAATAGATAAGCGGAACATCTTCAAGCGGCGCCGGGTTGGCAAAGATTGAAAAAGCAAGGGGATTTGTATTCCCTATATACAAACTGTCGGTTGATAACGACAGTGTCATTTCGGACTGCTCGGCTATAAAGGCTTCATGCTCCTCACGTGTCGTCTGTCTGAAGGTGAAACCCCATTCGCCGGATGCCTGGCATACTTTTACCAATACCCGGTTTGTGCCCTTTTTTAACACCGCACGGAAGGAATTAGAGTTGGGGTCGATGGCGCGATGGGCGTGTTGATCCACCATCAGCTCACCATTCAACCATACACGAAGGCCATCATCCGAACCCATCCGGTAAAAAACCTCTTCACCGTTTCCTTTAAATTCCAGATAAGCATAGGAAACAGAATAGTTTTTCCCGGGAAACTTTGCACCAAAGTCAACCAGGTTGTTTTTTGCCTGTATCAAGCCCGTTTTGACGAAATTTTCAGGCGGACCGGATTCGGAAATAGTGCTTTCCGAGCCGTAATCCGCAAGCAGGTCTTGATAGAATAAAGTGCATGGCCCCTGCCCGGGCTCATCATAGGGACCAATCAAGGTCCATTTTGTGCTGGAGAATGAAGAGGCTGAGGCTGTTTCCGCCTTTTCGGCACACGAGCCGCACAGCAAAACCAGGAGCATAAGAACTGCGGATAAACTGCATATTTTTAGGCTTCTTTTACTGTTAATCACATCTATCCCCCCCTGAAAGGATCCCTTTTTTGTGTAACAGTACCATTATAACACATCGAGCGGCGATCTTTCCAGTTTTATTAAAAAAACGCATCTTGCCATCAATAGAGGAATATGGTAAGACAATGATATATGCAATCGATAAAGTGAGGTCGCGTTATGTCAGGATTTAAAGACAAAGTCATCATTTTTGCTCATCCGCGCAGTGGGAGCACAAGTCTTTTTAATATTTTGAATACCCACCCCTGCCTGCATTTATCACTTGAACCCTTTCATGAGGATTATGGGCAATGGAACCCCTTTTTCCCCATTTCATGAAGCTTGCATACTTCATCTGGGGGTAGCTCAAACTCACCGCCAAGCATATGGGATAGCAGAAGAACCTTTGCAATGCTTTCGGCAGATTCCAGTTTGAAAAAAGCATCATACAGGTCTTTTCCAATGGCAACAATTCCGTGGTTGGCCAAAAGAACCACATCATGATCGTGCAGATGATTTTTCAAATCTGCACAGATATCGGGTGTTGAAGGCGTACCGTACTTCACAAGAGGTATTTCCCCAAACAGGACGATCATTTCCGGATATGCTTTTGTTTCAATGGGTTTATTGGCCACTGCAAACGCTGTAGCATAAGGGGAATGCGCATGTATCACCGCATGAATATCTTTCCGGATAGAGTATGCTTCAAGATGCAGCAGAATTTCCGAAGAGGGCTTTCGATTTCCCTTTGTGACCTTTCCCTGCATATCTGTTTCAACTAACATGTCTTCTTTGAGAAAACCCTTGCAGGTTTGGCTGGGGGTGATGAGCAGCCCTTCTCCGGTTCTGACCGAAAGATTTCCTTCAAAGGCATTGACCATTCCCTTATCATATATTATCTTTGAAAGGTCAAGAATATCTCGATAGTTTTGCTTCATCGCTTTTCTCCTGTTTTACTGGAAATCAAATGTCTGCTCTATTTCAACAACTGGCTGCTGCCGGATGAAATGAGTGCTTTTTATGGTATAGTTCCTCCACCTCATTCAGGAAAACAAGCCGCGCTTGCTTACCTGCGATCCTGCTTTCATAATTTTTCCTTCAGGCTTTGAATACTCTTGGTGAAGGGAGGATACAGCACCCCTTTATCTGTGATGATAGCTGTAATATACCGGTTTGGAGTGACATCAAAGGCTGGGTTTCTTACATTCACCCCATTCGGTGCAAGCTGAATTTCACGAATATGAGTAACCTCCCGTTGGTTGCGTTCTTCAATGGGTATCTCCTGACCGCTGCTGATTTTAAAATCTATCGTGGAAACCGGTGCTGCGACATAAAAAGGAATATTGTTTTCCTTTGCCAGAACCGCCACGCTATAGGTGCCGATTTTATTGGCTGTATCGCCATTGGAAGCGATTCTGTCCGCACCGACGATACAGCATTGAATCTGCCCGATATGCATAAAGTGTCCGGCCATATTGTCACAGATCAGGGTCACGGGAATGCCGTCCTGCATCAATTCATAGGCTGTAAGCCTTGCCCCCTGCAGGTATGGGCGGGTTTCATCGGCAAACACCTTTACCTGTTTGCCTGCCTCGTGGGCTGCCCGAATCACGCCAAGAGCCGTACCATAATCGCAGGTTGCAAGGCTGCCGGCGTTGCAATGGGTCAGGATAGTATCTCCATGACGGATCAATTGGCTGCCGTACTCACCAATTTTGCGATTGCTCTGCACATCTTCATCGTCCATTTTCTGCGCTTCCAGCAGTGCAATAGCCTTTATTTCGTCAATGCTTTTATCATGATTGATCAGTGCTTTATTCACCATCCGGTCAACAGCCCAAAACAGGTTAACCGCGGTTGGCCTGGTGCTTTTCATTTCATCGGCGATGTGCGCGAGTTCTTTGAAGAAAGCTTCCTTGTTTGTTTGGTTGATGGCATTCATTCCGATGACGATGCCGTAAGCAGCCGTAACGCCAATCGCCGGTGCACCCCGGACGATCATATCCTTAATGGCTTTTGCAACCTGATCATACGATGAATACTCGTGCCAGATGGTTTCACCAGGAAGCTTTGTCTGATCAATCAACCTGAGTTTACCTTCTTGAAAATACAATGGCCGCATAAAAACCTCCAGTTCATATCAAAGGTACCGTTGGGCTCACCGCACCCCTTCTGATTCTTTTCGCCTTACCCGTTTTTTCTGCATTATGATTTTGAGTTTTTCCAATCACACCAACCCTATCGTAACATAATTCTATTTTCTATGAAAGATACTTCGCTTTCATCTCCTTACCAGTTCCAGTTTAAAGCTACATATTTATATTTTTAATTTCTAATTAAATTCTAATCAAATTTTTCAATTTGATGATTGACATTTTTAAGTTTATTAATATAATTAAATTACGAATCAAATATTTTGATTCATTGAAAAATAAAAATCAAGAATTGAATTGTTCATCAGTCAGGAGGTGAATGGATGAAACATGAAGTTCTCGGAAAATGTCCTGTATGCGACAATGAGCTGCAGATCACCGAAATCCATTGTTATCATTGTGATACTACAATACGGGGTGAATTTGATCTGTGTAAGTTCTGCAAGCTGACCGGGCCGCAAAAATACTTCATCGAGGTTTTCATAAAAAGCAGAGGCAACATCAAGGAAATTGAAAAAGAACTGGGAATCTCCTACCCCACCGTGCGAAACAAGCTGGACGAAGTGATTGGCGCTTTGGGCTACCAGGTGGAACAGCCAAAAAACCTGGTGAACCGCAAGGAAGTGCTGGAAAAGCTCAGCCGTGGAGAAATCAGCAAGGATGAAGCCTTAAGGCTGCTGAATGATTCATCTGAGTGCTAAATGGTTCATTACAACCGGTATACAATGAACCAACGGAACCATTTAGCAGAACCATCTTGGTTAAGTCATGCTTACACGCCGAATAGAAATGAAACAGGTATCAATTGAAATGGAGGATTTTGATATGAGAAATATATCAGAAGAAAGAATGCAGATCTTAAAGATGATTGAAGAAGGCAAGGTTTCAGCACAGGAAGGCCTGGAGCTGATGAACGCGCTGGATCAGGCACCTGCCGAAGAGAGCCTTGTAACTGCAGGGCACGCAAAGTGGATAAAGATTCGAGTGATGACGATGGATGACAGAGTAAAGACGAAAGTAAATCTACCCATATCTCTTGTCGATATCGGCCTGAAGCTTGGTACTGCCTATGCTCCGCAAATGATGGACGTAGGGCTGAATAAAATTGATATCAAGGCAGTAATGGAAGCCGTTAAGAACGGTGCCCAAGGCAAAATCGCAGAGATTGAAGATGAGGAACGCCAGGAAAAGGTTGAAATTTATGTAGAATAAAGCTTCTCGCAGTAATAGCTAATTTGGGTCGCTGGCAAAAGACCCATACATTCGTGGAATAGCCGTATTGTCTTTCAGTCCCTCGTTTGCTCGGATTAAAAGACCCATACGTTCGTGGAATAGCCCTTTGTACAAATGTGTTTTTAAAATAACCCGGCGTCAATTGACACCGGGTTCTTGCATAAAAAACGTGCGTTGGCGGGTACAGATTTTTAGATCTGAGATTCCTTTCTCCTATACCAATAATGATATACTTCTTTGTAGCCCAGCTTTGTATACAGACTTTCTGCGGGTGCATTACCAACGACAACCTGTAAATAAGAGTTTTGTACTCCCTTTTCCTTTGCCTTCATCAGAATTCCATTCATGATATCCAACCCAAATCCATTCCTGCGGTAATCATTGGATACCACAATATTAAAGATGCCAACAAATCCCCTTTCCATCACGCCAAAGCCGCACCCAACGATTTTATCTTCCACGGTTTTTGCTACACAGACAATCTCTGCGCGAATATACCCAAGAATCTGTTTTGCTGCTGTTTGCTGTCCTGCATCGGTCAATCCGGAACACTGAAAAAAGCTGTTTATCCAGTTTTCAGTAAACTTTTCTTCCAGAATGACATCATTCGGCTTACAGGCGGTGTAATGAGTTAAGTCCAAAAGCCTTACTGCAGTTTCATCCAGTTTTTGATAGCCTTTACGCTCAAGAATGCCATCCAGGCTTTGTGGGTTGCTCTCCTGTGTCAGTTTGAATACTGTCGGGAGACCCCATTCCGCATACTTCCGCTCGCAAAAGTTAATCTTTTCTTCAGCGCAAATCGTAGATTCGTAAATGGGTAAAATCGAATTGGATCTTTTCGTATATCCATCGGCAAACCGCATTACCCAGCCATCGTAAAAGCAGGTTTGCAATGCCGGCCACGCATTCATTGATAATTCCTCAATCTGCTGTATCATTATTATACTCTCCTCACTTTCCAAGCCATACAAGGGTTCCGCTGGAATCAGGAACGAACAAGGCATCAGTCATGACATCCTTTTCAAGCTCAGTAAGGCCTTTTTGGTATTCTTCCTCGGGTATCAGATGAAACATGGAATACCCTTTTGCCCGGGCAAGTTCAACAAAATCAGATTGTACTTTGGTGATGCCCCCCTCTTTAACATTTGTTCTGATATGTGAGAATCCAGCTTTCACTGCGTCACCGATAATTACAGGGATATCCGGATAACGGTGTTTATCCACAATCGCGGTGGTGGGAAAATATTTGACGTAAAACCTTTTGTCTATTTGTTCATGGGATTGTGTTACAATGCAAAGGAAGCCTTCCTTCTTCAAAACTCTGAAGAGCTCCCTGAACATTACACCCAAATCAGGAATGTGATGAATGACATCCGTCATGTAAACAAAGTCAAAGAAATTATCTTCAAACGGAATATGCCCGTGATTTCCCTTCGAAAAAACAACACTGCTGTTTTTGGAAACTGCCTTCTCTCTCATTCCATCTGATGGCTCTACGCCAAACACCTGTGCATGGGTTGCTTTTTGAAGGGTGTCGGCATAATTGCCGGTTCCGCATCCAAAGTCCAATACTTTCGTTGCCTCAGTAATATGTAGGTTCTGAAGAAAAACACTGATCGTGCTTTGATTTGCATATCTAACGGAATCGTAGTTTTTAGAGATTTTTTCGTAGTCTATTCCCATATGAACACCTCCACAAAAGAATATGTATAATTATACATCCTGTCGTATAATTATACAATACCCTTTTCGGAGATCCTGAATGAAACCATAATAGGCTAGTGGATATGCCATTAGCGTTCTGTGAATATGCCAGTAGTGTCAGGTTACTAAAGTATACTTCGTCTAAACCCCAATGTCGTTACTCACATCTGCCAAACAGATGTTATACATCAGTAAGCTACTAAAGCCTTCTGTCATTAAAAATTTTCATTTCAAATACTTTGAAAAAGTAGTCAACATCGTTAAAGCCAATCGCTTTCAGCCAGCTGCATTGCTACTCAACACATGCGGAGATCATGCTTTCCTTTTTTTAACATATGGCTAAAAACACATTATTGCGGCCGGACCAATAAACGCTTCACTTTTTGTTAACTATCTCTTCCGGCCATTTTTTACTGATATTTTCCTCCCCCTGGTAATAATCTACCGCGGTTTCAGATTGAAAGATATCTCTATAGGGCAGAACGTTGATCTTGCCTGAATCAGGATAATCACATACATCCAATCCCAGATCCGTGCGTATGTCGAGAAACTGGCAGGGCTTATCGGTATGATTATACAATTGGTGCGCCCCTTCAGGCCCCATTTCAAAAAACACAATATCCCCTTCTGACAAAACCTTATACTCCTCTGGGGTTCTAAGCGTGACACTTCCCGAAAGGATAACAAACATTTCTTCAGAATTTCTGTGTGAATGATAAGGATAGGAAAATTTACCGGGATCAAGCGAACGGATATTGAATTTCAGGACTTTGGAGTTTGTCAGCTCGGATAAATCAGGGCTGGTATGCCAGGAAAACTCGGGGATTGGTGATTCTCGTAACTGAAAAGACATGTTATTCGCGTTTAAAATCTTGGCCATGATCATTTCCTCCCGCATTACACTTTCATTTTCATCGTTTTTCCCACTCAACTCAAATGGGTTTTAGCATATTATACTACTTCTGTGTAATCATTACAAAACTCATTATAGAAAACGTATATAAAAGACTTCAAAAATGAACCTATTGAACTTGAAAGTGATTGGTAAGCTTCATTAATAATATATCTACCCGTAATTACCTGCTTCATGGAAATCATGGGCAAGTATGAAAAACTGGGCTATCAAAGGTTCAGTGAAGAAAAGCTTCACGATGGTCTGCGGTTTATATACTTCGAGAAGCTTTAAAATCGTAACAGATACTGAGCAAAGGTGTTAAGCTTCCTGTATGAGTTGTACAACCTTTTCCATCGGCAGCACTCTGGCAAAACGGTTGTGCCAGATTTGATAGTTACGAGCATTCACCCTTTAGTTGATGCTGTAACTGTTTTGGAAGCTTTTTAACGACAGTGGCATAAGAATGGTCGATCATTTTCTTCAGTTCATTGTCTGGAACAATACCATTGAGCCGAATTGTGTTGAAATATGGCTGCATTACAGGCGGGCAATGATACCCCCTCGTAACGTCATCTGGGTACAGATTTCTGTACAGTTCACCGACAACCCTGTCGCAATTCAAAGTGAGTTTAAAGTCAGCCGGTTTCGGGTACAATTGTGCAAACAATCTCTTGCCAACCTTAACACAAATCGGGATGTCTCCAAAAGGAAAATCAATATATGCACCGAGCTTGGACAGACAATAGTTTAGTATTTCTTCAGATGTCATTTTTTCACTCCGTTCATTGCTTAACCTGGAATTTATTCGGACTGCTGGTCTGTGAAATGGTGAGCTTTCTGTTCCTGATTAGAATCAAGATACTTTTTTAAGATCACAAGGATTTCCACAGTGCAGTCAATCACGCGATTCTGCCGTTTTTTCCACCCTTCTGTCGATAAATAACGGTAATAACCAAAGGGATCTTTTATTTGAGGCCCGAAATCCCAAAGTCCATCCTCGCTTCTACCATTGATAACCCATTCAATGGGGCCTTGAAGATATCGTGAATTTCCTTTGAATGTTATGAAAAATTCCAGTGAGCTAAACCAACGGTGGGTTTTGTTATAATAAAAGCTTTCCGGCAGCTGGTGCAGCTTTGCTTCCGGCCAAAAATAACCGTTTTTCAGGTGTCTTTCCCAACAATAATCCAGCATTGCATGCTGAAGCCTGTCAGGGATATCGTTCCGGCGAAGCAGTAAGAAATTAAACGGCAGCAGAATCAACCTTTTTCCAGTGATGCCGAAAACCTCCCGCTGCGCTTTTTGGTTCTTTTCATGATCATAAAACCCTTCCGAGAATGCCCTTTGAACGATATATAGCCATGTGTGCCAAACCTGATCCACATCTTCACTATAAGGCTGCAGCAATTCCAGAAAGTATGCGATGCGATACTGGCTAAATGCAGGCCATCTTTCATTCACCTCGCCCCTATCCGGCACCCTGACCTTTTTGTGAAAAACATCTCTGATGTACTCAAGTGCGTTGAAAAGAATCGTATCTTCATTATTCAGGCCAATATACAATGCTCTTTCCACAGCAATGCAGGTTGTCGGAAATTTCTTTTTCACCGTGTAATCAATGGAGTTGAACCTGCCCCAGCTGCCATCATATAGCTGCTCATCGTCAAGCTCGCTAACCAAAGGGCTTGCCAATACTTCTTCCTTCAATGCTTTCATCTGCGGCGTGTCTGTGGATAAACCAACAACATCCTTCAGAAGCTTATATCTGATAACAGGATTGATATCCTGTGAAAGAAGCTGCTGCGCACAATCCATCATTGCTTTGTGTACGGATATCATCCTGCCTATACCTCCTTGTCAACGAAATACCCTTTTGCTGTTGTCGCATAAGTGGGCAAGTACTTTGAAAAGAACGAACACAAAATCGACGAAAACCTTACTGCGACTGTTGTGTTATAGCGTATATTTCATCGATAAAAGCACGAACATCTTCAAACCCGGATGGACTCATTTTGAATTTCAGCTTGCCATGGCACACAACTTTTTTCTTTTCGCCCAACTGGTACCGAGTTTGTGCAAGACAGTTTTTATAGCATCCCATGCAGTCGTCCAGATTGAAGAACATCCGTTGTGCAAAATCCGGTGCTTTTTGTATGAGGCTGTTCAGTGTTTCTTCCATCTTATCAGCTTTTCTGTGCCAGGTTTCAGGCTTTCCATTTGTGATGATATACCATTGCAGAGAATGATCAAACATGTGGTTGCTTAAGTATATGGCATAAGAAAAACCATAATCAGACGCGACATAAGTTACTTTATTGCCGTTTTTCTCGATTTGTCTTTTGAATTTAAACCGTTTTAGCGACTTAAGGTACTCATCGAGCTTAATAATTTCATTTTTTATGGTCGCCGGAAGCCGTGAAATGCACTTTTCAAAAGTTGGCCTTTCACCTGGTTCTAATACCTGGTTTTTCGTAAAAGCAACTGGCAGTTCAGCCCCGGTATGTACAATACTGCAAGTATCTGGGAACTCGGTGATGGCAACTGATTGAATGGTCAGGTTTGTGAGCTTGTCACAGGCAATTTTCAGCCCAAAGCCTTCCTTGTTTAATTCCCTGAATTCCTGTGATTTCATATACCTTTCATTGTTCGAGTAATACCTTTCTTGCCCATCAACCAGAATTTGCATTTCTTTTAAATCGTATATCAGGGAGATATCGGTAAACTGATTCATGGGTATATCATTGTGATAATAGATTGTCTTTCGTGATGGGGAAACTATGTCATCAATGCGCCTGTTATCCGAGCATAATGTGCCAAAATTAACATGGCCTTTCCCGACAAGCACATATAAACCTGGAGCGTCTATTTTTGCAGTGATATCAACCCGCAGGGGCAGCTTGAATTTGTCGGGCAGAAAAATGTTTGAACTGATCGACAGGTGTTCGGCATCAAAGCGCTGAGTCGGTATTGCACGGGACGTCGTCATGTGAAGGAGATTGTCTTTTAATTCGCATATGGTTTGTCCTTCAGGTAAAAAAGCAGCCAGATCGATGACGTGTCTTTTCATACTTTACAACCTCCAATGGCAGGATATACACTGTCCACAGAAATGCAACCAATGCCTTGATTCCTATCGTCCTTTAGAACGTATGTTCTATCAAATATTATAGATTAATGTAATCGAAATGTCAAAACTTTCAGCAAAAATAGAAATTATGCAGAGTATAAAAAATTACTGTTCGCAGTTAAACAGGCGCAGCCTGCTGAACGAAGTGAAGGATCTCGCATTACTCCTGACAAGATCCTTCGCTGTGCTCAGGATGACAGACTGTGCTGTATCGCGAGCAAACCAGTCAGGTTTGGCCACGACAATCTGATTAATTCCATAATCCTTACATCATAATGTCACGATGTTGTTACGTTATAATGTTATTAACAGAGAACAATTCAATTCTGGTTTCAAAATAGAGTTGCTCTCTGTTACCCTGTTCAACTCATATAGCTGCAAAGACTCACGACCTTCTCTATGCAAGGCCAATCTTAATGAAAACAGTATCATCTCCCACTGCAACTTCTTTTGTGATGACAGGCTCTGAGACCACGTCTGTAAAGCTAGATGAAAGCGTTTCTTCTGCAATAGCCGTTCCATATTTTTGAAGGACTGCCTGAATCCTATTTGATTCAGGTCCCCCTTCCCCCTGCTCCATACCAGACAGGTTTGCTCCACACCCCTGGTTTGTACTCGGTTGGTTTACTGGGATAACATGCATGGACTCACACCCCCCGCTCATATCTTCCTGTCCTGTGGCATTATGCGTAGAATATTCTGAGTGAAGGTGACCAGGCTGTTGTCCTTGGCTCCTGACGCACTGACAAGGCCTTATACTGAGCACAATTCGCTGTTCAACCTTCAAACCAGCCTCTTCATAAAAAACCGAAGCCTCCCGGATGAACTGGTCTGTTCTGGCCAAAACCCACCTGTCTGTGATTTCAAGAGCGTCCGGAGAAGGTTTTTTGGCCAATTCTGGCTTCTCGAGTACAGCGTAGGTCATGAAGAAAACACAGGTATTCCAGAAGGAGAGTATCTTTCTGCGTGCCTCTTCCCCAAGGCTATAACCAAATCTGACATCATTGGCAACTCCCGCCCCGGCAAACAAGTACCGGATGGTATCCGACCCCAGCTTTTCTGCTGCGGTATCAAATTGAATCATAAAGCCTGTCTTGGAAAATTTTGTACCATCTTCCGCGACCACGCTTCCATACGAATGTCTCCTTCAATCATTCTCATCACCTCCAAAAATATTTGGTATGGAGGTGATACAGAGGAAATAAAAAAGCTTCCGCCCCATAACAGGACGAAAGCTGCATTCCGTGAACCACCTGATACAACATACCAACATATGCGTTCCCATGTAACGGAGGAAAACCGTCAGAACCTACTGGAATGCTTCGGTCTGAAACTCCGGGGTGATTTTCAATACTTTCTTACTAGTACCGGGCTCGCACCCTCCCCGGCTCGCTGAGACGTTCAGCAACGTATTTACTGTCCCCATCATCGTCTTTTCTTGATCTATTATGCTTATTATATGCGAATCGGAAGTATTTGTAAACCCATAATGTTAAATTTTAAGTTCTACCAAACTCGGCTTTAGTTTTTCCTCGTAATGCATACTCAACCCGATTATGTTCATAATAAAATACTGAGAAAATGCTTACAGGAGAGAAAAATGAATCACTCGAAGGAAAGCGAATATGATCAACATGGAAAAGTAATACCCATGCGAAGGCTGCATTCGGATGGTACGACCGTTTTTCCGGAAGATAAACCCCTATGGTTTGTCAGAAGCAGAAATGTCATTTATTATTTGCTTGGCCTGATTGAAGTTCTTCTGGGGCTGAGGTTTTTGTTCATGCTGCTCGGTGCAAACCCACGTAGCGGTTTCACATCGTTCTTGTATATGTTTACAGGGATATTCATAGCCCCGTTTTCAGGCATTTTTAACCCATTAACAACTCCTGGCTTTGTATCCAGCTCGGTTTTTGATCCGGCTACGATTGTCGCCATGATCATTTATGCGTTGGTCGCCTGGGGAATCGTCAGACTGATGTGGATAAAAGTTGCAAGGGATGATTGAAAAATTCTGACTTGAGGTAAAGCGATTATTAATAAAAACACTTTACGCTAGCGCGGTTGGGCTAAATCATCCTCGTTATAGTATGAATATTTATCAAATGCCCTAAGACCCCTGCCTCTA
>LSQX01403751.1_pt1 | contig 23088 bp, 18 predicted proteins | sample 654561 | NCBI WGS metagenome assembly LSQX01 (sample SAMN04489861, study PRJNA283612) | anaerobic digester metagenome | isolation source: 4 biogas reactors fed with cattle manure at either 37C or 55C with and... | place: Denmark: Kongens Lyngby | collected 2014
CGTTGGCAAAAACCGTGACACCAGGGGGAGTGCCCCGCGGGAGCGGGGCCGGCCGGCTGGTTTTTGCCTGGCGGCTTTAGCCGCTAAGCCGGGCCGATAAAGCACCAACCGGTTTTGGTGTGCCAGTCTGGCGGACCGGCGAGCAAAAACCAGCCGAAGCCAATGACATATACCGACCTGTTAGGGGCAGTTGTATTTACTGATAAATGTATTCTATGCCCTTATCTGATTTAATCGGATAACCAGTTGAGTTGTTATACTCAAACGAGTGTTCAAATAAAGAAATTGAATCGATTCCGGCAGCGGGTTCATAATTATTGACCACGGTCTTTAGTATGTTGTTCACGTTTGTATATGTACCGGGATGACCAAGTTGGTTAAATATTCTATAAGGGTTCAAATATGAATCATATTCATAAACTGTTTTGGAAAGATGTTTGGGGCTGGATTGTTCTTGAATGAACAAATAAGAATAATAGTCTTCTTCAATTACATTACCATTATTATCATAATTATAGGTTCTGAATTGAGTAACTTCATTACTGCCGTTATGCAATAATTCTTTATAAATCAGATTCTTATTATTGTACTCAAAAGTCCGTGAAGATCTTAATTCAACTTGACTTTTACCAGGAATATAGTGTTGAACTTTTATTAAGCGACCACGATTATCATAGTTATAGATCGTAAACATTGAGATGTCTACTATTGATGGATTAGCTAATTCGTCATGAGGTTTTCTTGGAAAACTCGAGCTATGTATGTATGGATCTACCCCGATTTCTTCTCTAATTAGCTGGTTGTTATTGTTATAGTAGTATTTCATCCAGAAATATGTACTATTAGCCTCTGAAAGGAGATTGTTTTCATTATAAGTATACCTTTCTATGACGGAACCAGCGGATAATACTTCCTTTAATAAACCATTTTTGTCTGAAGGGAGTTCCTCCTTGGTGCAACCTACAAATGATATTATCATTAGAGTAACACCAATCAATCTCTTTAGATAGCAAGTTGATTTCATATCTTGATTTTAAGGTGTTTACAGGCAAATTTACGAATGGTTACATTGAAAATCAAAAAAATGTTGATGCAATTGCCCCTAACTTACTTATATGTATACCAAAAGTACACAATAATTGCGAATTCGGATGGTTATTGTGTAGCTGAGGTGAATTTTATATTTTGTCTGGCCGGGAAGTCACAGGTCGTCAAAAGGCGATCTTATCTTCTGAATGCTGCTGACGGATACATGTGTGTAAATCTCGGTGGTCCTGGAACTCTTGTGACCCAGCAGCTCCTGAATATAACGCAGGTCTGTACCGCTCTCCAGCAAATGAGTAGCATAACTGTGCCTTAACCAGTGTAAAGTGACCGGCTTGCGTATGCCGGACTTCCTGACAGACTGCTTCAAAACTTTTTGCAGACTGGTTGGGGAGTACTGGTTTCCGGACTGCCAGCCTTCAAACAGCCAGACAGCCGGCCGGTATGTTCTGTAATATTCACGCAGCATCTCTATGATCTTCTCAGAAACCGGTATAAGTCTGTCCTTGTACCCTTTCGACCGCCTGACCAGAAGAAGCCCGCGCTTGCTGTCAATATCCCCGGGTTTCAGGTTTAGAAGCTCACTCCGCCGAAGACCACAGGCATATATAAGACTCAGCATTGTACGGTGCTTCATATTGAAAGAGGCAGTTAAGATCTGTTTCACCTCCTCCTTGCTCAGAACACTGGGCAGCCTGTGTTCCGGACGGGGACGCCTGATCGCCTCTATGTCAATCTCCGAATTGGCAACCACCCTGAAAAAAAGCTTAAGGGCACTGACCATCTGATTCTGATAGGCAAAGCTGTAACCCTTGTCAACCACATTCCTGTAAATATAATCCACTACATAATCATTGCTTATCTCCCCGACCGGCCGATTACCTGTCTCCTGCAGGAATAACCTGATCATACCGGCATAGGTTTTTATTGTACTCTCACTGTACCGCCTGTGCCGGAGCCATTTTCTGTATGCTTCAAAGGCAGAAGCGTGTCCGGGAGAAAGAAAAGGAAGCTGCTTAACTGTTTTCTGTCCCGTTCCGGATGCAGTAATAGCTGAATAATCAAGAATGGCATGATTCTTTAGATAATTCCGGAAAAAAGCCGGATTAAATAATTTTTTTGCTATATACCAGCTTCTCAGATCATTGCTCCACGATACACCTTCGATGTTTTTCAGCCTGGTGATTATCTGATAGTTTTTATCAAAACTGATAAGAACAACTTCTTGATTCCGGTGGACTGCCGGCCTGAACATTATTACCGGCAATGGTGATTGTTCTGTGGAAATTATTCTTCTTATAGTGATACCCATGGCATCTTAATTTTATCTCTTGCCTGGGAAAAGGCAACCTCAATTCCGGACAGATCCTAATCTGCGGAACTCAGAACTCAGTCTGACTGTTGCTGTGATTAACGTCACTGTTCAGCTTTAACTGAACATGCAGAACTTCCCTGCGACTATGCATCAGCCCCGTCAGTCACATTAGAAATGTTTTCCTTTTGCAACCCGGAATCATCAATTCCGTTTGTCTGACTACACATGGAAATTTTTATACAAGATAAAAAAGATAACTCAATACTGATCTGTCAGAACAGACAAATTTTGGGAACAATCTCTGAATAAAATTGTTTTATTTCCGGAGAAGAAAGAATTTAACCCCGTAAAATGACATTACTGCTGTTTAATAACATGAATTCATTTGCTTAATGAAAGAAAATTATGCCAAATCCATATCTGCATCGTAAAGTGGTTGTTGTCGGAGCCGGAAACGTCGGGGCAACATACAGCTATGCCCTCGCACAAAGCGGACTGGCAGATGAAATTGTTCTTCTGGACAGAAACGAAGATCTTGTTAAAGGACAGGTCCTCGATCTTATACACGGACAACCCTTCTTCCCCACTGTTAACATCCGGGAAGGCTCACCGTATGATTATGCAGATGCGGCAGTAATTGTTGTCACAGCCGGTTCTGCACAAAAAACCGGTGAAACACGCCTTGATCTCCTGCGCAGGAATGCAGAAATAGTAGGTAATATTGCTGAAGATATTGCCGTACATAACAAAAACGGGGTAATGCTGATCGTAAGCAATCCGGTGGACATAATGACTTGGATAGCCCTTAAAAGATCAGGATGGGAAAGAGGAAGGGTAATCGGTTCGGGAACTGTTCTCGACAGCGCCCGCTTCAGACACCTCCTCAGTAAACACTGTGAAGTGAATGTGCATAACGTCCATGCATATATCCTTGGTGAACACGGCGACCATCAATTTGCTGCCTGGTCAATGACTCACATTGGCGGCATAAACATCGATGAATATTGCCATATCTGCAGGAAATGTGAGAACTGGGAATACGAAAGAAAAAATATCGAACAACAGGTCCGCGATTCAGCATATCATATAATATCATACAAGGGATCAACACATTTCGCAGTGGGACTGGCAATGGTTAGAATAACAAGTGCAATCCTGAGAGGAGAAAACAATATGATGACCGTTTCAACGCTCCTTGACGGTGAATTCGGAATAAGTGATGTCTGCCTGAGCGTACCTTCCATGGTATCTGATAAGGGTGTCAGCAGAATTATCGAGAGTCCGCTTTCAGATAATGAAACTATTTCCCTTGCCGGATCTGCTGCAATACTCCGGGAAGCAACAGGATCAATCAGCGGATAAAACACAAAACTGATCCTGTTTCTCAGTCACAGAATGTTTTGTATCTTTCCTTCAAAAATATTTAACAAATAAAATGGTCATGTAAAAGCTCATAAACAAGGGCTTAGATTTAAATTCATGGAAACAGACTCCCGGGAAACAGGGACAATCTGGTCTCCGATAAACCGGAACAGGTTCCCGGGAAACCGGGACCTGGTATCTGAACATTAAAATTAAATTATTGACAAATGAAAAGAAGAGATGTAATAAAAAATCTTGCGGCAGTACCGATTGCCGGTGCTGCCGGGCATGAATTGGCAATCCTGGGTAAAACTGAAAAAAGTGGGGAATGGCATCCAAAGAAGGAACAAATACCTCCGGTTTACACAGGTTCGGCTCCGGTAAGTCTTTGTATCCGTTCGGGACACTTTGTTTTTCTAAGTGGCATAGGAGGCTGGTACGAACACCGCAGAGCCGAGCCCGGAGATATCAGGGTACAGATAGCCAGCGCCCTCACCGACATGAAAAATCAGCTTGAACAGGCAGGAACATCCATGGCGAATGTACTAAAGGTACATATGACATTGGTGGATCCCAACAACAACATTGGCCCGCTCAACGAAGTATATAAGACATTCTTTCCAGATCCGAAACCCGCCAGATCATATTCAGGATGCACAGCCGATCTGATGGGACGCGACGGAATACTTGTCCAGATCGACTGTGTGGCATATATTGACTGATCCGCGAACATAAAACCAAAACTGCAAAAGGGACTATTCCGGATCTAACCCTGTCTACAAATAACAGTATATCTGGCAATTATCTGATTTCATCACAGGTTATCGCCAATATTAAATAAATTGATTATATTATATGGATAATATTTGAGATGGATTTATTCAGATTTATTGAATCACTCCTGATGAAACCTTATAAAAGGGCCAAATTCAATGAGCTGCAAGATTCTATTCAATCCAAATATTGCTTTATCACAATTCACTTATTACAGGAGTTCATTATATTTTCATAAATAGCTAAGTAACAATGTATTATCAAAATAGTCATCTTGCAAGCCGCTTATAGCCAGACGCATACATGCAACATGAATTAACAAGCTCAAAAGTTTAAGGTATTATTTTGTTATTAATCAGGCAGAAAAAAAATTCTCATAAGCACTTCAACAACAGACAGGTCACAGGCTTTTCAAATCCATCCGGGAGATGATGAAGAAGCTGAGATTGTTGGAAACAGGATCAGGGGAATGTCTTAACATGATTGAATAAATCTCAATGTTCATGAAGCCGGAATTGATGGAAAGAGGGATCCGGGAAATATCTTAATATAATTGAAAAAGCTAATATGCTCCTGAAACTGAAATTGTATGAAGCAGGGCCCGGAAACTGACAGTATAAATTGAATAAGATCACCGGGGTGACGGATAAGGGCTTTTTTATGAACAGGAATACAAAAGAGGGGAATAAAAACTGAAATATAAGACGAAAGCGTAAGTTGAAGAAGTGAAAGTTGAAGAAGTGAAAGTTGAAGAAGTGAAAGGTGAAGAAATGAAGGGTGAAGAAATGAAAGTTGAAAAAATTGGAAATATTACAATATTCGGCAGAGATCTCATTGATGAGAATTCCATCAGGCAAATAAAGAACTGTATCAGCTCTGAAAAAGATATTGCCGTACTTAATGCTGATGCACATTATGGTTACGGACATCCCATAGGCGGAGCTGTCGCCTATCACAACATGATCTCCCTTTCCGGTGTGGGCTTCGATATAGCCTGCGGGAACTATGCCGTAAGAACCGATATTCCTGCAAGATCAGCCGGCATCGCAAAAGTAATGGACGAAATCGTCAGAAGAATCTCTTTCGGAATAGGAAGACCAAATAATGAACCTGTCGACCATCCTGTCCTGGAAAAAATCAACAGGGCTGAATTCACTCCGCAACGCCAGCTTGCCGGACTGGCAAAGGAACAACTCGGAACAGTAGGCAGTGGAAATCATTTTGTTGACCTGTTTGAGGATGATGACGGATTTCTATGGGTAGGCGTCCACTTCGGATCGAGAGGATTCGGACACAGGACAACCATGGGTTTCATAGCGATGTCAAGAGGAAACTCCTTTAATGAAAAAGTCAGGGAAGGAAGCATGGATGCCCCTCCAATCCTTTTCGACCAGGATTCAGAAATAGCCCGTTCCTATATCGAAGCCATGAACCTTGCCGGGGAATATGCCTACGCAGGCAGAGAGCTCGTGGTAAAAAAAGTATTGGAAATACTGGGTAATCCGGGTGTTACCTTTGAAGTACATAATAATCACAATTTTGCCTGGAAAGAAGAACATTTTGGAGAACAGTACTGGGTCGTCAGAAAGGGATGCACACCGGCATTCCCCGGACAGAGAGGATTTATCGGTTCAACAATGTCCGACGATTCGGTAATTATTGAAGGTGTTGACAGCGAATTGTCCAGACAGGCATTATATACAACAGTTCACGGCGCGGGAAGAGTAATGTCGAGAACAAAATCGGCCGGAAAAAGAAGATGGATAAAAAACCGGGACGGCACAAGAAGACTCAGTATAGTTTCAAAAGGTCTGGTGGATTTTGATGAAGTGAAAAAGAAAATGAAACGAAACAAGATTGAACTCCGGGGAGCTGATGCCGATGAAGCACCTGAATGTTATAAAAAACTGGACGAAGTCCTGAAAGCACATGGGGAAACAATAAAAATACTCTTCAGACTTCATCCGGTAGGAGTAGCAATGGCAGGACCGGAAATACAAGATCCTTATAAAGATTAAATGCAGAAGCACGATTTATTCTGCCGGATGAAACTACGGCTGTTATAATTAAAGATTTATAAAATTGATACTTAATTGAATAGGAAAATGAACCGAAAAATGATCCGGGAAAATATATTGAAAAAAAGACTGGGAAATAAACCTGAAAAGATTCAGGAAACGTACGGAAAAATGATCCGATAAATGGATCGGGAAAATCCAGTAAACAACATTTGTTTTTCTGTTCAGTTTCAGAAAATATTTCCCTTACACCCTTTCTGTCAATTCAAATAAAATGATATAACTTTACAGCGATTTTCCGGGCCAATGAAAAATAATCCTGAAAAATCATGAAGTTTTAAACAAAAAACAGAATTAAAAAGAATTAAAAAATGAAACCTCCATGTAAAGATCTTATACAAACGGGTATGATTTTGGATTCATGGAAGTTCCCCGGATAAACCGGACAGGCTCCCGATGAATAGGTACAGGCAGCCGATAAACCGGAACAGGCAACCGATAAACCGGACAGGTTCCCGATGAACCGGAACAGGCAATCGATAAACCGGACAGGTTCCCGATGAATAGGTACAGGCAGCCGATAAACCGGGACAGGTTCCCGATAAACCGGGACAAGTTTTTTTACCATTAAAATTAAATTACAGACAGATGAAAAACAGAATGTCAATGGGATTTGCAGGAATAATAATGATTGCAATCCTTGCAGGTTGTGGAAAGGAACCACAGGTTCAGCTGGATGCAGCCAAAACAGCTATTGAATCAGCCAGGACTGTTCAGGCTGACGTATATTTGCCCGACGAATTTGCAGCAATTCAGGATTCAATGAATGCTATTCTTGTAGATATTGAACTCCAGAAATCAAAGCTTTTCAGAAAATTCGGTGATGAAAAGGACAGGCTCAACCATGTCGCCAATATGGCAAATCAGGCAGCGGCCGGTGTTGATGCCAGAAAGGAGGAGGTAAAACAGGAAGCCCAAAACCTCCTGAATGATATCAGGAATGTGATTGCAGAAAACACAAGACTTATACCCAGACTTCCGAGAGGCAAGGAAGGAGCCCAGGTCATCGAACAGATTAAAGCTGACCTGTCAGGTGTGGAAGGTGCAGTTTCTGAAGCACAGGGCCTGTTTGACAATGGCTCGTTCATGGATGCCCTGAGCATGGTTAAATCAGCCAAGGCAAAAGCTGAGGGACTAAACAGTGAAATGAAAGAAGTGCTGACAAAAGCCAGAATCAGATTCTGATTCTGCTGCGGAAATCACTGTGTTAACCGCCAGACTGATGAGTTTGTGCTGCCAGTCCGGAAACTGAACAATCCGGTATGGAAAAAAAAACAAGGAATGTATTGATTATCTTACCAATCCTTCTGACAGTGCTGTCAGGGGGATTTCTTGCCTTATGCCCCTTTCCCGTTCCACCGGCCGCTGAAATAAAAGCTGCACTGCATTCATTGTCCTGTGCATCGGCAAAGCAGGCAGACCACTATACACCCGGACTGTATAAACAGGCTCTTGCCTCCTGTGATTCGGCTATGGCAGTCTGGAAAAAAGAAAATAAGAAATTCATCTGCCTCCGCAATTATGATCTTGTAAAAGACTATGCCATACTATCGGCAAAATTGTCAGATTCCGCAAATAAAAAGACTTCGCTACTTAAAACTGAAATGAAGGACAGTCAGATCCTGGCTATCGATTCCCTCAACAAACTTGTAAAGAATATCAATGAACATTACGGCGCTTTCCCCTACCCGCCCCCGATACGGGAAAGGATATCAAGGGGTAAAATGCTCCTGAGAGATGCGGAAACAGCTTTTGATGCAGGAAACTTTATCGGTGCAGACTCCTGTATTACGGAGTCTGAAAATCTGCTGATGTCTTCCCGGGAATTTGCCGATATCAATTTAAGAGAGTATTTTCAATCCTTCCCCCGGTGGAAAAGATGGATTGACATTACATTATCTGAATCGGTAAAAACCGGCAGCTATTCAATAATTGTTGATAAGTTCGCAAGAAAACTGATACTGTATCACGGAGGAAAAAAAATAAAGGAATATTCTGCAGAATTAGGTAAATACTGGATAGGCAATAAAAGAATCAGCGGGGATATGGCAACTCCCGAAGGTATGTATAAGATTGTCAGAAAACTGGAAGGAACTGCCACAAAATACCACAAGGCATTGCTCATTGATTATCCTAACAATGAGGATATTGAAAGATTTAAAAAGGATATTAGAAATGGCACCCTCCCTCCTTCCGCTGACATAGGCGGATCGATAGAGATTCATGGTGGCGGCGGCAGGGGAGCCGACTGGACCGAAGGATGCATAGCTCTTACCGATAATGATATTGATGCTGTTTTCAGGCATATAAAAAACGGAACCCCGGTAACAATTGTAGGATCATTGTATGATCAGAAAAAGATTTTTGAAGAATGAATCCCAAACCATGACAGACCTGAAAGAAATGCGGATCATTGCAAAAAAGATCAGGGAAAGTACACTGAATATTCTAATGGAACTGAGAAGACAGATCATCCGATTCCCGGGAAAAATGCGGGAAAATAAAAAACTTCATGCTGTGACCGGAAAGATATACATGTTCCTGGCAATTTCTGCAGCCCTTATCCTGCTGATTATCTTTTTTGCCTGGATCATCCCGCTCGTCCAGGAGCTTCCTGCCGGAAGCGGACCATCCCCGGTTGCTGCAGCCGGATTAAAGGAAGCCCCTGAATACCGGAAAGCCATTGCCCTGCTTCAAAGGGATACAGAAAGACTCAAAAGAAAATATAATTCCTATACCACGGGCCAGTCATACCTCGTAATTAATACCACCGACAATACTTTTCACCTTTACAGGAACAAAAAGGAAATAAGAACAGGTTTCTGCAGTTCAGGAAGCTATAAGATGCTTCAGACAGAGGAAGGCAAAAGCTGGTTATTCAAAACACCCAAGGGAAAATTCCGGATACAGGCAAAAACAGTCAGACCCGTATGGACCAGACCTGACTGGGCATTCGTTGAAGAGGGATTACCGGTTCCCCCGCACAATCATCCGTCCAGGTATGAACACGGAGTCCTCGGAAATTATTCCCTTAGCCTTGGTGACGGATACCTGATCCATGGAACAATTTATAAAAGACTGATAGGGATGCCGGTGACTCACGGATGCGTCAGGCTGGGTGATGAAGACCTTGAAGTGGTATTCAGAACACTGAATGTGGGATCAAAAGTTTATATTTTCTGAATCTCAGATTATGAAAGAAGGAATAAAAGTCCCGGCAGTCCGGGGAAAGCCCCGGTTCACCCTTGCAGTTATACTGACCGGACTTCTTATGTTATCCCATCTTATCATGTCACTGTCTGCTCCTGAAAAAAAACTTGATGAACTGAGAAGTAAATACGGCGCTGATGAAAACACAAAAAACCTTCCTGACGAAACATTTCTTGCCGATTCGGCATACCTGTCCCTTTTAAAGGAAAAAGCATATTACCAGTCAAGGGTCAGCATGGCTGCCTCCGATTCAATCTGCATGACAGTCAACCTTGCCGGCAACACGGTAAATCTTGAAATAGGCGGTGTTGTTGTCCATTCTGCCGGAATTCTGAAAAAGAGTATCAGCAGTATTCTGAAAAGAGATGAATATGCAATCCTTAATATGCTTTCAGGCCCTTTCACTATAGCCTCGGATATCTCCTCTATCAGGAAAGAGCCTCTTATGATAAAAATGGCACCAAGGGACACATCTGAATATCAGCCTGATATGATTCCGGACACTACTGATATTGAACAGGTCAACTTCATTCTTACAATGGAAAATGGCGTGAAACTATATGTATACCAGTATGAGAAACTTAAAGCAGGTGATAATTTTCACAGATTTCTGTTTGACTTCAGGGACAGGCTGAAAACCACTGCAGCAGCATTGCTCAGGACAATCACTTTCAGGATCCCCGAATACAATCCCGCTATAAAAATCAGACTGGCAAGAGCAGATGTAAAAAGAATTTACAGAGCCCTTCCCTGTCACGGTCAGGTAGGAATATACAGATAAAATCTTTTCCTCCCGGTGATACCTGTGTATTGAAAAAAAATGTAGGTTTGGCTCATACTTCTAGAAAATTCAGACTAACATGGCACGATTTACTGGAATCATCGGGATAATAGTGATTCTCGGCCTTGCATATTTATGGTCGAATAACCGGAAAGCAATTAATTACAGGCTGGTATTTACCGGTCTCGGATTACAGATTGCACTTGCCATATTCATTCTCAAGGTTCCAATAGGCCGGGAAATATTTCACTGGCTCGGAAAAGCCATAAATAAGCTGCTTGACTTCTCCCAGGAAGGCGGATCATTCGTATTCGGCGACCTTACAAAAGTCCAGGAAATATTGCCGCCCACAATCGTCTCGGGAGGTGTTTTCCTCTTTATCCTTATCCCTACAATAATCTTTGTTTGTGTGCTCGTGGCCATGGCCTATCATATAGGATTCATGCAGAGGATTGTTGCCCTTATCGCCAGGTTTGTACACTGGGCAATGCAGGTCAGCGGAAGTGAAGCTCTCTCAAATGTTGCCAGTGCATTTGTGGGCCAGGTGGAAGCCCAGATTATGATCAGGCCGTACCTGTCGGGAATGACAATGTCAGAACTGCTGGCATCAATGACAGGAAGTATGGCATGTATAGCCGGCGGAGTAATGGCTGTATATATATCCATGGGCGTTCCCGCATCATACCTCCTGGCAGCAAGCCTTATGGCCGCACCCGGAGCCCTGGTGATATCAAAAATTGTGTTTCCCGAAACCCAGGTATCCGAAACCAAGGGCAAAGTAACACTGGAAGTAAAAAAGGAACATGCCAACATCATGGATGCGATCTCCCATGGTGCATCCGACGGATGGAAAATCTCCACAAATGTTATTGCAATGCTGATCGGAGTGATAGCACTAGTAGCCCTGGCCGACGCACTGCTGGGATATTTCGGCCAGCTGCTTTCTCTCATGGGAGCATCACTTGATTTTATCGGACTTGATATCGAAAATTTACGGCTCAAGGATGTATTCGGACTTGTCTTCTCCCTTTTTGCGATTGTAATGGGTGTACCGGTATCAGAATCATTCGAAGTGGGATCACTCATGGGTACAAAAATGGTAATAAACGAATTTGTTGCATATACGGACCTGGCTCCGATAATCGAATCAAACAGCCTTAGTCCCAAGGCGATAGTCATTGCCAGTTTTGCTCTTTGCGGATTTGCGAACTTCAGCTCAATAGCTATTCAGATAGGAGGAATAGGTGCAATGGCACCAGACCGGAAAGCTGATCTGGCCAGACTCGGGTTTAAAGCAATGCTCTGCGGAACCATGGCATCATATGTTTCCGCATCACTGGCAGGAATATTGCTGTAACAAGGAAAATGAACCGCAGCAAAAGGCGGTGACTCCAAATCCTTAAAATAAAACCGGAAAGATGGAATACTATCTCAGAAAGATAATTGAAGAGGGTGAAAATCAACATGTCGATTTCAAATACTGTGTGTCTGATTCCAGAAAAATAGCAAAAACATTATCAGCATTTTCAAATACCGATGGCGGAAAATTGCTGATTGGCGTCAGGGATAACGGAAGCATAGCCGGCATACAGTCCGAAGAAGAAATATATATGGTCGATACTGCAGCCCAGATATTCTGCCGGCCTGAAATTACTTACAATGCAAGGCAGCACACTGCCGGAACAAAAGCAATACTGGAAATTGATGTATCCAGAGGAGTCAAAAGACCTTACCAGGCTCAGGATGAAAACGGGAAATGGCTGACATACTTCAGACATAACGACCAGAACCTCCTGGCCAACCGGGTCCTTCTTCAGGTATGGCGCAAAGAGGAAAAGAAATCCGGGGTAATGGTAAAATTCGGCAAAGCCGAAAATATCCTGATGGACTATCTTGCTGCCAACGGATCAATAAGCTTTTCAAAATTCAGGAAAACAGCAAAAATATCTTCATACAGGGCTGAATCAATTCTCGCAAACCTTGTCCTTTTCAAAGTCCTTGTAATGAAAGCTTCAGAAAAAGGATTCAGCTATGAGATAAATCCCGAGGATCCCATGAAAGTGCTGGAAGAAAGATCAATTTACGGAATACAGAACAGCTGATCCACAGTGTAAACAGGAAAAAGAAATACAGTTAGTATTCACATAGTGTAAGATTTCTTACTTTTGAAATGGATATGATCCATTAACAATGGGTTTTCATACTAACAACGAAGAAAGTTCCTGGGAAAATACAATAATCCAGGGAGCATCGGATGGCATAAATCATGTGATTACAGTGCCTGGCAGTCTTGAGGAGAGACCTTATGCCAGAACAAGGCGACTAAAGTAAATTTACCTTAATAAAACTGTTAATATGACAACTATCTTAAAAACTAATAGACTGATTTTGGGCATCGTCCTTCTTTTATGCTTTTTTCCGGCTATATCTCAGGTTAAGCCTGAAGTAACCCTGGGATTGAGATATAGCTCTGAAAAACTTTTCCTTGTCACGTACGATAGTCATCCACTGGCATTTGAAGCAGGAGGGGGAATTAACTTTAATGAAAAATGGTATACCGGTGTTAACGCGAATTTTTTCAGGACAAAATCTGTAACAACTGATGCCAAATATATTCTTGCAGAGCTTGAATTGCGCAGATCATTTGGATTCACATCACTTCCAAAGATGAGTCTCTTTCTTTCATTCCGGCCCGGATTTATTTTTGTGAGTGCATATTTATCTCAATCAGAATCCCATTTTAATCGAAGAACTATGGCAATTTCATTCTCTCCCGGTGCTTCTTATTCTATTACAGATCATATTAAATTTTCAATCTGGCCGGGATTAACATGGCTCCCACAGGAAAACCCCGGATCATCTAAACTAAGGACCGGGTTCTTTGGCGGAACAGGTATAGCATACAAATTCTGAGCTTAGATCAATATATGAAACAGGTCACCGCTATCTTATTGATTTTTCTTGTATCATGCACGAAAGTAATTGATATTGACCTTCCTTCCGCTCCCGTCAAACTTGTTGTTAATTGTTTCTTTTCTACCGGTGAAAAATTTACAGTTCACTTAAGCCATTCTCAAAATATTTTAAGTGAGGATTCAACTGAAATTATCGATGCAGAGATAAAACTTTACGCGAATGAAATTTATCAGGGAAACCTGAAGTACATTAAGGATGGGTTTTATTCACATGATACCATTAAAGCCCGCCCCGGAATAAAATATAAATTGACAGCTTCAGCTCCCGGTTATGATCAGGTCGAGGCGGAAGATACTGCCCCGGGCCCGGCTATCTTGGACGCTGTCTGTTACAACCCGAAAGCTTATACCGATTCAGAAGGAAATAACTTTTATAAGGTAGAACTTCTCCTGCAAGACGATGCATCTGCAAGAGATTATTATGAAATTGTCTTAAAGCACTATGAAAATGCAAACAAATATTCAATTATCAGATTACAAGGAGATTACGAACAGGTGATTATGAATGAAGGAGATGAGGAATTTTATAGCGGAATATGCATCTTCTCTGATGAACTCATAAATGGCAGTAAGTACCGGATGAAACTGAAAACAGGCGAAGCGTTATCAGAAAACAGGAAAGAATTACATCTGTTATCAATCAGTGAGACTCTGTATAAATACCGAAAATCATGGATAAGACATTCGTCGGCACAATATCCTGATATAACCAACCCCATTGAACCTGTTACCCTGTTTTCAAATGTAAAAGGAGGGTATGGCATTTTTGCCGGCTATTCTGATACTATTGCTATTTCAAATTAGTTGGAATGAGAGTAAAAACATTTTATCTTAACCTTTCTGTCATACTGTTATTAAACTGCGCGACCAACGCGCAGAATGTAAAGATTAGCGGGTTTGTAAGAGATGCGTTATCAGGAGAGCCTCTTATTGGCGCTTATATCATAAATACTGAACATAATTCAGTTACTTCAACCAACAATTTTGGGTTTTTTAGTGCTGAGGTTAAATCAGGCTCAGACGAAGCATTTGTCTTTAGTTTTATCGGTTATAAAACAGATTCTCTGCAATTTAAAGTAGTCAAAGACACAACAGTTTATGTGTTTCTGACACCGGGTATCAGCCTGGGAGAAGTATCCGTGACTGGCAGTATCTCCAGGATTGAGAACCGGCAACAGATGAGTTTGTTACACGTTCAGGTTTCAGATTTTAAGATCTTACCGGCATTTGTTGAACGGGATGCAATTAAAAGCCTTCAACTTTTACCCGGTGTAGCTTCGGGAGGCGAAGGGCAGAGTGGCCTGAACGTAAGAGGCGGAAGCCCGGATCAGAACCTGTTTTTGCTCGACGGTATACCTCTTTATCACGTGAATCATTTGGGTAATTATCTTTCAGTATTTGAAACAGAAGCGCTTAAAGATATTAAACTATTCAAAGGAGCTTTTCCTGCCCGCTATGGCAGCCGCTTGTCGTCAATAGTTGATATCAGAGTAAAGGATGGTAATAAAAATTCAACAAAAGGCATCTTCTCCTTAGGATTATTATCGGGAAGTGTTTTACTGGAAGGTCCGATAAAGAAAGGAAAATCTTCCTATTTATTTTCGTTCAGACGGTTTTGGCCTGATTTATTGATGGTCCCCTTAAGTTCACTCGCGCTTGACGGGGGATCAGTTGGATATAATTTTTATGACAATATCCTCAAAATTAATAACGAGATATCAGAGAAAGATAAAATCTATTTCAGCTTTTATTTTGGCCGTGATTCTTATAATACAGTTTTACGTGAAGATCGGAACTCTTCAAAAACAACTGCAATAAACAGGATAAAATGGGGTAATATTCTCTTCTCAGCCAGGTGGACCCATGTTTTCGGGTCCGATCTGTTTAGTGAATTTACCGTTGGCTACACAAATTATAGAAATAGTAATACTTTAAAATATGCCTATTCCAATCCCGGTTCGAATATCTCAGAATCAATTCAGTCCAGGTATTTTTCAGGAGTAAACGATTTCAATATTAATTCAGCTTTTGAATATTCCCCTTTCAATAAAATAATGTTCAGGTTTGGAGGAGGAACAATCTATCACATCTTCAACCCGGGAACTGCATCTTACAAATCAAATTTTAACGGGCTGCAAAACAATGAGGAACTAACAGATAATCCTAAAATAAACGCGACCGAGAACTACCTGTATGTCGAAAATGAAATAAAACCTTTAAAATTTGTTGATCTTAATTTAGGAATAAGGTGGAGCGGATACAAAACTCCCTCAAAATTTTATAATTCGTTTGAGCCAAGATTTTCAACTACAATAAGGGTTGGGGAGCTATTTGCAATCTCCGGTTCATACAGTAAAATGCAGCAGTATATTCATCTTCTTTCAAACTCGGGATTAGGTTTAACTTCCGACCTGTGGATGCCAAGTACTGAAAACATTATTCCTGAGAAATCTGACCAGGTTGTTGTTGGGATATCCAAATCTATTGGTAACACGGGACTTGATATATCAATTGAGGGATATGTTAAGAAAATGACCGGTATGATTACTTTTAAGGAAGGTTCTGCTTTTTATTCCGGCACCGGGATATGGGAGGATAAAATTGAAACGGATGGTACAGGAGATTCAAAAGGTCTCGAGATTCTTCTTCAAAAAACTACAGGTAAAATGACCGGCTGGATTTCTTATACTTTGTCAAAATCCACGCGGCATTTTGATAATATCAACCTGGGGATGAGCTACCCGTACAAATACGATCGTCTGCATGATTTATCAATTGTTTTACAAAGGAAACTTAACGACAACATCGATTTTTCAGCTACATGGGTTTATGGGTCAGGACTCCCGGTTACCCTTGCAACAGGTAAATACCGGGCAATTACCACTAAAGAATATTATGGTAACACAGGGAGTATTTATTCCTATGATGAATATGCTCATTTATATAAAGGAAAAAACGGGTTCAGAATGAGGGATTATCACAGGTTAGATGTTGGAATTAACCTCCATAAAGAAAAGAAAAGAGGGACAAGAACATGGTCATTAAATATTTATAACGTCTACAACAGGCAAAATCCCCTGTATTACTATATTGACTACCCTGAAAATAAAACCCCTTCACAAGGAGGGGCCACAGGCATGAAAGTAATTCAAAAAAGTCTTTTACCGGTTATGCCGACAATCAGCTATAGCTTTAAATTTAACTATTGAGTCCCCCCCTCCTGTTGGGCTCGTTAAGTGATTGAAAAATGAAGGAGATTGTTCAATTTTTCCAGTATCTGCTTAGCCACGTCAAGTAAAGGGATATTGGACTGCACATCGGTTTTCTGACGTTTGGAAACAAATTGCTTTCCGACCGGACGCCTGGCAACGAAAAAAGCCCTATAAATCGTTGAATTTATAGGGCTTGTCTTGTTTTTGGCTACTTCTGTCGCAGCCTTTTGGCGGAGAGAGGGGGATTCGAACCCCCGGTACAGTTACCCATACGACAGTTTAGCAAACTGTTGGTTTAAGCCACTCACCCACCTCTCCGTAATTTTAAAAAACGACAGCCGGCAACCTGCTGCCTGCCATGCGGCAAAAATAGGAAATAGGGTATTAAGTGCAAAATATTTTCAGCCTTATTTGTGACCATTCAGTTTACCGATAAAAAGTCTGAAGTTTTCATTGGTCTCCTCGTCGAAATCCGACAGCCGGATATCACCATCCATCACCTCTGAAAGAAATCTCGAAAAAATAAAGTTACGCGGCATTTCTTTTTCCCGGACATAATCAGAGTTAGCTACTGTGATACCCTCCCTGGTCTTGAGAATATGATTTTTAAAATCAAGAGTTGACAAAAGATCTTCCGAGTTATGAAAATTCTCCGGCATCACAATAATGCTTTCCTTTCCGTTGCCTCCGGGTTTATACACCGTTTCCGGCAGTAACTCAACAATATCTTCCTCCATGTCGTTTCTGAAAAGGAGTACAAGAAAATCGAGTCCCCATCCCATCAGTATATTGCATAGCAGGGGGATTGAAGAAACACCTGTTGAAGGAATCACGCTTATACTGTTGCCGGAACCCGTAAGATGAAGAATGGCACTGATAAGATAAAATGTTCCGTTGTCATTGACAATAAGATTGAATTTACCGGGCGAAGCTCCTTCCACGGGAAGAGGATTTCCGAGAATACTCTGAAGCGGACTGAGGGTGTCAGGTGTGGCAGACGAAAGCTGAAGAGGATCCAGTACCTTTGTCGAACTCCTCATACTGTCAATATCATCCCGCTGAATGGCGAGAACGCGATGGAGCTTGTTGATCTCAACCAGATGGGGTGAATGTGTTGTATAAACAACCTGGATCCTTTCCCTGATATCCTCAAATACTTTCAGCACATCTTCCTGTGCCCTGGCATGAAGACTCACCCCCGGCTCATCCACCAGCAGAACCATTTCACGGTTAATATTTGCCGATGCTTTCAGTTCCAGATAAAATGAAAGAAACCATCTGACTCCCCTGCTGCGCTGCTTGGGATAAAGCCTTTCACCTTCATCCTTGATCCAGAACTCAAGGTAGGGCTTGCCTGATTTCCGGCCGGCAGATGCATCATAGTGATCCAGTTCAAACTGTATGTGAATCTTATTGTTCCGGCCTATCGACTGCTGCCAGAAATCCTGGAAATCCGTCGTAAGCGTCTGGTTTATGTTTTCTATCTTTTGCTTGAATATCCTGCTCGACCGCTGCTGAAAAAATGAATAATCAAGCCTGGCTATGGTCAGAAAATTTCTTGCTGCCTTATATCCCTCAACCTGTTCATTCCCTGAAATAATATCATGCAGATCAATACGGTTCGGAAGAAGACTGCTGAAATCCTCAAAAAATTCAAATATGGGACAGTGGGCAAAATATTTCCTGCCAAGCATCTCACTGTTATATTGCGATTTGTAAGACTGAATTATCTCACTGACCTTTTCTTCGGATTCCGCTTCACTGAAACCGTTGAGAAGATATCCCGAAAAGGCAATATGCCTGTCAAGCTCCGACTTTATCATATCACGGTCTTCCCTTGTTTTGCGGTAATCGTGCAGAACACTCTTCCAGGCAACATCTTCATCATCGAAAGGCTTCATCAGAAGAGTGAGTTTCTGATGTCTTTCCTCAAGCTTCAGAAAGAGATCACTCATATGCTTCTCATACATGGAATACCTGTCGAGGATCTCCTTCCATTTCTCCCCTGCCTTCTTTACCAGTTTCTTGTTTTCCAGCTCATTCGTGATCCTGTCTTTCTTGTCACGCAGATCATCCAGCTCCGAATACAATTCGGGATTAACCACCGCATCGGCTGTCTCTTCCCCGTTTTTCCGCGACAGAAAAGCAAAAGGCTTTTTCGCGGGATCCCTCGATGGCAGCTGAGAACCAAGCAGGGATTCCTGCCGGCTGATATTTTCAAGGCTTGCCTCAAGGACATCAATATTATCCATCTCTTCTTCAAGCCTGAGTGTCACATCTCCCAGATAAATTTTCCAGGCATCCTCAAGCGAGTCAAGATACTGGCTGACAGCTCCGCTGACCTTGACCACCGAAGACAGATCAGCTATCCATGCCCTTGTCAGCTCCAGGCTGTCAAGTCCGGCAAGGAGTTCCCGAAGCTCGGGACGGGGATTATCCGTTATACTCAGAAGCCAGCCTTCCGGAATACTGAAACGACAGCTTACCTCCGGCAGAGAGAGATCGCTCCGCAAAACATCTTCTGAAATTACTCCTGTATAAAAAACCTTCAGCGCCTCAAGAATGGAAGTCTTCCCTGATTCATTCTGACCAATAAGACAGGTTATGTTGTCGGGGGAAAGTGATTGCCAGCCGGTATCGGTTATCGACCTGAAATTCCTGATCCTGAATGCTGTCAGCCTCATCATAATCTGCTTAATTAAATTCTGAATCCTAATACCAGTACGTCGTCAATCTGCGCAGTATTACCCTTCCAGTCATAAAAAGTATCTTCCAGGATCTCCCCCTGCCGGCTCATGGGCAGATCAGAAACACTTGCAATAACTTTTTTTAACTGATTATGTTTGAACTTCTTATCGGTAAGCTCACCAAACTGATCCGAAAATCCGTCAGTATAAAGATAAAAGCTGTCCCCGGCACGGGTATCCATGATCACATTAGTAAAAGGATGTTCATGAACAGGTGCCAGGCCGATAGACATCTTATCCGGCTTGAACTCCGAAACCTCACCATTCCTTATCCTTAAAAGCGGCCTGTTTGCCCCGGAATACTGAAGCTTACGCGATTCTGTGTCAAAAACACAAAGTCCGATGTCAATACTATCCTTGGCTTCGGATTTCTCACCTGTCTGATGAAGGGCCTTCATCACTTTCTCCCTCATGAAATTCAGGACCCTGTTGGCCCTGGGCTCACATCTGGCCTGCATTATCTCATTCAGAAAACTTATTCCCATAATGCTTAAAAGAGCCCCGGGAACACCATGTCCGGTACAGTCACCGGCAGCAACACAGATATAATGCCTGTAGCGAAGTGCGTAATAAAAATCACCACTGACAATGTCACGCGGAAGGAAAAACACGAAATGATCCCTGAACAATGCATCAAGGTGTTCAGAATCAGGCATCAGGGCCTGCTGGATTATACCGGCATACCTGAGACTTGCCAGATGTTCATCAATACTCTGATTATACATCAGAGATATGATCTCATTAGTAAGTTGAGTTTCAGACGACATTTACTTTCACCTATCAGAATAGACAAATATACAATATTTTTGCTTCTATTGTTATCTAAGTTTCATTCTTTAGTTTCAGAAGAGCTACATTTTCAACATGATGTGTTTGCGGAAACATATCAACAGGCTGTATCTTCTCCACTTCATATCTTTCGGCAAGAATGGAAATATCCCTGGCCTGGGTTGCAGGATTACAGCTGACATAGACTATCCTTGCAGCTCCGGCCTCCATCACTGACTTTACAACATCCGCATGCATCCCTGCCCTCGGGGGATCAGTTATGATCACATCAGGATGTCCGTGCTCCCTGAAAAAACTTTCACAAAGAACATCCTTCAGATCCCCTGCAACAAATACCGTATTTTTTATACGGTTGATATCTGAGTTGATACGCGCATCCCGCACTGCCTCCTCAACATATTCAATACCCGTCACCCTGGCTGCGCCGGAGGCCACACAGGCAGCTATCGTTCCGGTTCCGCAATAAAGATCATACACTGTTTCCTTCCCGGTCAGACCGGCAAACTCATGTACAGTGGCATAAAGCTTTTCAGCCTGACGGCTGTTGGTCTGGAAAAAAGATTTAGGCCCTATTCTGAATTTCAGTCCGCCAATCTCTTCGCTTATATGATCATCACCCCGGTACAGTACCGGTTCCTGATCAGCCAGGGAATCATTCTTTTTCCTGTTTATAATATACCACAGGGAAGTTATCCGGGGAAATTCCTCAGAAAGATAATCCAGTAGTCCTTCTATTCTTTCCTGCTCATCAAGGAAAAAAACCACAATCACCATTACATCGCCGCTGCCCGAGGTGCGGATGACCAGATTGCGGAGGAATCCGTCCTGCTGACGCAGATTGAAAAATGAAAGTCCCTTCCTGCGGGCATACCTCTTTACAGCATTCCTTATTGAATCTGATGGCTCCGGCTGAAGATGACACTCCTTAATATCGAGTACTTTATCAAAAAATCCGGGAACATGAAAACCAAGGGCATTCTTTCCTGCAAAATCAATCTCAGAATCCAGTTCCTCCCTGGTAAACCATCTCCTGTCGGAAAATGTATATTCCAGCTTGTTCCTGTAATAGTAAACCTCATCAGAAGCAACGATCGGCAGTACCTCACCCGGCTGAACCTTTCCTATTCTTGTCAGATTATCTGTCACTTGTTTTTCCTTGTGTTTCAGTTGCAGCTCATAGGGAAGATGCTGCCATTTACATCCTCCGCATACGCCAAAATGCCTGCAAAGCGGTTTTATCCTGTCGGCAGAATATTCATGAAACCTGACAACTCTGCCTTCAAGATAATTCCTTCTTTTCTTCCTTATCCTGATATCAACAACATCACCGGGCACAAGCATCGGTATGAAAATTACCTGACCCTCAACCCTGGCAATGGCATTCCCTTCCGCACCAATATCTGTGATCAGAATCCTGTTCAGCATGGGGAATCCGTTATTCATGCTCATTATACGTGTCTTGGATTATAAAGTTACGCCAAATCAATTGTCCCTGACACCCAGAAGAAAGGCAAGTCCTTCCATCATACAGGGTATCAGAGCCTCATCATGTTCGAGACCGGGATAGACCGACTTACTGCAGACTTCCGGTGAAGTTCCTGAATCCATCATTTCAGAATACATGTCTTCGGTGGAGTCAACAGGCACCGATGTGTCAGCGTCCCCGTGAGCCAGCAAAAGAGGCCTGAACGTTTTCCAGCCGCTTATACTGTTTCTCAGCAGGGCATCCCTGACCTGGGAATAATCGGGTGATGATGCCAGTCCCGACAGCAATTCCGCACGGAACAGTCCGGGTATGGAAGTGGTTAAACGGCTGTTGATCTGACCCGCTGAATATGTTCCCCTGAAAAGTGAGCCCAGTTCGGAAGCATACGGATCATTGAATATTTCATTTACGGGAATTGAGAACTCATTATATGCCGAATAGGCATTGACAATATAAGCCGGATAGGCAGGCATAGGATATGTGGCGGCATCCGTCATGCCTGCAAAAAGATTGTAAATATTATACGGCCCCGCACCGCAGGCACTCCCTGCAAGCCTGAATTCCTGACTGTAAGTAAGTTCAAGTTCTTTGTGAAGAGCAAGAGTAGCCCAGCCTCCCTGTGAATAACCAAGAAGATAGTACTCGTTTTCAACAGTAACACCCGGAAATTCAATTCCCGCCGCCTCTTCCAGGGCCCTGAACATATCGGTTACCGACCTGACTGTCGGTTCGGTTATCAGATAGGGGTGCGGTATCTGTGAGGAACTGCCGAAGCCGGGATAATCAGGCAAAACAACAATGAATCCCAGTGATGCCATAATCTCTACCAGGGTATATGAAACATCCGTCACTTTCCTGGTGGGAGCATCACTGTGAAGGGTATTGGTGCCGTTCTGAAAACTGAGAACAGGATAACGGCCGTTTGCCGAAGGAACGGATACTAGTCCCGATGCTTCAATCATCTTCCCTCCGGCCTCAGTTAAATAAACCATCCTGTAAACATCAATGCCGCTTGTTACATGAGGCCTGATTTCTCCGATCTCCGGGAAAAAGCCGGCAGCAAAATCAAGCAGATTAATGACATCTTCCCCGGAATATGATACAGCCCGCTCACCCGATATATAGTGCTTATATACGGGAGCCGTGTCTTTCCGGCAGGAACTGACAAGGACCGTTACAAATACAAGGAAAAGGGAAAGTCTGATAATATATCTGCTGATTTTCATCTGTCTGTAATTTAATTATAACGCCCGGGTACCCGGTCCCGGTTCATCGGCTGCCTGTCCCTGTTTATCGGGAACCTGCCCCGGTTTAT
>LSQX01091077.1_pt1 | contig 23085 bp, 21 predicted proteins | sample 654561 | NCBI WGS metagenome assembly LSQX01 (sample SAMN04489861, study PRJNA283612) | anaerobic digester metagenome | isolation source: 4 biogas reactors fed with cattle manure at either 37C or 55C with and... | place: Denmark: Kongens Lyngby | collected 2014
ATACCGTACCCGAACTTGCTACGCGCAAAGCCGAAAACCTTTTCAAGAAGATGCAGGAAATTAACGAAGCCAAGTCCCTTGTCAGGAAATTACCGACCGAAGCGCAGGTTGAAGACTGGATAACCCAGGCGAAGACGCTGCCGCGGGTTCTGCAGTATTGAGTATCCTGATAATTTAATCAGAAACTTTGTGTGTCTTTTTTGACACATACCTGTCAATCATATCAACAGCAGCACCTGCCTCTGCAAGTGCTGCTGTTGTCGTATGCCCTTACTTTTTTCGTTTTTTCAGCTGACTAAAATAACACATTGGCTCATATTCAGTATTTTAAAAAGGCTTGAGTTTTATTCTCAGATATGTTATAATATAAACTAGGGTTTTGCCTCGCATATTTTTTCACTATTGCGAATAAATTCAAATATGATTATTACGAACACGAAAGAAGGTTAACCATGGATTTTACAAAACGTGCGCCGAAAAAGCCGGTTATACGCAAGATAGGCACAATCGCCTGTGATTTTGTTTAAGCAACGCCGATTGCTTACAAAGGCAAACTTTATCGTTTTGAGTATGTCCGACCGAAAGAGTCGAATCCAAAAAACAATATCGGTTCATCTTATTTTCGCTTTGTTGATTTGTCCGACAATTCCGTAGTTACCGAATTTGGCAAAAACCATCACCTCGGATGCGCTTACACCGACGGTGATTTTATGTATGTTTCAGGCATGCGTGATACATGGGGCGGAGATATCGTTACAATATTCCGTTCTTCTGATCTTACTGTTTGGGAAGAATTCCCGACGACTTTTCCCGGCTGGGGAATATTCAACACCGGTATATGCAAAATGAACGGCACTTATACCCTTCTGATGGAAATCAATTTACCTGTCGAAGAAGCCGGAACATCGCCTTTTACATTCAGGTTTGCGCAGTCGGATGATATGATTAACTGGCGTCTTACTCCTTCTGACTGTGTTTTTCAGAAGGATCGCTATGCCGGCGGACCTGCGATATATACATTCTCCGATGATCCAAACTACTATGTTCTTTATCTTGAAGCGCTGCCCGGCGGATTTTTTACCACCTGCTTAGCACGCAGTACCGATTTGAAAACATGGGAATACAGCCCTGTTAATCCCGTTCTGATGTATGATGCAGCGGAAGACAAGCGAATTGCCAATCCTTTTCTGACGTTGGCAGAACGAGAGCGTATAGAATTTGCTCATGATGTTAACAACAGCGACATGGAGTTATGCGAATGGAACGGATAGACTATTATAACATACAGCTGGGGAAATCAACACGGGAATGAATTTCTTGCCGAAGCAGTATATGACGGAACTCCTCATGAACTTTTATCCGGATTCTTCTACAAAGATTAAAAATATGATATAAAAAATGAAACAATCCTTTAATAGAGGGGATATTCATGGAAAAAGACTGGATATTTATGAATGATGACTATATATGTGATCTGCGAGTTGTCGGTGTTCTGATTCGGGATAACAAGATTCTTGTTCAGCGTGAGCGTAGCGGTAACGAGTTCGCATTGCCGGGAGGACACATTAAAATCGGTGAAACTCTTTGTGACGGACTTGCTCGTGAATTCAAAGAAGAAACCGGTGCAGATATCATTTGCGGGCGCTTACTTTGGAGCGAGGAATGTTTTTGGGAGTGGAACGGAAAGAAATCTCACACCATTGCTTTCTACTACCTGACTGAACTAAGCGAAGGTTCGCAGATCTCTGATGATTCCGAATTTCTGTCACACAAAGATAACTGTAATGTGTTAATTGGCTGGATGCCTGTTGACGAAATCAGGAATGTCACTATATATCCCGAATTTATCAAAAAGGAAATTTACAATTTGAGTGATTACCCCAAACACTTCGTTTCAAAAAGCTGATCCTGATATAGTTTCATAAAGGAAAACTGATGCTTCAAATCAAAAACATATCTAAACAATATAGGACAGGCGAATTTGTTCAAGATGCACTTAAAGACGTAAGCCTGAATCTTCGCAAAAATGAGTTCGTTGCCATATTGGGGGCGAGCGGTTCCGGAAAGACTACCCTTCTGAATATTATCGGCGGTCTCGACCGCTACGACAGCGGCGACCTTATCATCGACGGTATTTCGACAAAAGACTATCATGACAGAGATTGGGATACATATCGCAATCACAGCATCGGTTTTGTTTTTCAGACTTATAATCTTATACCGCATCAATCTGTTCTTGCCAATGTTGAACTTGCGCTTACTATCGGCGGAATACCCCGTATGGAAAGACGCAAAAAAGCGCTGCGAGCTTTGGATGAGGTAGGTCTTTCCGAACACATTCATAAAACGCCGAATCAGCTCTCGGGCGGACAGATGCAGCGGGTTGCAATTGCCCGTGCTCTGGTAAATGATCCGGATATCCTGCTTGCGGACGAACCGACAGGCGCTCTTGATACCGAAACGAGCTTGCAGGTCTTGGAGCTTTTAAAAAAAGTGGCTGATAAACGCCTAGTCGTCATGGTCACTCATAATTCCGAACTTGCAGCAATATACGCAACCCGCATAGTCCGTCTGCGAGACGGCAAAATCATCGATGATACTAATATACATAATCCGGGTGAAAGCGATTCGAAAATATCTGAAAACAAGTTTTCTAAAAGAGCAAAGATGCGTTTTCTCACTTCCCTGTCTCTAAGCTTTTCCAATCTTAAAACAAAAAAAGGCAGAACTATTCTGACATCTTTTGCCGGTTCGATAGGCATTATCGGAATAGCGCTGATTCTGGCTTTGTCGACCGGTCTGAACACATATATTGATGATATACAGAAGGAAACCATGACTTCATATCCGATTATTATTAATTCGGAAAATATTGACATGAGCGGGTTTATGGGGATACGGGAAAACCGAAGGGGGTCTCAAAACAAAAGAGACTCTGAGAATAAAAGCAACCTGCAAGGAGTCTTCGCCGACAACACTCAGCTTGAAGTCAAAAAAACTTTTTCTTCGAGCGTAACCGAAAATGACCTGACGGCATTCAAGAAGTATCTGGACGATCCGGAAAGTGAAATAAACAGTTATATCGGAGCAAACGGTGTTATCTACTCATACGATGTAAGCTTTAATATTTATTCATACAACAAAGATAAAAGGTTGATAAGTTCTGATTCCGATACTGAAAATCTATCGATCTCCTCCGAAATGTTTGATGTTATGCTTGATAACCGCAATAGGATGATAAGGAACACAGTTATGGGAACACCGAATAAAGGAGCTGCTAATTTTTCGGAATTGCTGCCGGGTATTGACGGAAAAGCGGTAAGTCATGTCATAGTTGATAATTATGAACTTTTATACGGGGATTTTCCTGAGAACCATGATGAATTATTGCTTATATTAAACGATGAAAACGGCATTCCGACCGATATAATGTATCAGCTCGGTTTTATCACAAGGGACGAATATCTGGATATAATCGGAACAATCGAAAGAGGAGAAGAACCGGACGAATTCAAAATCGATTATGAAACAATCTGTAAACATGTTTATTATCTTATACCCGAATGCGATTATTTCGTAAAAAAAGAAGACGGGACTTTCTCATATGCCGGTAATGACACCATTACGGCGGAAAATCTGATTGATAATGCACTTGAATTAAAAATAACCGGAATTGTCCGCCCGGTTGATAAAAACAAAGTCACAATTTCAAGTGTAATTGCTTATACACAAAAACTGACAAATCATGTAATCGAGCATACCGATAAAAGCGCAGTTGTATCGGCACAGGCAAATGCTCCTCAGATTAATGTTTTGACAGGCTTGGATTTTGAAGCCGAAAACGATGACGAAAAAATCGAAGATGCTGTTAAATACATATCAAAACTCAGTCTTTCCGAAAAAGCGGCGCTTTTTCGAACGATCATGTATAACAGCGGCTTGGATGAAGGGCAGGACAAACAAAACTCGTCCGTTATACCGTCACTGAATAAGACAGATGATGATGCGCTGATGGCTTCCCTGTTTGACAAATGGCTCCTTGAATCAGCCGATCGCGATGTGCTTATAGCAATTTATGATCAATATATTATGGGCGCTTCTTATGAAAACAATATGGAAGCTTTTGGAAAACTGAGTATTGACACCCCTTCATCGATCAGCATTTATGTCGACAGCTTTGAAGACAAAACCTCAATCGGTGAATGCATTTCAAATTACAACGAAACCGTAGAAAAGACCTCGAAAATCTCTTACACCGACTATGTTGAGTTAATGACTTCTTCGCTGACTTCGATAATCGATGTCATTTCATATATTTTGATCGCATTTGTATCAGTTTCCTTGGTTGTTTCCTGTATTATGATAGGTATCATAACTCATATCTCGGTAATGGAACGAACAAAGGAAATCGGTATTCTGCGCGCGCTCGGAGCATCAAAACAGAATATATCTCAGGTGTTCAATGCCGAAACGATAATAATCGGATTTTGTGCGGGACTTATCGGTGTCGGCACTTCCCTGCTTTTAACAATTCCCATCAACGCTCTTATTCACAGCCTGCTTGATATATCGGCTATGTCGGCATTTTTGCCACCTGTTTCGGCTGTGATTCTTGTCGCGCTGAGTATCATAGTCACCGTTACGGGAGGCTTGTATCCCGCCAAAATCGCTTCAACAAAAGATCCCGTAATTGCGCTTCGCACAGAATAAAAAAATATATAGGGAAATTTTATAGAGTTTTAAAAGCCGGGATTGCAAAACCCCGGCTTTTTAGTTAAATATATAATATTTTGATTTATAACGGTAAGACAATCAGATTCGTTGCTATTGTCAACCATCAACTTCTCTAATGCTCCATCCGGCTTTTGTATAATCGCCGGCAGTGTCATATACCATTCGCAGGAGTGAGGCGGCTTCGGTCCAATTCTGGTCAAAACCGCATTTTTCATCCTCCCACAGCATTGATGCCGCAGCCGGCAATTTAGGGAGATAATCGGGAAGGTGGTGCCATGTGGTCAGCATAACCCCGAAAAGATCAAGTTTTTTAGCGCTTACCGAGAGAGCTTTAATATTTCTGTTATCGTCGAAGGGACAGGCGATGACATCGAACCCGGCCTTCTTGAAATATTCGGAGGTTGGGTTTGATTCATTAAGATAACCATACTGCCAGTCGGCAATAATAATCCTGCGATCAAGCGATTCGAGTGCCTTGAATGTTCCGCGGTTTTGTCCGTTGGCTACCAGATAGCCTTCTTTCGGTGTCGGAAATTCATTTCTGCTTATAAGCTCGTCGTGCCAGATTATCGGCCGTCTTCCGTAAGATAGGCAGTCGTCACTGAGATAATTCAGGTATTCAGCCAGCAGCTTTGACGGCTCATGCTTGCGGCATTCGGGACAGGTCGCAAATGAATATGCTTCGTCTAATCCGAGGTGGATATAATTTCCTTCTCCGCAAAGCTCATATAGCTCGTTGCGGATGTCGGACAGCAGCCTCCTGGTATCGGGATTCGAGATGCAGAATGTCCAGCCGTCGGGCTCGAATAGTTTTGCGAGACGCAGGTTTGAATTCAGAGCAACATGTCTGCCGCAGCTTACTCTTGATGCGGTTGCATGGCCGAGATGATTCAGCATCGGGATGACTTCCATACCGAAACTGCGCGCCAGATTTATTAATGGCTTAATTTCGTTGAAACCGTATGAATATCCATCCCAGGAAAGCGATTTCAGGCAGTCATATTTGTAAGTTCCCCAGAATTCGAGCACTACATGAGTCAGCTTCATAAGCCCGGCGAGTCTGATGGCTTTTTCGATCGTCGATAGTTTGCTGTCCGGGAAAATGCAGAGATGAATGCCTCTGAAAGCAAGTGAAGGACTGTCATGTATCTCTGTGCTTTCTATATAAAGACTTTCTTCGCCCTCGGTTAGATTTGTCGGACAGATTAGCTGTACAAGCGTTTTGAAGCCGTTTATAAAACCATTCGCTTCCCATGCTTTCAGGGTTACACCGGAGCGGTCGGCTTTGATTGCATATTCGTCTTCTTTGTTAATATTTATATCCGTATCGATGCCGATTACCAATTTACAGACATTCTCCGAGCCAGTGCTGCAGATATCAAATTCGATTTCCGATGCCGTAAAAGCAAAGCGATGCCAGAGATATTTAAGTGTGTCTATGGTGTCAGTCGGGAGATCTTTGGGGTGAATCAGTGTGCCGCGAACCAGGCTGCCGAATAAAAACCGCTCGTTATCTTTATCAATTACTTTTTTCGGTGAAGGATAAAGTCGGGTAAGATACATGTCTTATCCTTTCGGTTATATACTTAAAGAGTGTCCATCCATTTAAGAGAATCGGAGAACCACTGAGCTATATGCGGGTTTATAAAGCATCCGCCCCAACCGGCTTCGGTTCTCTCATCGGCAAGGGAAATTCCGTGCGCGCCTCCCGGATAGATATGCAGCTCAAATTTCTTACCAGCTTCTGCAAGTTTAGCAGCCATGTCTATAGCATTCTTTACGGGAACAACATTATCGTCCGAAGTGTGCCAGATAAACGCCGGCGAGCTGTCCTGATCCACCAGATCGGCGGGGGAGACGGAGCGCTTCATTTCATCGGTCGGATTATTCGTTCTGAGCTGGTAATTGTAAAGATCCGTCGGGCCTGCATTATATGAAAGACAGGCATAAGACAGCACAACACCTGCCGGACGGTTCCAGCCGTAAGGTATATCTATTGCATTGTTTACTTCTTCGTTTTTCCATGCGGTTCCGAGCATTCCGCAGAGATGACCTCCGGCGGAAAATCCGATTGCGAAAATTTTCTCCGGATCGATATGGAAACGCGATGCATTGAGGCGAATATATTTCATCGCCAGAGATGCATCAATGAGCGGTTTCGGATGTCTGGCTTTTTCCTGAATCGAATATCTGAGAACAAACGAAACATATCCGTAACCGAGGTACGCAAGCGCTATCGGTTCACCCTCCCTGTCCGAACAGCCCCAATAGCCGCCGCCCGGCAAAACCAGCATCGCTTTCCGGAGCGGCGTCCGGTTTTCCGGTGAATCGAACGGGATATAGCAGGTCAGCGTAATCTCCGGATTTTGCGGATCAAGTATTACTTTTTCGATTGTCATTTCATCCTCCAGAATAAAAATTTTGTCTTTTTAGTTTTCGCCGGATTTTTTGAGAGCATCCTTCAGCATTCTGTCACAAAGGCGCTTTGTTTCATTTTCCATATTGCGGCATTTCTCCGCCGTAGTTTCCAAAAGTTCTTTTGCCATCACCCTGCTTTTGTTTTCAAGTTCGGCACTGATTTCAACCTGGCGCTTGGATGCTTCGGAAGCTTCTTTATCATATAATTTTATATTTTCAAGATATTGCTCGGCAGCTTTTTGTGCTGCATCAAATACACCGTTGATCTTAAGAGCCGCTTCTGCAATGGAACCGGCATTTTCGATTTCAAGCCTGCGTTCGGCAAGAGCTGCCTTCGTTTCTTCAAGTTCGGCTTTAAGAATGTCTACGAGCTTTGTCTGCTCAAGAAGCATTTCAAGCAGGTCGGCGCGGCTTAATTTCTTGAGTTGTTTATCTGTCATGATATCTACTCCGAATAATAGTTTATATACAAGTATAATTATATCACATTTTTTAACCATAATCAACTTTCATTGATATAATTTTCGGAACAATTTAATCGAATTTTGTTATATTGAATTTTCCGACGCCACATTTTTGAGTTGATACTTGAAAAATGCGGTTATTTGGGTTATAATATATACAGTTTTAGATATTGGAGATTATAAATTATGGAAAATAGATTGATGCCGGAACACATGCTGTACAGTCCTGCGGTTTTTGCGGTCGGAAACTTTTATCAGATTTTCATCTCTTTTAACTGTCCCGCAATAGTCAAAGTAATTGTCGGGAACAAAGAATTTTATGACGATTCAAATGGTATTCTGCGCTCTGAAACAACCGTACATAAAGTCACCGTCCCAATGAAGGTTTTGGATGAAGCTGCCGGTTATACCGTCTGCTTCCGCAAGATGATCGAACGCAAGCCATATTTCCCAGTCAGCTCCGATGAAAGGCGGATTAGCTTTGATTTCAGACCTGTTCCGCAGAATAAAGAAAATATTAACATTTACCTTATTTCTGATACACACAATATGTCTGTCGAACCTATCGCCGCGGGTCGGTTTTTCGGGGATGCTCCTGATCTTCTTATTCTTAACGGAGACATTCCCGATCACAGCGGTTCACCGGAAAACTTTAATACCGTCTTTGCCATCATCGACGGAATAACATATGGAAGCATTCCGGTGATATTTTCAAGGGGAAATCACGATACAAGAGGGATTTATGCCGAGAAATTCATCGAGTTTACCCCCTCTTTATTTGACAAGACATATTACACCTTCAGATTGGGACCGTTATGGGGAATTGTGCTTGACTGCGGAGAGGATAAAGACGATTCACACGAAGCATATGCCGGAACCGTCTGCTTCCATGATTTTCGCCTCAGAGAAACGGAATTTATCCGTTCGGTTATCGATAATTCGGAACATGAATATGATGCTCCCGGTGTGACTCGTCGTCTAATTGTCTGTCATATACCGTTTACCTACACCGATCATCCGCCGTTTGACATTGAAAAAGAAATATATTCAGAATGGGCTCGTCTGCTGAGAGAACACATCAAGCCGGATGTGATGCTGTTCGGACATATGCATACGAGCGAGATCTGGAGGCAAGGCAGTACGAACGATACAAAAGGCCAATGCGCCGACGCGGTTGTTGCCGGTGTTCCGGAATACAATAAAGATGGCAAAAATCGCTATACCGGAGCTGCTGTTAATCTCGTTAAAGAGAAAATAAATGTGGTATTCAACGACAGCGACGGAAATATCATCGGAAAAGAAACTATCGCTTATTTATAAAAACATCGGAGGTTTATCATGCGTATTACAATTATCGGCTCAAGCCACGGAGTTCCGGAACCAAAACGCAAGTGCGCCTGCACCATGATCCAGGCAGGAGGCAATACTTATTTTATCGATATGGGGTCTCAGGTAATCGAGGAGCTTATCGATCGCGGCATACCCGTCGAATCGGTCAAAGCGGTCTTTGTCACTCATATGCACGGAGACCACACAAACGGACTTATCTCTTTCTTTGATCTTTGCAACTGGTATTTCAGAGCTGCTGAACCGCTGATACTTTTGCCCGAAGAAAAAGGACTTAACGCCATGTTCGGATGGATAGAAGCCAACGGGACCGCTCTGCGCGGGATTCGCACCGGAGTGATCAACGAAGGAATCACTTACGATGACGGAACGCTTAAAGTCACTGCGGTCAGGACAAAGCATTCTGCGGTTTCATATTCCTATGTAGTCGAAGCCGAAGGAAAACGTATACTTTTTACCGGTGATTTAAAGGGACCCGATGCCGATTTTCCGGAATTGGCAAAAGAATTGCACATGGATCTGATGATCTGCGAATCTGCGCATTTCTCTCCCCTCAAATATATACCCGTTTTCGAGGAAGCAAAAGCCGGAAAAGTCATTATCAATCATTATTCGATGACCTGGATGACCGATCTGATTAAGCTTAAGGCTGAAATGCATCCCTATGACATACGGCTGGCAACAGACGGTCTCGAAGTCGAGCTGTAATCCGATCACATTCTAATAAAACAAAATCCTAATTGTAAGAACAGGAGTCTTTCGATGTTATCAGACGGAAAAATCTGGGTGGCAAATAACGACAGCGGGGAGCAAATCTTTCTTTTACCGGAAATGGCAAACCGACACGGTCTTGTCGCCGGAGCAACCGGAACAGGCAAAACCATAACGCTTAAAGTAATGGCCGAATCATTCAGCGAAATGGGTGTTCCGGTATTTATGGCAGATGTCAAAGGCGATATCGCATCAATTATGTTTCCCGGAACCGATTCCGAAAACATGCAGAAGCGAATCGAGAAATTTGGGCTTGCAGATGCCGGCTTCAGCTATCAGGGATATCCGGTCACACTCTGGGATATTTACGGGGAAAAAGGAATACCTCTCCGAACCACAATATCAGAAATCGGTCCCCTGCTTCTTTCCCGAATCCTTGATCTCAATGACCTTCAGAGGGATATACTTTCAATCATATTCAAAATCGCAGATGAAAACAATCTGCTTCTGATCGATACAAAAGACTTGAAATCAATGCTCAATTATGTCCGGGATAATTCCGCGATTTTTGCCGCCGATTACGGCAGAATGAGCTCAGCATCCATAGGCGCAATTATAAGAGCCGTTGTCGGGCTCGAAGCCGACGGTGCCGAATATTTCTTCGGCGAACCCGGTCTTTCCGTTAATGACTGGCTGACGCTCGGCGAAAGCGGAAAAGGAATGATTAACATCCTTGACTCGAGTTCGCTTATACTGAACGGAAGGCTGTATTCCACTTTTCTGCTTTGGCTGCTTTCCGAGCTGTTTGAAACACTGCCCGAGGTAGGGGATCTCGCCAAACCAAAGATGGTATTTTTCTTTGATGAGGCGCATCTGCTGTTTGACGGCACTCCACGCATCCTGCTTGATAAAATCGAACAGGTTGTCAAGCTTATCCGTTCGAAAGGTGTCGGGGTCTATTTCTGCACTCAGAATCCGAGCGATATTCCGGACGGAGTATTGGCACAGCTCGGAAACAAGGTTCAGCATGCGCTAAGGGCATATACGCCAAAGGAACAGAAGAATGTAAAAGCTGCAGCAGAATCGTTCAGGCAGAACCCGGAATTTGACACCTACAATACCCTTCTCGAACTCGGAGTCGGAGAAGCTGTCATTTCCTTCCTTGATGAAAACGGTGTTCCTTCCGTCGCACAAAAAGCAAGTATCCTTCCTCCTAAAAGCAGAATGGGCTCGATTTCCGATGCCGAAAGAGAGCGTTCTGTTAAGTCCAGCCTATTTTTCAGCAAATATTACGAGGCAGTCGACCCGGATTCGGCTTATGAGAAACTGAACCGTCAGGAAGCACAAGAAGCTGCCGAGAAAGAGAAGGCAGAGCTCGAAAGAAAAGAATTTCTTGAAAAAGAGAAAGCTGCCGCAGCCGAAGAAAAAGAAAAAGCCCGCGAAGAAGCAAAAAAAGCACAGGCAAGAAAACGAGCGGTTTCATCAGTCGGAAATACGGTCACCGGCACTATCGGACGCGAAGTCGGCAAACAGATAGGAAAAGGCTTCGGAAAATTCGGCAAGACACTCGGAGGGAATCTCGGCGCCTCACTCGGTCGAGGGCTTTTCGGGACTCTGTTTAAAAAATAAACTGAAAACAACAATGCCTGCGGTGTGATTGCCGCAGGCATTGTTTTAGTGACTTTATAATAAGTAATAATGAATATTAACCCGCTGCCAGTTCCTGATAGTTAGCGGTGGCTTTATCCATTGCAGTAATTACTTTCGATTCAATCTTGGCATATCTTGATGTCAGGTCTGTTTGATATGCATCGGTCATTCCGAGAGTCAATCCGCCCAAACTTCCCCAGTTATTGAGATAACCGAGGTCATAGCGCAGGGTACTGAAAACTAAATCGAGAATTACTTCAGATTCATTGTCTCGGGTTCCTTTATACTTGAGGTAAACTTCATTGTAAGCCGGAGTCAGAACATTTTTTGACTCAGCGGCAAGCGCATTGGCGATATTAACCGAGAAGCTGACATCTTTTATATCTTTTGCTATACAGAACATTGCGGCGACATGAGGATTGATGGTATGATAATAACTTGCTTGCGCTTCATCATAAAGCGGCACGGGAAGAATTCCGAAATCGGCGTCCATAGTGCGCATATGTGTTATAGAGTGGAATTCGTTGAACTGGAAAAGTCCCTGATTATTCGAGAACATCGCCATGAGATCTTCATTAGGAACGCCTATTTTGGACCATGAAAGCGAAAGATTCGGATCAAACAGAATCTTTGTATATTTTTCAAAAGCCGAAACGGTCTTATCCGACATGAAAGTCAACTCGGGAATGTCTTCGTCATTTTTCGTTGTAAACTTAACATCGGCACCAATCAGTCCGAGAGCCATAAAGTCGCAGTAATAAAGCAGACCGAATTTATCGCTCTGATCCATTTTGCCATCGCCGTTAATGTCTTCCGAAACGGTCGCGCTCATTTCGACGAATTTATCGATAGTCCATTTGTTTGAGCTGACAAGTTCATACGGCGACTCAAGATTATATGAAGAAGTCATCTGCTTGTTGAACAGCAGGACACCGATCGATTTTTTGTACATGGTGCCGATATCACCGGTTATGAGATAGAGCTGGTTTAAATAGGACATCTCTTTTACCGAGTTCTGATCCCACCACGGCTGATCGAGCTGCATGTTTTCGAGCGCCGCGAGATTCAGAAGATAACCGCGCTGAGCGGCGGTTGCACCGTCACGGGAATTAAGAAAAGCGATATCATAAGCTCCGTCGCCTGCGGTAACCGATTTCTTTAAATTTGTGAAGCTTCCGGAACCGGATATCTGGGCGGATACAACATCAACATTATATTTCTCTTCTACGAATATCGTGCGCTGATATACGGCATCGTTAAGTGTTTCGCCGTTTTCTTCGGTTGCAGCGAAGTCGGCGTCATACCAAGTGATATTGGATTCGCCGTATGGATCGTAGGCGTATACAGTAAAGGTCCTGCCTTCATAGTCGGTATCTTCGGGTATATTTGCTGAATATCCGGTTGCTTCTTCGACTGCGCCTTCGGGAGCCGCTGTGTTTTCCGCGGCTTGGGTGTCGGCATCGGGAGTTTTTCCGGAATCTCCTCCGCAGGCTGCGAATGAGGCAAGCATTAAAACTGCAAGGATAAGGGCAACGTTTTTCTTCATTGCGAAGTCATCTCCATTCATAATATAGTTATTTTACTTTTATATAAGCGACAAGAGGACAGTGATCCGAGACCATGGTCAGCGGACGGATAACCTTAACCGTTTCAAAACCGTCGGATATAAAAATATAATCGATCTTGATTTTCGGCTCCGGTGATTCGAAGGTATTATACGGCGTACCGCACGAAATCGATGCTTCCGTCAGCCGGTCGGAAATCGGAACGAGCATCGGATCATCAGGCTGCATATTAAAATCACCGGCGAAAATAATATGTGTCTGCGGTTCATTTTCTTTGATTTTATCAATGGTTTCGCAAATCGTTTTGACGGCATTTGCCCGCTCCGATTCATGAAGTCCGAAGTGGGATACGAGAAATGCGACTTTCCCATATTCGGTTTTCATAAAGGAAAGCAGCAGATTCCTTGTCTCATAGCGCGGTCCGTCTCTTTTCGGAGGATCGGGAATCATTATTGTTTCGGCGGAAAAAATATCGTATTTTGACAACATTGCGTTGCCGTATGGATATCCGTTAACCGTTATCGCCGGAGCGAAATATTCTTTCATTCCGAGTTTTTGCGCCATATAACCCGAATGAGATTCAATTCCTTCTATCGTTTTGTTTCCGATCTCATTTAAAGCTACAATATCCGGCCGGATCGTCTCTATTACCCGACATGCGGCGTCATATGAACGAGTTCTCGGTTTTTCGTTGTTCCAACCGGAGCATACGTTATATGTCATTACAATCATAAGCGGTTTTTGTTCCTTTTTTCTGTTTAATGTTTATAGATATAAATTTTATCAAAACTCACTGCTTTTGTCAAGAATATTTCTGAAAACAAAAAAGGCAGGCACTCGGAAAAATGAATACCTGCCGCTGATATTTTACTTATACACCGGCCATTAGGTTGATTTCGGCATTGCCGGACTCTTCTTCTTTACTTTTTTTGTCATTATCAACAGGGAGTTTTTTAACGGTCGCCCATGTTACGCGGCGGTCGGTGATTTCGTCAATTCTTATTGTGAGACCGTCAACAGTAACGACAGGGTGGGTACCGTCGGGCGGTATCTGTTCAAGACAGCTGAATATTAAGCCACCTAAGGTACCGAAATCTTCATTGTCGGATCCTATATCTATTCCCAGCGCATCGCTCACTTCTTCAAGCGATGTATTGCCGGCAATGCGCCAGCTGTCATCACTTAGCTTTGTTATGTGCTGCTCGTCTTTTGTGTCGGTTTCGTCGTAGATATTGCCGACAATCTCTTCGAGCAGATCTTCCATCGTAATAAGGCCGGAGATACCGCCGTATTCATCGATAACAAACGCCATATGCGTTTTCTGCTGCTGCATTTTTGAGAAAAGACTGTCTGCCTTTGCGGTTTCAGGAACGAAAAACGGCTTTGCAAGCAATTCTTCAAGAGTTTTCGGTTCATCGGAGCGAAGATTCAAGAGATACTCACGGGTTCTTACAATACCTTTGATTTCATCTATCGACTCTCCGCATACCGGGAAACGGGAATAACCGGAAACACGGATTTTTTCTATGATTTCTTCTTCTGAATCATCCTCCCAGATTACGACCATGTCTGTTCTGTGAGTCATGATTTCCGAAGCTGTGCGATCGTTGAACTCGAATATATTATCGATCATCTCTCGCTCATCAGAATCAATGGTTCCCTTCTTCTCACCGGCGATAAGCAGATATCTGATCTCATCTTCACTGAGTGCAGTCGTTGCATCGGTTTTGCTCTTATCCGGCTTTAATATAAGATTGGAAATTCGGCTTACAAAAAAGATCATCGGCCGCAGAATAAATCCGAAGAAACTCAGGAGCGGACAGGAAAAACGAGCGAATTTATCGGCATTTCCCATCGCCTGACGCTGCGGAACGATCTGTCCGAATACAGTCATGAAGAAGACAAGGAAAAGAATAATAACTATCTTTCCGATATGGCTTATGGTTTCGGTGCTTATCAGAGTAAAACCGGCGCCGGTGATAAGGGCGGCAAGTTCTTCTGCAGCTCCCGAAACGGTTGCTGCGGCACATGCCATTGAGGTAATGGTTATGCAGATTCGAACGGTAAGCAAAAAATCGTTTCTTGAAAGACCGCGTGAAGTCGTTGATTTTACACTTCCGTCTTCGGAAGTGACAACGCCGTCGTTAAGCATTTTCAGAAGTCTTGCGGAGATCTTATCCCCGTCGGCAGCCTGGCGCCGTAGCTTTGTGTCATCGAGAGAAATGACAGCGGTTTCAGAAGCCGAAAAGAAAGCTGCAAGCGCGATGAAAACAACCTGGATGATTACAAATTTCAACAGTTCCATTTTTGTTGATACTCCATACGGCGTCAGGTCATAATCCATGTTTAACGGATAACAGACATTGATTTGCCAATACCGGATGGGAATGATTATTACCGCTACGCAAAAAAGACGGTGTCATCGCAGAAAACTGCGCTTTTTCATCGTCTGTCCTGATATTCAGATTTTATTTTCGGCGAACTCAACGCCGTCGGCGGTTTAAATGTGTACGGGTTGTCCGTACCGCAACCGCCTGATCCTGAGTCGTCCATCTAAATTAATGACTCCAAATATAATGCGTTTCTTATTATATATTTTACACTGTCAGTACTTCGGATATGTGAATTGCGGTTTAATTATTTGTAAATTGCGCGGAGTGTGTTTTTGATTCCGATCTGTGTATAACTTAATATAATTATACACAGATCGAATTGCGATCAGTTTTAACATAAATATGTTGAAGCCTGCGTCACTTTGAGTTATAATATATTGAACCGATTTATGAGAACGGTATTATTATTTGTTCAGGTATATTTATTCAGGCTTTTTGATAAACGCTTTCGAATGCAGCGAAATCGACTTTGTAACCGATACCGCCGACCGAGTCTTCAAGCTGAGCGATATTGCGGCAGCCTACTATCGGTATAACCTCGAAGCAGGGATTTGATCTCAGCCATGCAATCGAATTCTGAGTAAGCCCGCGGCCGTTTGATTCGGAAAGGTTCTTTAAAATCTCAAAGTTGCGGCTGTTGATGTCGTTTGTATAACGCTTAATTGTCATTTCGTTCAGTTTATCTGCCGCGAGCTTGTCAAAATAGCCTTTAGCCTGCGCTGTAAATGCAAATACCGGCATTTTCTCATCACGATAAAATGCGAATTCTTTTTCGTCCATTACTACGAGAGTGTTGTCGATTGCGTCAAGATTCACCTGAGCGAGTGAATATTCCATCTGGCTCGTGCATATTTTCGGAAGACCGTTTTTCCCGGCATATTCGTTTGCAGATTTTATTCTGTCTGCGCGCCAGTTTGAGACTCCGAGACTTCTTGCCTTTCCTGATTTGACAATTCCCGCAAGCGTTTCCATTATTTCTTCGACACCGCGTCTTGTGTCATCCCTGTGAAGCCAGTAGATATCAATATAATCAACTCCGAGACATTCGAGAGAACTGTTGATGTCATCTTCAATTTCCGCTTTTGAGAGTCTCGGCATCGTCATAGGGGTTCCCGGCAGCGGGTGCGCGCCTTTGGTCGCAATCAGCACATTGTCCCGAACCGATGCGGGCTTATCTTTAAGCCATTTCCCTATCGTCTTTTCACTTACATGACGGTTCGGCGGCTGAAAATCGCCGTATACACTGGCGGTGTCAAGAACATTCCCACCGTATTCGATGAACCTGTCGATAAGCGCAAAAGATTCCTCTTCCGAAATTCCGGTGCCGAAGGAAGCCGTACCGAGTGCAAGCTCACTTGCCATTATGCCGTCTGCTATCTTGATTTTTTTCATTGTTTCACCTCTTAATCAAAAATTTGTCGAAAGCGCTATATAACGCCGGTTGTCGGTTGTGCATGCGCAGAAGAAATGATATACTTTATCTTTCCAGGTGACAATCCACGGTTTATGGGCGTGAACATCGAGATCAGGATTGTCCTTTAATGGTTTATTTGTAGGTTCTCCCAGCCACTCGACCCAGTTTACAAGGTCAAAAGATACGGCGAAGGTGTCATATGCACCGCCGCCCATGCGGTACTTGAAAAAGCTCATGACATATGCGTCCTTATACCTTGTTATCATCGGATCGCCGGTAATGAGACCGGCCGGGTCTCCGGTTATATCATCGATAACAGGGAGCCTTCCATATCTTTTCCAATTGACCATGTCATCAGAAACCGCCATATATATACGCTCGTGGTTGTCATAGCCTTTTGCGTTATAATACATTACATAATCGAAACCGGTCAGCCCTTCCGAATCGCGTATCACGGTGCTTTTATATAGTGTTTTGGTTTCAAACAGCCGTGCATCCGGGTCACTCGGGCTGAGTATCGGCTTTTCGCAGCGGATAAAGGCGTTTTTATCAAGCGGATCTTTAGATGAAGCAATTCCCATAAACAGCGGGTCCGGCTCGTAGCCGTCCTGTGCGCCGGCAAGATAAGTCAAATAGTATCTCCCGTCATTTGCCGGCTGAAGCTTACAGCCGCCGTTCCAATCCGTGTTATAAAGCGCGGCATAACCGGCTATCTGTTTTGAATCCCAGATCCGCGTATCGTCTCGGCACAAAAGGCGGCCTATATATCCCCAATGAAGAAGATCATCGGACGCTGCGATATGCGTTTCATAGCCGGATTTTGATACATCCTTCGGTATGGCGATAAAATACATGTAAAAACGTCCCTGGTACCGCACAACCGAAGGACAGTCGGTATAATAATCGGACATTTCCATCACGCTGCCGCGAAAGTTATTTGTCTCAAGCGCGGAGCGGATCTCTCGCATTAATTCGGGAGTCACCTGTTTTGTATTCCTTATACGGTCATAATTGAATTCAATCATAAATAACCTCAATTCATCTGTTTTATCCGGCAGACCGGCATAGCTTAATTAATTTACGAAAGCATGGTATTTTTCAATGTCAGACATTAACAGCAAAGCACTGAGTTTTAAAGACGGCTTAAGAGACGCAGTTCCCATATGCCTCGGTTACCTTTCCGTCAGTTTTGCCTTCGGCATGATCGCAGCCGCGAAAGGGATGCCGGTCTGGGCAGCTGGGCTGTTTTCCGTGTTATGTATTTCCGGAACCGGCCAGTTTGTCGGAATCAATTTAATGGGAGCAGGTGCAGGCATTATAGAACTGATTTGTACCGTGGCTGTCATAAACGCAAGATATCTGCTGTTATCAATTACGCTATCTCAAAAGCTGCCGGGAAAAATAACTTTCTGGCAGAGACTTATAATAGCTTACGGAAATACCGATGAGATTTTCGCGATTGCCGTTACGAGAACACAGCCGCTTACCTTTTCTTATATGTGCGGGATGATATTTATCTCATTGTCAGGATGGCTCGGAGGAACGATACTCGGCGAGCTTGCAAACGGACTTATATCCGAATCGATAATTCTGGCGATGAATATAGCACTGTATGCAATGTATATTGCGCTGATCATGCCGGACGCGAAAAAGTCGGTTCCGGTAACAATTGTAATATTGATTGCGATCGTTTTTTCCTGCGCACTTACATATCTTCCTTTTACAGTAAAATTCGGCAGCGGATGGATAATAATAATTGCGGGTATAGCGGCATCAGTTATCGGAGCGGCAGTATTTCCCTGCCCGTTATCTGACTTTGAAGACTCATCCGGTACACAGACTGCAGAGGAGGCAAAATAAATGGATCTTGCATATATGCTTTGCGGTATTGCCGCTGTATCGGGAACGACATATCTTATCCGCTCTCTGCCCATTGCGATAATCCGCAGAAAGTTCAAAAACCGGTTTTTCCTTTCGCTGCTCAGATATCTGCCGTTCGGAGTATTGGCTGCAATGATTTTCCCCGCGGTATTTACCTGCTGTGGAAGCGTTTTGGTTTCGGTAATAGGCTGCTCAGCTGCTCTCATTATTGCATTTATCAAGCCGAATCTGATGCTTGTGGCTTTCGGAGCAGTCGGCGCCGCATGGCTGGCTGATTTTATCATCAGGCTTATTTCAGCTTAACTTGTTTAATAATATCATTCAATCCCTGAAAAGTCAATAGCAAAAACAAAAAACGCCGAATTAAGGCGTTTTTTGATTGCATCAAGCCATTGTTTTCAGCATTTCGAGAGTAACTTCATATTCACAGCGCTCACCGCCGACAAGGCGTTTGGCTTCGGCAAGCATATATTCCGCCATACGTTCGCATTCATTTTCCTGGCTTCCGGCTATGTGCGGAGTTATGAATACGTTTTTCATACCGTAAAAGGGATGATTGTCGGGAAGCGGTTCAGGATCCGTGACATCAAGCAGCGCAGCAGCTCCAGGCCGGGCGCTGAGGACATCGATTAAAGCTTCGTCGTCTACCTGTGCTCCTCTTCCGGTATTTATAAAAACTGCATACGGAAGCATTTTATCGAGACACCGGCGGTTTATGATTTTCTGTGTGTCTTTGTTGTTTGCAAGGTGGTTTGAGATAACGGTACAGGTGGAAAATATTGTCTCCATATCGGTCTTTTCAACGCCGAGTTTGTCTGCTTCGGAATCGGGAAGGAACGGGTCGAAAACCTTTATTTTGACGCTGTAATTCTGATTAAGCAGCTTTATAACCAGTTTCCCTATCTGTCCGGCGCCGAGAATGCCGACTTTTACTCGGTAATTTCCCGGATACATATGCGAAAGCCGCTGTTTTTCGGCGCGGTCAGCGGTGGATTTGACACCGAAGGCGCTGAAATATCCTTTAGCGGCAAGGATTATCTGCGCTGCTGCAAATTCTGCGACAGGTACTGCATTTGCTGCCCAGGCGGAAAAAACCTTTACTCCGCATTCTAAAAACGGTCGGGCAAAAAACTGTACCGAGCCTGCTGCGTAGAATACGGCTTCAAGTGACGGGAAAATCGTGCGAATTTCTTCGCAGCTCATTTCAGGCATTCCCCATGTCGAAAATATAAACACGACATCTTTAAAATCTTCGAGGTTCAGGTCGGATTTTTTATATATTTTGTCGTCAAGCCCGAATTCCGTTTGTAAGACTTTAATTTCCGCTTCGCGCCAGACTGTGGAAATTGAATTTCCGTCATTTAAAAAAACACTTCTCATTTAATTAAAATAAAATCGGTCAGTCTTCAAAGTAATTCTTGAAGCCGAGTCTCGGACGTATCTTAACCATGTAAAGGGCTATAAGTCTTGTAAGCAGCAGGTCACAAAGTATAAAGGTGACATTTCCAAGTGCTATGGTGGCAAGAGTAAGCGTCAGCGTTTCCGCTTCATCTATGCCGAGAATATATTTAACAACAACTATAGTTGCCAGCATCGCCGTATTGAAAGTGGAGAATTTGAGCAGCCAGGCAATCACATAATGATATCTCTCAAAAACAACTTTAAGCATCGGATAATAACCGACGATCATGACATATATCAATGCAGTCGATTTATCCGGAAGAAGGAGAAGAGTAAGTACCGATGTCACAACATAAATAAGCAGGGGATATTTCCCGCCGAGTTCAATTACCGCAAGAATTATACAGAGAGAGGTTAGTGCTATAACGGTAATATCAAGCGGAGTAAAGGAAGAAAGATATATGGCCGAAACCGATAATGCGCTCAATACTGCGCTAAATACCATTTTATGTGTTTTTTTCATGCCTGCCTGATTCTCTTTCGGTCATTACTAAGATTTCTCGGAACAACACATTTTCACTATTAAAGTTTTCAGCAAAAATGGCAAAACCTGTTGCCGCAAAGACCGCACAGACAGTCTCCGAGACAACAAAGCGTCAGCGGGTCACAGCCGATAGTTTCACTGCCGGCTCTCGTTTCATCGTTGATAATGCCGCGGCGGCGCATTGTATTCAGCGCCTCACGGTATTCAAGATTATTCGGATCAAGGTAACAGGCTGCCTGAAGATATCTTATCGCATCATAATAAAATCCGCGTCTGGTCATCAATGCGCCCATAAGAAAATTCCACTCAGCGCCGCGGCTTCCTTCGGGTATAGAATCGAGCAATACGCTTGCAACGACAAGATCACCGGAGTTGATCATTTCACGGACTCTTATATATTCGGCAGTATATTGGGAAGTGCCGAAACCATACCCGGTTCGGGTTGATTGCCGTTCCCCGTCATTTTCCGATTTTCCGGAACCGCCGCCGCTTCTTCGGAGCTTCTGGATCTCATCATAGGCGGCATTGACCGTTTTCATCTTCTCTTCGGCTATGTCTTTTAGCTCTGCGTCGTTCGCATAATTGTCCGGGTGATATTTCTTTACGAGTTCTCTGTATGCAGTTTTTATTTCATCGTCTGTCGCGTCATATGACACGCCAAGTTCCTTATAAGGATCGGTCATTTATCTTGTCGTCTTTCTTTTCTTCTGCTGCGGAGCCGGGCGCCGCGTCTTCAGTCGGTTCGTTATCGAGGTGTGATTGAATTGAGTTATCTTCGTTGATTCCGCCGAATTTCCTGCTCAATCTTGTTTCGATCGGAGCGGTCATGCCGTCGGAAAGAATATTATAGATTATTGCTTTTATATCCGGATCTGATATATCGACAAGATCCATTGCTTTTCTCGCATCGCTCAGCTCAAGGCGAAGCGCTTCGAAAAGCCTTTCATCGGGTTGCGTTCCGGCTTCGATAAACGGGTTATACTCTGAATTTTTAATGTCGGATTGATAATCATCTGCTGCGTCAACAAGATAGACCCATCTTCCGATTCTTATACCGACGGCGGAAGCGATGCTGCGTTTTTCACCTTCAAGCTTATATTTGAAAATCTCCGCAAGGAGTTCTCCGGAAGCCTGAGCGGGTTCATCGGGAGATTTGGATCCGGACTTTTCAAGTTCGTATAGCTTATCCATCTTTTCTCCGACACGCTTTGCTACATCGGCTACTCCCGAGTCTTTTCTTATCGCAAGCTTGAGCATTCTGTTTACCTGCGGCAGTGCCATACCGGTACTTATTTTCGAAAGAAAACGGCTGTCTTGATAATTATCGTATGCTTTTTCTCTCGTCAGCACTGCACTCATAAGCGCGCAATCGACAAGAGTTTCGTTTTCGGCAGCTATCAGTCGTTTTTCTAACGGATGCAGAAAGCACCAGCGTTTTTCGGGAGCGAAGCTTTGTCCGGTCAGCGCTGCGCGGATAAATGCGCAGAAGACAAAGTCATAGCTGATTGAAATCCGTGAAAGATTTCCGGTGGAGTGTTTCATCGCGCGGCAAAGTCCGCAGTAAACCGACCGGTAAAGTTCAAGCTCTCTGACTTTAAGCTCGCTTATCAGCGGTCTTATGTATCCGAACAAATGCACACCTCCCGCAAATCTGATATGGTATACCGATATTATATCACGCAAGCGCTACGGTCATAGACGGTTTTTTGTAAATTTTTTATATTATTAATGTTTGACAGAATATTTTACGGACATGATAGTGTATTTATTTTGCAGTTCGTCTGAGATATTTAAAAAAGTCGCGATAGCAGCCCCACAAAACCCCGTTGATTTCTTCAATGCCGTACAGCTCGCCGTAACTGCCGGTGCTGCCGATAAGCAGCGGTTTGGGACAGACGAGTATTACTTCTTTTATATCGCTATTGTTTTCTTTTTCGAGTAGGGGGAGTTTTACACGCTTATCCCGGCTGTATCCGAGCAATTCACCGCTCGAAAGCAAAAAAGAACCTTCTTCCGAAACCCGTTTCCTTAATGATGCCGAGCTGACATATGTGAGGCACAATCCGTCAGGCGAAATGGTCACAGCTGTTCTGAAAGGATTAATCAGGCTCAGAATATGAATCCGATAAACTCTTTCACGGTCGGTTATGCAGATGTCGCACTTTCTTGATAATCCGAAGAATGAGGCGAACGGGAATCTTTTGATTGAAAGCTTGAAACCGTAAATAAAGCAGAATGCCGGAGTAATAATATAAAAAAGCAAATGAAACAAAATACTGCGAGCAGCGGAAATAATATATTTCGGAAGAACGAGAATCAGTAAAAGTATAACTGCATAGACAGCTATCCATGACAAATGAGATAAAATAAAACTGACTGCAACAACGACCTTTTCAAAATTGACATTTTCAAACATAAAATAACCATACATGCAAAAATACGTACGAACAGGAAAAAGATAAGACAGTCAATACACTCTTAAAAAAACGGCTTCAAAATTTAAGCCGATGAATATATCCGGTATATTTCGACAATATCAGTTAACTTGGATTTATTTTACCAT
>LSQX01015117.1_pt1 | contig 23084 bp, 15 predicted proteins | sample 654561 | NCBI WGS metagenome assembly LSQX01 (sample SAMN04489861, study PRJNA283612) | anaerobic digester metagenome | isolation source: 4 biogas reactors fed with cattle manure at either 37C or 55C with and... | place: Denmark: Kongens Lyngby | collected 2014
CCGTATATCTCTTGATTTCAAGCTCATTTGGCAACATGTTTTGGTCTATGAGAAAGAGTGAGTCTTCCTCGAAATATACTGTTTTATAGTCTTTTCCATGTATTTTCATCTTGTTTTCCTGTTATTTATTATCCAAAGGTCAAGGCTTCGTGAAGGCGATGTTTATGTCAATCATCTTTTTTGTTTGCGATATTTCAAGGCTGTATCTTGGGGCAGTTTCGATGATTATGAAGGGACGAGGGGTTTGGAAAAGTTATGGGGTTGGATGCCTGGGTGAGGAGAGTGTTTGGGATTTTCAAAGGGGGTGTCATAGATTGGGGTTTTTGTGGGGTACTGGGTTTGTTTGTGAAGGTGAAGAGGGCGAGGCGGTGGCTTGGGGTGAATGCTCGTTGATACAGTGTTTGGGGGTGTTTGTCCCTTTTGTGATCGATATCACCGTCGGGCTGACAGGATTGAATCAGACGGTGAGTCCGGGGAATCCGGGGAAAGTGATCCCGGGAATATCTTCATGAATTTGAGGTATATAATGTGTCGGATCGGCTGTGATGCGGGTGAGATTGAGATCGATGAGGCGGTGGCTTTGGCTGAGCTTTATTATGAGGAGAGGGTGCAGGGAATGTGTCCTTTAGCGGGGATTACTTGAGCAAGTCGTCCATTTCTTTTATGCCGGTTATTTTATTGAAAGGATCTTTAAGTCCTGCGGAGCCTATGCGGTATAAGATATACACGAGTGCTATTAGGAATATGATGAATAGGATGAAAGCTAACATGGTGATCTCCTTGTATTTATTCTATCTATAATTTAAGTGCATTATTAAGGATATGCAAATGGAAAATTCAAAACTTGTTGTAAAATTGGAATTTAAGGGCAAAGAAGAGCTACAGCAACTGATAACCCAGATCGGGAAGAAATATGACATCCCTGTGGATATCGACTTGTCTAAGGTTAAATTAGGGGTATTTAAAGAGTTTAAAAATAACTTTCATGAGCTTTATACTTCGGCAAGACTGTTTACCACTCAGACAGGTTTGGCCATTCAGGGCATCAAACAAATGTATTCCGTCCTGCAACAGGCTATTGGTCCTTTCATAAAGACATCGAGCGAGTTTGAACAGCTAAGGTTGCGGTTATTTAATCTTTATCAGGATACGGATAGGGCTACTGCGGCGTTTGAGAAATTTAGAAAGGTTGCGCTTGAGACTCCGGCTACATTGCGTGAGGTGGTGGAGGCGGGGGCGAATCTTAAAGCCTTTGGGCTGGATGCCGAGGATGTACTGGAAAACGTGCAGGACTTGGCGGCATTCATGGGAATCAATGTAGTGGAAGCGGCAAACGCCGTAGGGCGTGCCTTTGCGGGCGGTGCGGGTGCGGCGATCATGCTACGAGACAGGGGAATCTTGGAATTGATCCGGAGTTTTCATGGGATCGATGATCTGAGCAAGCTGACGCTTCCGGAATTCAGGGAAGCGATGCTTTCGACGTTTAAGAGCACGGAGACGGGGATTGCGGGATCATCTGCGAGAATGGCTGATTCTTATGCGGGTGCGATGGCGCAGATGCAGGATGCGATGGAAACGCTCTATGCGGCGGTTGGGGATCGGTTTACACCGGCTATTGCGGGGGCTGCGAGGGTTTTGACCAGGTTCATTGAGAAGCTTGCAGGGGCTAAATCCGGAGTTGAGGCAGTGAAAGCATCGCTGACATCTCAGCGGGTGGAATTTGAGCGGTTGGTGATGGTGTATAAAGATTTGCATCATAATCAGAACCGCAGCACTGAAGACAATATCAAATATCAGAAAACGATTAATGATTTGATGAATAAGTATCCAAATTATTTGGGGAAGATTGACTTGGAGAAAGGGGCTTGGAATGAAGTTGAAAGAGCTATAAATCTTGCCAGAGATAGCTTGCAAAAATGGATTCACGTTAAGATCAAGGAAGCGGTGATCGACAGTAGGAAAGATCAGATGGCACAGCTTTTGGCTAAAGAAGCGACAGATCAATTAGAATTGGAGACTTTACGAGCTGAATTTGAGTTGGGGAAGAAAAGCCGTACCAGAAAACAGTTGGTTACCGAATACGATATGTTTGGGAATAAGACGGGGCTTGGGACTATGGAAGTAGCCTCTAAACATGCGTTGAGAGAAGAAAAGTTAGATCTGCAAATCAGGAAATATAAGACACAATATAGCGAGCTTAATGAAGAGATCGAGCGAATAGTGAAACTCATGGCCGGAGAAGATGTATCGGCTCCGGGCGGTGAAGGGGGCGGTGAAGGAGGGTCAAGAGGGCCTGGCGGCACGGGATTATCTGAGGCTGAGATTGATTCTATCATGAGAGAGATCGAGGCGTATCGTGTGCTTCGTGAAGCTAACTATAATGAGGAGCTGGCTCAAATTGAGACATTGAAACAAGAGTATTCCTTAAAGCTTAAGGCGGTGGCGGTGGCTCCCAGGACGGGTGGTTTTGCGGCTGGTGGGCATGTTGGGAGTGCGGCGGAGCGTGTGCGGGATGTGCAGATGAATGTCGTTCTGAAATGCGATGGAAAGGAACTTGCGCGGGCTGTAGCGAGAGGAAATAAGAAGATAATTTCTACTTGAGGATTTCCAAAGGGGTTGGCAATCTGACAGGGGGATTGGTAAAGTGTCAGGGTTTGTGCGCGTTATTTCCAAAGGGGTTGTCTAAAGTGACCAAAAGGGTTGTCGCTGGATACTTTGATATGCACAGCTCAAATGCCGATAAAAAAGGGCTTGACTTGTTTGAAAGAAAATAAAACAATGCAAAAAAGTTGTTTAACCTTATTTCTTGCTCTTCGTAAGAAAGCCATAACGTGGAAACATTGTCTTAAGTTCTCAGCCTAATTGAGAGATTAACAGCATAATCTTTGTGAACCTTAAAGATATATGTGAGGCGAATGAAAGCCACCTCAATATCTTGCTAAATAAAGCTTTCGATTAGTGATATAATTAACCTAAAAAGAATGTATTTATTCACCCAAAAAGGAGAAAACGCAATGAAACGAACACTCTTGCTAAGCTTGCTGCTCATCTTAATGATGTGTTTTTGCGGCAATTTGTTTTCACAAGTGACATTAGAGATCGGGAGCGGGACTGCTGTCAACACAACTACCGGTGCTCCTTCCCCTTATGGCACTTGGTATAAGGCATTTCGCCAACAGTTCCTCATTCTATCTTCAGAGCTATATGACGCGGGTGGCGGTGCCGGTAGCATTAACGCTCTCGCTTTTAATGTTAGCGCTTTGAACAACATTACTCCGATGAACAACTTCAGAATAAGGTTTAAACACACAGACCAAGCTACTTTAACAACCACTTTCGAAACCGGAGATTACACTCAAGTTTTCCAAGCCGCAAGCTTCACTCCATCGGTCGGCTGGAATACCCACAACTTTAGCACTCCCTTTATATGGGATGGAGCGTCCAATATCTTGGTAGATATCGTCACGGACCTAATCACGGGAAGCTATGCGCAAAACGCTTCTACTTATTATAGTACAACTACCTTTAACAGCAGTCTTCGCTTCCAGAGTGATACTGCAAGTGGAACCACCGGAGTCACCGGCACATTGTTAACCAATAGAAGCAATATGCGCTTATCCATGGATATAGGCGAGATCGGCTCACTCAGAGGAAGCGTCACATCCGGCGGTATTGAATTGGACAACGTTCAGATCACTGTTTTAGATACTCCTTGGAGCCAAACCACCAATCCGGATGGGGAATATTACTTCCCTGCTTTGCCTGTGGGAGACTATCAGGTTCGCGCCCAAAAGATTAGCTTTGAATCTCAGGTTCTACCCGTCACCATCATAGAAGGCGAAGAAAGCATTCTCAACTTCGATATGCAGATTTCCAGCAGTGTCATGCTTACAGGAACGGTGGTCGGCAGTGATAACCCTACATTTGGATTGAGCAACGCAACGGTCTCTCTATCGGGCTTGATTAATTATCAGACCATCACAAACGATCAAGGACAATTTGCCTTCATGGTTCTTTCCGGCAACACCTATAACTGGCAAGTTGCACGAGATGGCTATCAGATCGGCACCGGCACTGTAGAAGTGGGGGGCAGCTCACAAAACATGGGTTATATCATTCTTGATGAGCTCACACTACCCCCGGGACCTGTGGTCGCAGAGCTGAACGCCTCGGAAACCGCTGTTGAGCTTACATGGAGTCCTCCTGGTGGAACAGGTGGACACGCCATGTATTTTGATTTTGAGAACAACGATGGCGGATGGGAGCCCAGCGGAAGTCTGGCAGGTGCAAGCGACTGGGAATATACCGACAACTATAACGTTGCAAACTTCGTGATCGTTGAATATGAGACCGACACCATTCCCCCGCCCTCAGCCTATTCAGGTACGGGAATGTGGGGAACGATAATTAACTCCAATCACAGCAACTCGAATAGCTTCCACTATTTGAGCAAGACCTTTGACTTCTCAGGTCTCTCAGACGCCACTCTGCGCTTTATGAGCTTTGAAAACGTCTATGGGGACTGGGACTACTGTCAGGTTTCAGTGAATGGCACCCTCGTATGGGGTCCTATTTGGAATGACATCAACACAACATGGGTGGAACGCATCGTCGATATCTCTGCCTGGGACGGGATGGAGAACGTGACTATTCGTTTTGAGATGTTTGCCACCTCCGTGCGCGCCTATGCCGGATGGTATATAGACGACGTAGAGATTGCTAACGCTGCAATGTTTGGGCCTCCCACGGTTAGCGTTCCCAATAGTGATCTTCGCTTTGCCGGCTACTTAGAGACCGACCGCATTCCCACTTCAGAAAGAATTGCGACAAATCGTTCTAATCCTCAAATTAGCCCCGGACTGAGCTCCTCACAAGGCAATAGCCGCCTGCCCATTGGCTATAGAGCATGGCGCTTGACTGCGGGACAAGAAGACAACGAAGCCTTGTGGACGGAACTCACCACCGCCACGATCACCGATACTACCTATATTGATCCATCTTGGCCTACTCTGCCTCAGGCCATCTACAAATGGGCGGTCAAGACGGTATATACAAATAACGTGATCTCAGAGCCACGCTTTTCAAATCCTATTCGTTTGCAGCCCGATGACCTCTCTGCACTTGAGATATATGGCAGCACTACCCCTGCGCAAAACTCTCCGGTGACTTATACTGTGGTGATCAAAAACACGGGAACTGCTCCTCAAGTAGCCGGTTCTTACACCGTGAAGATCATGCGCGGTGATACCGAGCTTGCCACCGGTACAGGTCCCGCGCTTGAAGTAAACCAGCAAGTGGAAATACCCCTTACGTGGACGCCTACCACTACCGGCCCCATGATTATTTATGGACTTGTGATCTTGCCGAATGATAGCGAAACCTCAAATAACCAGACTCCTCCTTACAATATCACGGTGATGGATGAAGGTGTATTTGTGCTACAATTAGGTGACGGAACCGCCGTGAATACTACGTCTGGCGTTCCTACCCCCTATGGAACATTCTACAAAGCATTCCGTCAACAATACCTTTATAAGGCAGACGAAATCTATTCCTTAGGTGGCGCACCCGGACTCATTACGGCCTTGGCTTTTAATGTGCAAGTCCTCAACACTTGTTCGCCTATGCCGAACTATCGTATAAGACTCAAACACACCACTCAAACGGCACTTTCTACAACGTTTGAGACCGGAACATACACACAAGTCTTCCAAGCCGCAAACTTCATGCCTGAGGTCGGCTGGAATATGCACGGCTTTACAACGCCATTTATATGGAACGGAACGGATAACATCATTGTAGAAATCATCACGGACGTTTTCCAGAGCACCTACACACAGAATGCTTCAACATACTACTCCGTTATGCCCTTCAATAGCTCGGTTCGTTTCCAAAGCGACTCTGCGGCGGGAGATACGGGCGTCACCGGAACGGTTTCGGTGAATAGAACCAACGCACGCATCTATATGGTGATAGACGATATGGGAAGCCTCAGCGGAACAGTGACGGAGAACGGACAGCCTGTGCCTAACATGCTCATAACTGTGGAAGATACAGTTTTTAGTACCACCACAAACCAAAACGGTGCATACAGCTTCTCCTTCGTGCCTGTCGGAACGCAGATAGTCACCGCCAGCAAGAATGGCTATACAACTGTGAGCCATACCGTGGTGATCGAAGAAAACCAGGAAACTGTGCAAAACTTCAACGTGATAGGAACCCCCGAGTTTGCCCTCAGCGAGGATACTTGGAACTTTGGCGGAGTAACCATCGGCGCAACTGCAAGCAAGACCTTCCAGATCATGAATGCGGGCGGTGGAGAACTCACCATTCAGTCCATCACCCACTCCGGAAGCGGCTCCTTTGTGCTGACACAGCCGACACTTCCCGTCACCTTGCGCACAGATCAAACCCTGAACCTACCCATCACTTTCACGCCTGCCACCATGGGTGAAGTGACGGCAACATACACGATCACAGACGATCAAAACAACCGCTATCTCGTCACCGGCAGATCAAACTCTGTAGCAGATAGAGCAAATACAGCGCAAACCAGCAGGGATGTGCATGAATTCATCGTCTCCGGCAGCGGCGTGAACAGCATCTTCATCGGTGATGGCAGCCAAAACGCCCGCATGCCCTTGGACTTCTTCTATAAAGCGTCCATGTTCCAAACCATATTTACCAGCGCAGAGCTCAACGACTTCATGGGTTTGATCACCGGATTCAAGCTCTATAACGACTTCACGACCAACTTAACAAATATGCCGGTCAAGGTTTGGATAGGCAGCACCACCCAGACTGACCTCTCCGCCGGCTGGATATCATCAAATAACATGACCTTAGTCTTTGATGGAACCTTGAACTTCCCCAGCGGTCAAAATACGATTCACATCGAATTCCCTGACCCCTATCTTTTCCTTGATGGAGGGAACCTGGTGTTGATGATGCACAGACCTTTGGACGGAGCATATTATAGTTCCTTAGACTATTTCAAGTGTCAAACCCTGGGAACAACCCGCAGTAGAAACGTATATAGCGATTCAGTGGTGTATGACCCCACAAATATGAGTGCCGGAACTCTCACCGGTCAATATCCCAAGATCACCTTCGAGGTTATCCCCGGCGGTGTGGGACATATTGATGGCATTGTCCGCGGTGAAGACGGCACACCTCTTCCCGGCGTCAATGTAAACGTTGATGTGCGAGTATCGGCCACCTCAGACCAAAATGGCGAGTTCTATATAGCCAACCTCTTGCCAAACGACTATCAGGTGACTTTCTCCCGCTATGGATATCTCACTCAGACTGTTGACATCACGATTGAAGAAGATGAAGTCGAAGAGATGGATATCACCATGGTGGAGATGCCGAAGGTTTCTGTTTTGGGAACCATCATCGCCAGCGATACCGGGGAAGGCATTGAGGGCGCAGTCCTTAGCTTTACGGGATATGCGGACTATAGTACGACGACGAATGCCTCAGGTCAGTTTGTGGTAGATTCAAGTGTCTATGCCTATAACACTTATGACTATGTGATCACCGCAACCGGCTACACCGCTATCACGGGTTCAATCGAGGTCGGCCCTCAAGATCATAACATGGGAACCATCTCAATGGACGAGCTCGCTTTTGCACCAACGCAAGTTGTAGCCGAGCTCAATACCGATGTTAACACGGTTAGCATTAACTGGAACCCGCCTGATCCCGACGCTTTTGAGATCAGCGAAAGCTTTGAGGGGGTAGTCTTCCCGCCTGATACTTGGACGCAGACCATCACCAATAACGGCGTTCCCAACATGAATGGCGTACGTCCCACCTGGTGCAGATTCAGCGCTGCCGAAGGCGTGACGCCCAGCGAAGGAGCTTATCAAGCCGGACTCGCTTGGGTTGCCGAACATCAAGACGAATGGCTGTTTACCCCCGGCTTTACCTGCCCACCTGATGCCTATGTGAAGTTTGACACTCACCTGAATATGGGCTCTGAGGGCGGAGACCACTACTACGTCAAAGTAAGCCTCGATAACGGCGCAAGCTGGCAAGTCCTTTGGGATGGCGCAAATCAACCCGCAGGCATGAACAATTATACCACTCCCATTGTCATCGATCTCTCTCCTTTTGCCGGTGCATCCACCAAGCTCGCTTGGCATGCGGATGACGGCGTGGATGCCTTTGGGATGTGGTATAATTGGTATATCGATAACATCTATATCGGTAACTTCCAGCGCACAGAGCAGCTCAGCACTCTGACCAACTTAGGCTCAGCGATCTCAGCAAAAGACACTTCCGAAGCAGTGAAAATCACCCGCGGAGAAGATATCGCAGAGACCAACGCCAAACTCGCTCTCAAGGATAATTCCGGCAAAAACAGAGCATTGGTCGGCTACAAGGTTTGGAGACTGAGAGGCGGACAAGAAGAGGCCGAGAACAACTGGGTTCTTATCACCGATGAAATGCTCACCGAAACGGGATATGAGGACACAAACTGGGGCACACTCGCTCAAGGTGACTACCTCTGGGCAGTTAGAGCTATCTATACTTCAGATGTGATGTCCGCACCTGTTTTCTCTAATTCTCTAACCAAAGACAACACCAATGGCACCATTTCCGGTTCTGTCCGCAGCTCTGTGGGCAATGTAGCCATCGCCGGTGCAACCGTAACAGCAGGTCAATTTAGTGCAACCACCATGGCAAGCGGATTCTATAACCTCTCGTTGCCGGCTGGAATCTATACTGTGACCGCAACTCACGCAAACTTCACTGAGGTGAGCCACGAGAATATCGTTGTCGTTCACGGCGAAAACACCACCTTGAACTTCATTATGACACCCACCAGTAACGAAGACGTGGTCGAGATCACCGTGACAGCACTAAACTCCAACTATCCCAACCCCTTCAACCCTGAAACCACCATCAGCTATGATATTAAAGAGCCCGGCAAAGTTCGCTTGGATGTCTTTAACCTCAAAGGCCAGTTGGTGAGAACATTAGTTAACGATGAGCATTCAACCGGCAGATACAACGTAGTCTTCAATGCCACCGATGATAGAGGCAACAAGCTCAGTAGTGGCTTATACTTCTATCGCCTCAGAGCAGGGGATTACATCAAGACCCGCAAGATGATGCTCATGGAATAAAATAGCAAAGAGCTTTAAGCTAAGGGCGAAAAGTCCATAGCAAAGAGCAAAGAAAATAAAGAGGAGTTGCCCGCGCAGCTCCTCTTTTTTCTTGTGGTTTTCCACTGCTTCCTTAGAGGGTTCTGGTCATGATATGGTCATGATGTGGTCATCACCATGAGCATATCATGAGCGCACGTTGAGCAGAACCCAATAGGTAAGGGACGGTGAAGCAAGCTATTATGAGAGGTCGTGAAGCTTTTCACAAAACAATTATACTCAAAAATTGTAGAACAATTCATAAAATATGGGCTATATGCTTCAAGATGAATGTGTTATCATCATTGTCTCAATATCTGTAGAATGAAGCGATATATCCTTGAGTTTCAAGCCTCGTGCAAGGGTTTTTTTTGACTCTCGAACTCGATGATTGTGCTTGCCTGCAGGGGCTTAGTGCAATATCATATCTAAAAGATAGATTATAATGAGGTATTAAAATGCAAATACAGATTGGAATAGACGGAATGCATTGCGCTTCTTGCAGTGCGAACGTGGAACGCAACTTGAAGGATCTCAAGGGGATAAGCACCGCACACGTCAATCTCGCCCTCGAAGAAGCGATGGTGGAATTTGATGAACGTAAGGTGAACAAAGACGAGATTTTCAAGAGCATAACGGACTTGGGCTTCAGCATTCGCGAGAGCGTGCATTTGGGCGAAGACGAGCAGATCAAAAAGATGCACGAAGCTCGGCGTGGCATGACTTTCAGCTGGATCATCACTGCAATTGTCATGGTCTTTATGATCCCGCACATGATCCCGGGGATGCATGGTATTTTTGGCGCAGCAGACGCTTGGATAATGTTTGCTCTTTCCATGATTGCCGTGGTCTTTCCGGCGCGTCATGTCTATGTTTCCGCGGTGAAATCCATCAAAGGCGGAGCGGCGAATATGGATGTTCTCATTGCTTTAGGAACGCTCAGTTCGCTTTTGGTGGCACCGCTTTCGCTGGTCGTGGCAAACATACGTGCACACGATTTCTCCGGCATCGCTGCGATGATCATTTCCTTCCACCTAACGGGGAGATATTTGGAAAGCAGAGCGCGCGGCAAGGCGAGTGAAGCCATACGCAAGCTCATCTCCTTGGGCGCAAAAACCGCCATCATCATCGAAAACGGAGTGGAGCAAGAGGTTCCCATTCATAAGATTAAGGCAGGCGATGTGTTCATCGTGAAGCCGGGGAGCAAAGTGCCGACAGATGGCGTGATCGTGAGCGGAACCAGCTCTTTGGACGAGTCGATCGCAACGGGTGAATCCATGCCTGTCACGCGCGAGGCAGGCGACGCCGTATTGGGCGCAACGATCAACCTCGATGGCTATTTCCAGGCGCGCGCAACGAGGGTGGGCAGCGATACCTTCCTCTCGCAAGTCATCAAAATGGTGAGCGAAGCGCAGCATTCTAAGGTTCCCATTCAGCTTTTGGCGGATAAAGTGACCTCAATCTTTGTTCCTGTCGTGATCGTGCTTGCACTCGTGGTCTTTTCTTCATGGATGATATTCCCGAATTTTATGCATAACATAGCGGAGTTCATCACGAAATTCATCCCGCTTTCCTTGCCCACGACAGGGCTGGCAGCGGCTTTGATGGCAACCATCGCCACGCTGGTGATCGCTTGTCCTTGCGCATTGGGCTTGGCAACTCCCACCGCTCTCATGGTGGGCAGCGGCATCGGCGCAAATAACGGCATCCTGATTCGCAGTGGCGAAGCTCTACAACGCATGAAAGACGTCGATACCGTCGTTTTTGATAAGACGGGCACTCTCACCCATGGCAAGCCGGAATTGATCCGTATTCAGTCCTCTTGGCTCTCTGAGGATGATGCGCTGAAGATTGCTCACTCCTTGGAGAACTCCAGTGAGCATCCGCTGGCTAATGCGATCAATAATGCGGCGCAGGAGCGAGGGCTCACCCACATGCCGCTGAAGGACTTTAACTCCATCGCCGGTAAGGGGATACGTGCTGTCATCGACGACAAGAGTTATATCATGGGCAGTGCAAATTGGATGAAAGAGCAAGGTTTTGATCCCGATAGCATAGAGCTCGATGACACTCTTGCCTATGCCGGACGCATCTATCTTGCTGATGAGAATGGCATTATGGCGCTGTTTTATGTAGCTGATACCATCAAGGAAGAGGCGCAAAAGATTGTGCGTGAATTGATTTCTCGTGGGATAAAACCCTATATGCTGAGCGGCGATAATGAAGATACCGCCCGTGCGATTGCGCGTAGCTGTGGCATCGAGGAAGTGATGGCAAACGTTTTGCCTCAGGATAAGGCGGGCAAGATCGCCGAGTTGCAGAGCTCCGGTAAGGTGGTCGCCATGATTGGAGACGGGATCAACGACGCTCCTGCGCTCAAGCAGGCGGATATCGGCATCGCCATGGGGCTCGGCACGGATATCGCCATCGAAGCGGCAGATATCACCATACTGCGCGGCGATCTCAAGCTCATCCCCTTGGCTCAGACGCTCTCGATGGAGACTTTCTCAAAGATCAGGCAAAATCTCTTTTGGGCTTTTGCATATAACTTGATTGCGATTCCGTTGGCGGCTTTCGGGGTGCTCCATCCTGTGATCGCCGAGATGGCAATGGCGCTCAGCTCGGTGACGGTCGTGACGAACGCAAACCTCTTGAAAAAGAAGTTTTAGACCCTCTTAAATACGAAAAAGGGCTGTCCGATGTGGCAGCCCTTTATTATTTACATAAGTTTCGGCTATATGCCCAGCTTCTGACAAGCCATTCTCGCCGCTTCCTGATGTGCGGTTTTCTTGGTGTTTCCCTTGCCGAGGCAGGAGAACTTGTCGCCCACTTCAACCTGCACGGTGAAGATTTTCTGATGCTCCGGGCCTTCTTCATTGATCGTGGTATATTTGGGCAAATCTTGATTGTTTCCTTGCAGATATTCTTGCAGGATAGACTTATAATTCACGAGTTCATCGCGGTTTACAGTCTCTTCATAGTCGATTAATATCTGGTTTTTGATGAAGCGTGATGCGGCTGCGATTCCGCTGTCGAGATAGATGGCGCAGATCAAGGCTTCGACGCTATCCGAAAGGATGGAGGGTTTTTCAGCACCACCGGAAGCTGCTTCTTCGGGGCTGAGCAAGAGATATTTGCCTAATTCCAGATTCTGTGCTTTGAGCGTGAGATAGGTCTCGGAAACGATCTTTGCTTTGAGCTTGGAGAGCTTGCCTTCCTGCTCTTCGGGATGGCGGGCAAAGAGCTCTTTGGAGATGGTAAAGCCGAGGATGCTGTCACCCAAAAACTCCATCCTTTCAAAGGGCGATGCGGCTTTGTGATCGCTGAAATGACGGCGTAGATAGGATTTGTGGGTAAGAGCAGCCTTGAGCAGAGTGAGGTCTTTGAAGTTATAGTCTATTCTTTTTTGCAAGTTTTGCAGGCTCTTTTCCCATTTGGGATAAGTTTCCGGCACGCGCTTGCTGTGCAAATACTCCATAACTTGGGAGATGATGTCTTTTAGTTTTCTATTCATAGAGTAAAACGGTGCCCACAAATGGGGTTAACCACTTGTGGGACTTTGATATAATCTATGCTACTCTTCGTAGCGGGTGATGATGATTGCGCTGTTGTGTCCTCCAAAACCGAGCGAATTGGAAAGAGCTGCGTTAACTGTGTGTTTCACTGCTTTGTTGGGGGTGTAGTCCAGATCGCACTCAGGATCGGGGTTGACCAGGTTCATCGTAGGGTGGATTATTCCCGTCTCAATGCTTTTGACGCAGGCGATCGCTTCGAGTCCGGCGGCAGCACCTAACATGTGTCCCACCATTGATTTGGTGGAATTGATCTTGATCTTATATGCACGCTCGCCAAACACGGTCTTAATCGACTGGGTTTCGCCTTTGTCATTCAGAGGCGTAGAGGTACCGTGAGCGTTGATATAGTCGATGTCTTCGGGCTTAAGTCCGGCGTCTGCGATTGCCATTTGCATGGCTCGAGAGCTTCCTTCACCGTCTTCTGTGGGAGCGGTGATGTGGAAGGCATCGCCTGTGGCACCATAGCCTTTGAGTTCACCGTATATCCTTGCACCGCGCTTCTTGGCGTGTTCCAGCTCTTCGAGAACGAGGATTGCGGCGCCTTCGCTCATCACAAAGCCATCGCGCTCTTTATCGAAAGGACGGGAGGCGGTTTTGGGATCATCATTACGCGTGGATAGTGCTCTCATGGATGAGAAGCCTCCAACAGCCAAGGGTGTGACGGCAGCTTCAGTTCCACCGCTGAGGATGATATCTGCATCGCCATATTGGATGGCACGCATAGCGGTTCCCAGAGCGTGGTTTGCACTGGCGCATGCGCTCATAACGTTGAAGTTTATCCCTTTGAAGTTATGTTCGATGCTGATATGAGCGGCGGCGATATTGCCTATCATTTTGGGGATGAAAAAGGGGCTGATGCGTCTGGGACCGGCTGTGTGGCATTTGATGCACTCTTCTTCGAAGGTGAGTATTCCGCCAATTCCTGCGCCGGTGATGACTCCAACGCGCTCGGGGACAAAGTTTCCCGTCTCAAGCTTAGCATCTTTTACGGCTTCACGCGCAGCGATCATAGCAAATTGTGTATAGAGGTCGATTCTTCTTGCTTCTTTGTGATCGAAGTGCTTTTCCGGCTCATAGTCTTTGACTTCTGCTGCGATGCGAACAGGCAGTCCTTCAGTATCAAAACGAGTTATCAACCCTGTTCCACATACGCCGTCCACCAAGCTTTGCCAGGTTTCTTGGGCACTGTGTCCAACGGGTGTAATGGCGCCGATTCCGGTTATCACTACTCGTCTTTTCATCATATATTACCTCATTAAAGTATATTAGACGGCTTAATAAAGCAGTCCGGTACTTGATTATGTGCTAAATTGGAATCAATCCTGATACATCATATCAGGATTGATTCCTTGTTTGTTTACAGCTTTTCGATTAGGCGAGAAGTGCCTTAATATAATCGATAGCTTGTCCAACGGTACGGAGTTTGTCCTGATCTTCCTCAGGAATGGTCAGATCAAATTCCTCTTCAAACGCCATGACGAGTTCCACGGTGTCCAAAGAGTCAGCACGAAAGTCGTCGATGAAGTTCGCTTCGGGAACGATTTGAGCTTCGTCAACTCCCAGTTTGTCCATTACGATCTGTTTTACTTTAGCTTCAATATCCATTGTTCCTCCTATGCTATTGAAGAGTCTTTTTTATTTTTGGGCATCAATACATGGTGAGTCCGCCATCGACGGCGATGGTTTGTCCGGTGATATAGCTACTGTTTTCAGAGGCTAAGAACAGACAGACCTGTGCCACTTCGGCGGCGTTTCCCATCTTGCCCAGGGGGATTACTTTGGCATATTCAGCGCGGACATCATCCGGCAGCTCGGCCGTCATCTCAGTTTCGATGAAGCCGGGTGCGATGGCATTAACGCGGATATTACGAGGGGCAAACTCTTTGGCGCAGCTCTTTGTGAAGGCGATGATTCCGCCCTTGGAAGCTGCATAGTTTGCCTGTCCTGCGTTGCCGATGAGTCCGATCACGCTGCTGATGTTGATGATGCTGCCCTTGCGAGCGCGCATCATGTGTTTAAAAGCCTTTTGCGTACAGACAAATGCGCCTTTGAGATTGATATCCATCACGCTTTCCCAGTCTTCTTCTTTCATGCGAAGCAGGAGATTATCTTTGGTTACGCCGGCGTTATTGATCAAGACATCGATCTTGCCGTGATCTTTGATGACGGATGCAAAGACTTCTTCCATTCTGGCAGAGTCGGAGACGCTTGCTTGATAGCCTGCGGCGTCGAAGCCTTGATCTTTGAGCTGTTTAATTGCTGAATCCAGGCTCTCTTGATTTCGTCCGAGGATGATGACCTTGGCTTTTGCCTTGCCAAAGTGTTCGGCAATTGCAAGACCTATGCCGCGGGAACCGCCCGTGACTAAAACCACTGAGTCTGTAAAGTCGTACATCATTTATTCCTTTATTTCAGTTTCCTAATATCTATAAATCAGCTTCTTTGAAGCATACTTTCCAATTCATCAAGATCGCTTATTGTGTCAACAGAATAAATCTGAACATCTTTGTCAATATTCTTTATCATTCCGCTAAGGACTTTTTGGGGACCGAACTCGATGAAACGCTGTACTCCAGCATCTATCATGAAATTCACGCTATCCACCCAGCGCACTGCTGAGATGATCTGTTTGCTGAGCTTATCACGATTGATATTTCCCAGAAGCGAGGGCAGGGCATCGAGATTGGAAACAACGGGGACTTTGCCGTCTTTGAACTCGAATTTGCCCATCTCAGAGCGTAGCCATGCGGCGGCTTTCTCGATGAGCGGAGTATGGAAAGGTCCGCCCACGACGAGAGGCAACACCCTTCTGGCACCGCGCTCTTTGGCGATTTCACCGGCTTTTGCAACCCCTTCTTTGGTTCCCGAAATCACGGTCTGAATGGGAGTATTATAGTTCACGGCTTGCACAAGTCCCACATCGGAGGCTTCCGCACAGATCTCAGTGACGCTATCGGGATCGAGCCCAACAACGGCTGCCATGGCAAAGGGGATTTCACCCACTGCATTGATCATGAATTCGCCGCGTTTATGAACGATGTGCATGGCGACGGGAAGCTCCAAAACGCCGGATGCCACCTGAGCGGAGAACTCGCCTAAGGAGTGTCCAGCCACAAATTCTGGCTTGATATCAAATCTTTGTTGGAACTTTCTCAGCGCACAGATGCTATGAAAAAGGATAGCCGGTTGAGTGAGGCTGGTCTTTTTCAGGAGCTCTTCGGGTCCTTCTTTCATGGCGCTAAAAAGCTGAGTTCCATGATCATCGTCGAATGTTGTTAATATCTTCTTATGCTCGGCATTGGAATTCACATAATCCATTGCCATTCCAACATATTGAGCGCCTTGCCCAGGAAATACAAATGCTGTCTTCAAAAGAATATCCTCCTAATATCTTGCCAAGATGCTGCCCCAAGTTAGCCCCGCCCCAAAGGAGGTGAGCAGCATTATATCGCCACGGCGTATCTTATTTGCTCGAATGGCTTCATCAATCGCCAAAGGGATGGTCGCCGATGAGGTATTGCCATATTTTTGAATATTTATGATCACTTTTTCCATGGGAACTTTCATTCTGCTTGCCAAGGCTTCGATGATCCTGATATTTGCTTGATGCGGGATCACCCAATCGATGTCTAAGCCCGTGAGTTTATTATCTTTCAGCAGCGCATCGGACGAGGCATACATGCTGCGCACAGCGTGTTTAAAGATGCGATTTCCTTCCATATAGATGGTGTGTTGATTGGCATCAATGGTAGCCTGAGAAGCGGGAAGTCTGCTCCCACCGGCGGCTTGCATGAGGTGTTCGCCAAACATTCCATCGGCATCCATGATCGAACCCATGATTTGGGAGATATCCCCAGGCTCGGTTCTGGAGACAATCGCTGCACCCGCTGCATCGCCGAAGAGAACGCAGGTGTTTCTATCCGTCCAATTCACGATGCGGCTGAGTATTTCCACGCCTACGACGAGCGCATGTTTTGCCGCCCCATTTTCGATGTATTGCCTTGCCACATCCACGGCATAGATGAATCCCGTGCATCCGGCAGAGACGTCGAAAGCGGGCATGCCACGGAGTCCCAAGCGTTTTTGGAGTATGCATGCCGTTGAAGGGAAGGCGTGGTCGCCGGAGATGGTGGCGACGATGATGAGATCAATTTCTTTGTACTTTACCGTTGATGCTTCGATGGCGTTTGTGGCGGCATGGAAGGCGAGATCGCTGGCAGCTTCATCATCGGCTGCGATGCGTCTTTCGACCATTCCCGTGCGCGTTCTTATCCACTCATCTGTGGTATCAACGATATTTTCAAGGTCTTGATTGCTAAGGATTTTGGCAGGTGCATAACTGCCAAATGCGGAAAACTTTGCTTTGTAAAGGCTCATTACAACCTCTCAAAATATTCTCTGGTGCTTTGAACAAATCCTGATTCTGCGATACGAGCGGCAAACTTTATGGCATTTTTCATGGCTTTAGCATTGCTGCGACCATGCGCCACAACGGGGATGCCATTGAGTCCAACCAAAAGCGCACCGCCATATTCTGTGTGATCTAATTTCTTTTTGATATAGCTGAAAGCAGGGAAGGCGAGCAGCGCACCCAGCTTTGCAACCCAATCCTTATTCAACTGCTCTTTCAGGATTGCAAATATTGAAAAGCCAACGCCTTCAATAGTTTTGAGCATGACATTGCCTACAAAACCATCACAGACAATAACATCCGTGATGCCATCAAGAATATCTTTCCCTTCGATGTTTCCTACGAAATTGATGTCTTTACTTTCCGAGAGAAGCTGATATGCTTCCTTGGACATTTGATTTCCTTTTGCGCTTTCCTCGCCGATATTCAAGAGACTGATGCGCGGATTTGGCTTCTTAAAGAAATATTCATAATATTTTGAGCCGATGACGGCAAACTGCATAAGATGCTCGGCTGTGCAATCCACATTTGCCCCGATATCGAGGATGATCTCATGCCCGATTTGAGTGGGGAAAACGCCAGCTATCGCGGGGCGATGCACGTTTTTCATGCGTCCCAAGGTCAGCAAAGATGCGCTCATCATTGCGCCGGTATTTCCTGCCGAGACAGCGACATCTGCCTCACCGCTTTTATGCAGTGCAATCGTTTTCACCATCGAGGAGTCTTTTTTCGTTCTCACGGAACGTGCGGCATCATCGCCCATTTCGATGCGATCTGCCGCATGCACGATCCTAATCCTTTCGGTATCATAGAAATACTTCTCTAATTCCGCTTTCAGGATCGCTTCATCTCCGACGAGGATCACTTCCTTGCAGAGCTCTTCTTTGATGGCGAGAACGGCTCCCTCAATCTCAGGGAAAGGAGCTGTGTCGCTACCGAATGCGTCAAGCGCTACGCGCAAAGATTATTCCTTTATATCTTTGATCTGTCGGCTGTTATAGCTACCGCAATTCTCACAAACGTGATGCGGACGGCTGGGCTCACCACATTTTGGGCAAACGCTGGAAGCAGGAAGACTGAGAGCGTCGTGGCTCCTGCGTTTGTCTCTGCGAGCTTTAGAAGTTTTCTTCTTTGGTACTGCCATTGTATTCTCCTTATGTTGAACGTGGTTCAGTGCAGTTTCATAACTGACTAAAAGGCATGTCACGACAACAAAATATTACTTTATATCATTAAGTGAAGCATGAATACATAAAGCGGCTTTTCTGTCAACTAAAAAGGTTATACCTTGTTTTTGAATGGGGGATTTAAGACTCCTAAAATCATGAGAGCTGTGAAGTGAGTTTTTGTCTCTGGCCTATGTCTTTTCCATAGCTTCCCTACTGGGTTCTGGTCATGATATGGTCATGATATGGTCATCGCCATGAGCACATCATGACCAGAGCATAAGCAGAAAGCTATAAGGAAGAAGGGGTTAGGAGTTTGTGAGTAATTTGCATAAGTGAGATCGTAAAACAAGCTGATATTTGATGACGAAAAAGGGAGTCACAAGCGTGACTCCCTTGTATTTATATGCTGAGCTTTTAGGCTCAAGGTCCGCTTTACTTCATGATGACCATCTTTTTGGTCTCAGACTTTGTGGGGGTGGTGAGTTTGTAGAAATATACTCCGCTACCGCAGCGATTTCCACTCTTGTCTCTACCGTTCCACTCTATTTTGACATTGCCTTCCTTGAGGGACTTCTTATAGACAACTTGTCCGAGCATGTTGTAGATGGTGAAATTGCCTGTTTCACCGCCCTTGATGGCGATATCGACATTTGTCATATCCTTGAAGGGGTTGGGGTAGGCGTTGCTCATTGAGCTGATTTCCGGCAACTGAGGAGCAGAGGGGATATCGACCACGACGCTCTGGTAGCCATAGTATTCGGAGCTGTTATAGCTCAGGGCTTCCAGCCAGTAATAATAAGTTCCATTCTCGATGTCACTATCCAAAAAGCTGTAGTTAGCTCCCGTGGAACTATTGGATGCATCGATGATCGTGCCTGTAATCAAACTCGCGTTTGTCAGCACTTTATCCATGCTGCGATAGATCTGATAGCCCAACATCTGGGTTTCGGATGCGGTCTTCCAATTGAGTTTGACGCTGTTTTCATTTGCAACGAATATGGCATTGAAATAGCTGAGTTCGACGGGCAGGGTGGGATTGCCGCCTCTCCCGAGGGCAAATTCAAATCTTGCATCTTTGGCACCGAGATCGATTTCGATGTTAACGTAGTCGCCGGCGGGGATTTCATGTGCATTCCAGGCGCCGCCAACATAGTAGGCAATCCAGATATCTTCGGTGCTATTGTTCTGGAAAGTGAGTGTGATAGTTCCAGTTCCAATCAACTGCCAGACCTGTTGGTCGATTGCCATGAAAGAAGGGTTTGGAATGTCTGTGAAGTCTTCCGGAAGGGTGGGAACTTCATAAGCTCCGATAAATCCGGCGCCGGTAATAGCCACAGCCGCATCTCCCGGAAGTTCAATGCCTTCATCAGGTTCCACCGCATAATTATAATTGATGCGAATATCATCTAAAGAGAGGTATCCGCTGCCCATATTATGAACAGTGCCGGTGATTCCAATGTAATATAGTCCACCGATATCCGAGCTGAAAACACCGCTGAATCCATGATATCCTGCGGTGGGCACATTCGTTTCCGGGATGATGGTCTCAATCTCGCCGCTCAGGTCATCGGTTTTGGCTAAGACGGCTTTGATTGTTGCATTATTCGGGTCTGGAATGCCTTGTGCGGCATAGAGTTTGAGTTTATAATCCTTATTTGCTTCCAGCACGATGGGGCGGACGAGGGTAGATTGTCCATCTGCATGGATCACTGCTTTCATATCGCCGGTTCTCGGAGGAATCATAGCCATAAAGTTGTCCTCTGCATTCCAAGGGTGGTTGAAATAGTCAGGTCCTGCGAACTGATCCCAGCCTCCTGTCAGGATGAAGCCATTATCATAGTCTTCAAAGCCTTCAAAGAAGGGATATTCGGTGATTCTGGTCTCAAAAGCATAGACGTGTTCATATTTATAATGATCCACAAATTCATTGCCATCGGGGAGTTGCTTAAGCTTATATTTCAGATCGCCATACTGATTGTAGCCATAGAGGGTTTTATCGTTAACGACCCAATCTTCATCGAAATATTGATATTCAATTTCCTCGATTCTTTTACCGTTTGCATAGGCATATTCATATTTCTTTCTGGGTACCCAGACTCCGCCGTTGTTATTGTAATCAATTCTTTCGGCGAATATTCCGGGCATATCGGAACCACCTACCATAAAGCCCAAAGCCCAGTATTTGTTGAAAAAGTCAAGAGCGTCTTGAAGCGTGGTGTTATCTTCGGGATGGTAGCTATATTCAGTCTTTTCAGCCAGTTCCCAATTTTCTTGATCCATAGACATGTGTGTGGTTTCGCTGATTATTCTGCCTTGAGCGTCCAAGCCTATGACAATATTCCCGTAGATGATCATTTCACCCATATACATGGTGAGCATGAGGGAGAAAGAGTCATCATCAATTAAAAAGTCAAAGAGAAAAGACGGAACAAAATCTCCATCGGCATTACGTTGATAGAGATAAGCTGTATCTAAGGTTCCGTTGACGTCATAGCTGATCTCAAAGCGTCTTTCGACGTCTATAACATTGTTTAGAGGCGGCCCTTCGAGAATCTCGATGATTCTCATCTGAGGGTCATAGCTGATCTCAAACATGTTTTGGAGCGCCATTTCCATGATGGAAAAGTCAAAAGAATACTTTTTGATTGTGTCAGCATCAAAGGAAATCTCATCGGCATAGATATGTTTTGTTTTGTTCGAAACACCCCAGCCAAACTCAGGGTTGTTAAAAGATTCGACAATCTCAACAAGCGGGTGAGCTGTATTTCGAGTGACATTATCCCTGTTGGCAAAAACACTAAATCCTACACTTGGTAGATTTGCGAAGACGAGAAACGGCAGCATCGCTAAAGCGACTATAATTAAGTTCCTTTTCATTTTTCACCTCATTGTTTTATATTAATTGTGTGAGACCTGTTCATAATCAAGCTCTGAAGTCATTATATATAAGATAATAAATCGTGTCAAGAAGTAATTGTTTATGCTAAAGAAAATAGTGCGAGGTGATTGCCAAAAAAGCACTCTTTGGTTTGAATATATGCAGCTTGAATTGAAAAAGGGAGCCACCGAAGTAGCTCCCGATATGTTTAGCATTTGCTTATGTTTATCTCATGATGAGCATCTTCTTGGTCTCAGACTTTGTGGGCGTGGTGAGTTTGTAGAAATAAACTCCGTTGCCACAGCGGTTTCCGTGGCTGTCTTTGCCGTTCCATTCTATCTTGACATTGCCTTCGCTGAGGGATTGTCGATAGACCACCTGTCCGAGCATATTATAGATGGTGAAGCTTCCTGTTTCCCCGCCCTTGATGGCGATATCGACATTGGTCATATCTTTGAAGGGGTTGGGGTAAGCCTTGCTCATGGAGCTTACAGTCGGCAGCTCGGGAGTGGAGGGGATATCAATCACAACGCTCTGATAGCCATAGAATTCGGAGCTATTATAGCTCAGGGCTTCCAGCCAGTAGTAATAGGTTCCACTTTGGACGTCACTATCCAAATAGCTGTAGTTAGCTCCCGTGGAACTATTGGACGCATCGATAATCGTGCCTGTGATCAAACTCGCATTGACTAAGTCCTTATCCATGCTGCGATAGATCTGATAGCCCAACATCTGGGTTTCGGACTCGGTTTTCCAGTTGAGCTTAACGCTGTTTTCATTGGCTACGAACACAGCATTGAAATAGCTGAGTTCGACGGGTAGAGTGGGATTGCCGCCTTTACCGAGGGCAAATTCAAAGCTTGCGTCTTTACTACCGAGACTCAATATAATTTCAACACTTCCGCCGGCGGGGATTTCTTCTGCAATCCAAGCACCGCCGACAACATAGGCTATCCAGACGGCTTCGCTGCCATTGTTTTGGAAAGTGAGCGTGGCATCTCCGGTGCCAATCAACTGCCAAACTAGATGCTTGGAAAGACTGAAGGCAGGATTGGGGATGGGCGTGAGATTCTCCGGATCAACTAAAGTCTCAAGTGCTCCGACAAATCCGGCACCGGTGATTGTGACGGTGATGTTTTCACCGAGTTCAACAGGAGTGCCGGGAATGGCGGCATCAAAGCAAGTGCCCGTGAGCGAGACTGTGTGAATATCGCGGCTACTCAGGTTGTCTGTGATGGAGATGGTCGCACTATAGTTTCCTGCGGCAGTGGGAGCAAATATAGCGTCAAAGCTGATGGATTCATCTTTCCCTAAGCTTGCAGGCAGTGCAGGCAGAGTTCCCAATTCAAAGGCATCATCGCCCAAGATTGTGATTGCGCTTATGCCGAGCTGACCACCGCCGATATTCGTGATGGTGATGTTTTCAGCATTAGTTGTGGGATCATTGAGAATGCTGTTAAAGTGGATGTTATCTGTTGATACGGAAAGCTGTGGGTCTTCTTCAGGCTCTTTGAAAAACAGAACCATATTGCTTCTTTGCGAAGAAACACCTCCTTTTGCGATAGTTTCAGCAGATTGTATGTTAGACGCAATGTGCGAGCTGCAATTGAAGTTATTGCTTGTAAAATATACACGGGCATTTTCGCCCGCGGCACTCGCAAGAGCACAAACTATATCCACAATGATGTTGGAGGTTCCGTCCCATTCAAAGGGCGTTGAGAAAGTGTGGATGTTCCAGCCTAACGTGGGACTGAATGAATCAGATTGAAAAACTTCGGTGTATTCTCCTGTTTCAAATCTAATTACGAGTTCTTCCTGTAGGGTGTGTTTCATGCGAATGCGATAGTTTGGCATTATCGGAGCATTAACAAAAGAAGCTACATTAAAAGCAATAGC
>LSQX01324024.1_pt2 | contig 23084 bp, 26 predicted proteins | sample 654561 | NCBI WGS metagenome assembly LSQX01 (sample SAMN04489861, study PRJNA283612) | anaerobic digester metagenome | isolation source: 4 biogas reactors fed with cattle manure at either 37C or 55C with and... | place: Denmark: Kongens Lyngby | collected 2014
GCATCCCACTCGAGTTTCTCCTTGTAGTGGTCGTCCTTCCAGAACCCGAAGAGCGTCGAGGGGAAGAGAGCCGCGATCCCCACCTGGACCGCGACGATGAAGGAGAGGACGCCTGCCGGTATGAGGAGATAGGCTGCGCCCGGCACGAAGATGAGCGTGAGGATTGCAAGACCGCACGGGATGGCGCCGAGGAAGATGAGCGGGAGGATGAGCCCTCTCCCGTCCTTGATATACTGGTAGGCAAGCGACGTATCCACGTCCCGGGAGAGAGCGGAAAGGGATTGCTGGTACTGCTCGATCCGGTGCTGGTAGCCGGGGCTCCGCCGGGCGGTCCGGGCGAGCGCCTCGAGTTCCGCGGTATCCACAACGTTCTCCTCGGCGATGTTACTGAGGAAGTTGAGCACCCGCTGCTCGTAGGGATCGCCCGACTCCCCTGAGATGATACGGACCGTGACACCTTTACCATCCGGTTTCTCGACAACGACGATCTTCTCCTGCCGATGGAGATCGAGGAGGGTCGCGTAGAACCCGTTTTCGTCGAAATCGAGAGCATCCCCCTTGAAGAGGAGGTTCACCTGCCAGGGCTTGAGCGCGGTGTTCGGCGTGAAACTCAGGTACTCCGGGACGGTGAACTCCTTCTCCCTGCCGTAGCGGTGATAGAGGCCGAGGAGGATGAACGGCATAGCGATGACAAGGGCGATCGCAAGAGCGTGGAGGATGATTGCCGCCGCATAGAGGAGGGATGGCCAGCGGTTGGCGTCGGCCGCCTGCTCGCGCACGTCCGGGACATATTCAGGGAACCCCTCGATCCCGTCCATGAACGCGAGATCGAGGATCATCTCGACGTTCAGCGCATCGTCCTGTGGAGCGGCACCCGTTATGATGACGGACTCCGCCGTCCGCTCGATCGCAAGGGAGGGAGGATGCGTGTAGACATCCTCGATCTCCCCTGCAAACGGCAGCGTAACCCGGAGGCTGCGGAAGGGGATATGCTCATCCACGAGCTTCAGGTTCAGGTGCGCCCACTCCCCGTCGTACTCGATCGGCGGCCGGGCGATGTAGCGGTATTCCACCGTATAGGTGCCCGGGGCAAAGTAGTCCGGGTTGAAGAGGCCGGCTTCGCTGTCGAACGCAAGGCTCCGGATCGTCCTGACGTCTGAAGTGGTCGCACTCCCGGCGGCGATCTGCACATCGCCCAATTCGTCCTTGACGTAGCCGATGGTTCCGGGCGGGGCGGTCATCCCGGTAAACTCGATATGCGGCCGGTCTACCGGGGAGAAGACGAGCGGCGCATCCCAGTAGCGAAAGAGCATCCGGTAATCGTCTGCAGAGCGGAGATCGTATGTGTAGCGCTCGACGAGAGTCCCGTTCTTGTAGAAGACCGCATCGTAATGTTCAACCTCCAGGTCCTCCTTGAGGAGGGCAGGGAGCGCGTTCGCTCCTATGGCCGCCAACACCCCGATGGCCAGGGTGATGGCAAAGAGGAAGAAGATCTGTTGCCGCTCAGTTATCCGCATGATTTATCAGAACGCTATCGTCGGGACCCGTTCGATCTCGTCGCCGAACTCCAGGTACTCGAGTTTCTTGAGACCCATAACGCCGGCGATCAGGTTTGAGGGGATCGTATCGGTCATGGTGTTGTACTGCTGGGCGATGTTGTTGTAGGTGTAGCGGTGCCGGGCGATCTCATCCTCGACCCCTTTCACCGCACCCATAAGGTCCTTCACCGTCTGGGAGGTCTTGAGGTCGGGATAGTTCTCCGCGACGGCGAGCAGCCGCCCGAGAACCGATCGGGACTCGCGTTCGAGTTCAGTAAGGTCGCCCGGGCCGGCGCTCCCGATACGTGCCCGCATCGCGGTCACATCGGTCAGGGTCTCCTTCTCGAAGGCTGCGTAGCTCTTCACCGCACCGAGGAGCTGCTCGATCATGTCCAGCCGCTTCTTCATCGCGACCTTCACCTGTCCGACCGTCGCTTCAGCGGAGTTTTTGAGGGAGAAGAACCGGTTGTAGATGCCGATCGCAGCCGCCACGATGCCGATGACGATCAGCACCACGACGACGATGAGGATAAGGGTGATGATATCCAACGTTGTCACCATTATTCTATACATCCTGCGGCGTATTTAAGGTGTATCCCTTGAAACTGCACCGAAAGCAGGAGGATTAGGGATAGAGAAAGAGCGAAGAGTCCTGCGTTTCACCGGCAGCCGGGGTGCTCCGCGATCTCCTCGCCTGAGCTCACCATCGCCACAACGTTGCCGTCCACATCCCGCAGGAGGGCGTTATGCCAGAGGATCACCCGCTCCCGCCCGTCCCGCGTGACGACCGGGCTCTCCTCAAACGACGGAGGTTCGATGCCGCAGGCCACGAGACGGCTGAAGTTCTGCATATGCCGGTCGCGCAGCCGCCCGGGAACGACCATATCAAACCAGTTCTTTCCTGTAAGATCCCCCTCGGAATACCCCAGGATCTCGCTCGTCTTCCGGTTGACGAGATCGATGGTGCCGTCCGCCCCGATCACCGCGATCATCACGCCCGCCGCCTCCAGGCACCCCTGCGCCCGGTCGCGTTCGGCGATCAGGAGAGCCTCTGCGGCGGCGCGATCGGTGACATCCTCGGCGATCCCGAGCATGTACCGGAGCATGCCCCTTGAACTGAAGATCGGGATCTTCTTCATGGAGAGAGTTCGCCCGTCAGGTGTCCGGATCTCTTTTTCGAGGGCAGCCGCCCGCTCCACGAGTTCGCGGTCGCCGTCGGCAAAGAAGACCGCCATCTCCTGCGGAAAGATCTCAGCGGCCTGTTTCCCCGTCATCTCCTCCTGGGTCATACCAAGAAACGTCTCAGCGGCCTTATTTGAGAACACAAACGTGTTCCCCTCTACCTCCCGGACAAAGACCATGCTCGGGACGTTGTTGACCACCGAGTAGAGGAACGATTTCCATTGAGCCGCCCGTTTCACAGCACGTGCACGTTCGGTGACGTCACGGCAGACCATCCGATAGCCGGTGAAGTCGCCGATCAGATCGTAGACCGGTGTTGCGCTCACCTCGAGGACGACGGAACTCCCGTCTCGGTGGAGCATCGTCCATTCAAAGAGCGCCTGCGGATTTGGTTCAGCGAAGAGTTCAGCAAATCCTTCCCTTACCGACTCTGCCTTCTCCGGGGGCATGAAGTCACACGGGGTCTTCTGGAGCATCTCTTCAGGCGCATAGCCGAGGATCTCCTGGCTTTTGGGGCTGACGTAGGTGAACGTGCAGGACTCATCGACGTTCAGGATCAGATCGCTGATGTTCTCGACGAGGCTCCGAAAGAGGAGCTCGCTCTCGCGCAGGGCTTCTTCCGCACGCCGTCCCTCGGTTATATCCTCAAGGATGATGGTGACACCGGGCGCCCCGTCATTGAAGACGGTGGGGAGAAACTTGATCCGGAAGAAGAGTTCCTCGTCGTGGCGCAGGAACCGGAGCTCCTCGGTAATCTCGCGGCCGCCCAGGGAATCGGTTATCCGGCTCCGTATCAGCGGATGATCGAACGCTGCAAGCGGTGACGCCTCGATGCAGTTCCCGATGATCTCGTCCCGTTTCCGGCTTACGAACGAACAGACCGCATCGTTTGCCTGGACAATCCGGCGATCCCGGTCGAGCACCAGCATGAGGTCCGAGGAGAAGTTGAGCATGGCGGCGATGGGGACCCTCTGCGAGAGGTAAAAGACCTTGGCCTTCCCGTAGGTCTCCATCTCCACCTGGCCCGATACCAGGAGGATATCGAGATGCCGGGAGACGGTGTTCCGGTTGATCCCAACGATTGCAGCAAGATCGGAGACCGACAGGCCACGCGGGTGCTCTTTCAAAGCCCGGAGCAGAAGAGAGAGGGCATCGGTAGCGGGATCCATGTATAACCATTATTTCGCGCCGGGAGATATAGGGTTTTGCAGTGATGCACGCCATATCGCCACACACATCGCCACACCATGATGCAAGGCAATAGACGAAAATATTATATATTATTCAGATCAACTCATGATCCCCAGAGTCGAGAGACGGGGAATCTCTCCGACAGACTGGACCACACTGGCACAGTGGCCCGGACCGGCACAGACTCGGCTGGGAACGGTGAACACAACATTCACCACACAGATTGCACCAACGTCACAATGCACCGGGCACCCGGTTCATTCACAGGCACACCTCTCTAGAACACACATACCGGCACGGCAAACTGCGGTACCGGGACGGGTGGCACAACCGTCCCGGAACTCCCTGCGGACACCGCGTGGTTATCACACACCCAATAATATCTTTTTTTTGTTCTCTTCACCGGAGATCCCCGGGAACAGAAAGCAACGCCTATCTTCCATCAGATCAAAGAACTTCATCAGATGAGCGGACGCACTCGCCGGGTTTGCAGCGGAGACCTGACGGGTAGGCCGGTATGGCGTCCTCCGGTTTCGGCGATCTGTTCCTCGTGCTCCTGCAGATGATCTGCGTCATCATCGTGGTCGCCTACCTGAACACGCGGACGGCGTCGTTTACGCAGGTGCTCGACGGGATCTTCACCTGGAAGGGTCAGGCGAGACTCATCCCTCTCTCTGGAGCGCGCTCCATCTACGGCACCGAGAGCGGCATCACCATCCTCGGCGCCACGGCAAACGTCCGCGACCTCGGGCCGATGGTCGGCGGGCTCGCCTGAGGCCCGGTGGTGGGGCCCGGCGTCCACTTCATCCGGACGGTGACGGACAGCGTGGCTTACGCCCGCGAAGGGGAGAGAAACGTCCTCTCGATGGTGAAGAGGCGGCCGGGATCACCCTGACGCCAGGAACGGTGACCCGAGCGCCCGGGGCAGGTCTTCTTTCTTCGTGACCACGGCCGCGGACTCCTCGAGCATCAGGTTGACCCGCTCATGGTGCCCTGCTATCCGGAAATCGGTGCGGAGCGCGACGATCTTCTTTTTGAGGGCATACGCATACCCCATCTCCCACGATGTCCCCGAATCGGCATCCGCACCGTCGATGACGGCGACGACGGTATCGACGTTCCGGAGTGCCGCGACATGCTGCTCGAATATGGCCTGGTGCTCCTCCCGGCACCGGGTATGGCTCGTATCCCCCACCTCCTGCGGGAGGTAGACGTCGAAGAGGTGCGCCTCGAGGAGGTCGTGGAGCGCGAGGTTGTAGGCCTGTTCGGCCTCCGAGAAGAGCGGGGCCGCAAGGTAGACCCGGTAGCGGGCGAACTCTTTGACGTCGATCGCCGGGATATCAGGGAACCGGGAGAGAAACACCCCGCGTCCGGGCTCTTTTTCCGAGGAGTGGTAGGTGGTGTTCACCCCGCACGTCGGGGAGGAGTCCACCCCGATGATGGCGAGCGGCGGCTCGCCGCGTTCCCGTATCACGGCACGAACCTCTGCTTCGAGCCGGTCGAGGAGGGCGGCAAACTCATCGGTCGCGAGGTTGTCGAGGAACGAGCCCGGCGGACGGCCGGCACCGAGGTAGAGCGTCTCAGGGCAGGGGAGCGGGACCATATCGATCGAGAAGCGTCGGCACCGCCGGGCCGCCCGGCAAAAAGAGCGGATGTCCTCATCGGTCGTTATCCCTCGTGCGCGATACGCGGGGTTTTCTACGCAAGGAGCGATGAGCACGTACATTGATAGTACCTCGACGGCGTACCATAACAAGACAATGATACCGCTCTATGCCTACCGGGACGACACCTGCGATCCCCGGAAGTGCACGATGAAGAAACTCGCACACCGCGGGCTTGTCCGGATCGTCACGAGCATCGCAAAGATCCCCCGCTCGACCCTCCTCCTCGACCCGACCGCTGAGCAGGCGGTCTCCCCCGCCGACCGCGACCTCCCTTCGATAACCGCGCTCGACTGCTCCTGGGAGGTCCTCGATACCGGGGCGGTCGCCTCCTGGCGAAACCGCCGGGCGCTCCCGTTCCTCGTCGCTGCAAACCCGGTGAACTTCGGCCGGCCGTTCAGGCTCACCTCGGTGGAGGCGATCGCAGCAACCCTCTACATCCTCGGTGAAAAGGAGCGGGCACGGGAGATCCTTGCCCCGTTCGGGTGGGGGCTCCGGTTCCTCGAGGTGAACGCCGACCCCCTCGAAGACTACTCACAGGCAAAGGACAGCGCCGAGGTCGTCGCCCTTCAGGCGCTGTATATGTGATGAACCCGGGAGATCGAGCGCACCCCCTTGATCGGCTCAAACCGGAGCCGGGATCTCCGGTGTGGAGGAAGAAGAGCGCCCGACCCGGTGCTCGTGAAAGGAGAAAGAGATAAAACCGGCCGGATTGACCAGATCAGGACAAAAACGAGCGCACATCAATGTTTGAGAGGTGCGGGGGGTGGAGTCCCACCCGACCGCCCAAACGCGGTAAACACCGCACGCGACGACTGAGTCCGGGCACATCCCACCAGGACGCGCCGCACTCGCGTCTACAGTTCTCTCATGTCACCGGGGTAATAGTTCCCCAAGTTATTAGATGACGCATGCGATATTTATACAATTCTATTTCATATCGTCAATCAATTTCCATTTTTGCCTCAGTTTGACGAGAGCCATCCAGATCAGCCAGAACATCGGGAAATATTCTTGAGAGGTTAACCCGGGTGAAGAAAGAATGAGAGATAGATGGAACTTATGGAAAATAATCATTACCGGCACCGGCGGAGATCCGTACACGGGGAGGGTACCATCCTGAAACCCCGGTTATCACAGGACACTCCTCCCGCAAAAACCCGGTATATTCTTATAACATCGCAGAAAATTCCGATTATGCGAATACCTGCATTCTTTGCCACCCTATTCATCATCGCCATGGTGATCGGGACGGGCTGCACGGGAGAGGCCCGGCCCTCCTCCGGAGGGGAAGTTCTCCAGGAAGCTGTCACCGGGATCGACGACGAACTCACAGAGGTACGGGTATCAATGGGCGAGAGTGCCCGGGTGCTCGGCGAAACAGGGCTTACGAGCACCACCGGAAAGGAAGCGGTGCGGCAGGCGATGTTGAACCACCCTTATGCGGAGTCGACCCTGGTGGTGACGAAGGACAGCATCGTGGTCATGGCCGTGCCCGATGATTACGCCGGCACGGTGGGAAGCGACATATCGTCCCACCTTGAGACCGGACGGTCGATCCGGGAGCAGGTGCCGCTCGTAAGCGAGGTCTTTCCTCTTGCAGAGGGATATGCCGGGGTTGCCCAGAGTTACCCGATCTTCGGAGAGGACGGGGAGTACCTCGGGTTCGCAAGCATCGCCTACCGCCCCGATACCCTGATCGGCCGGGTGGTCGCTCCCCTGGTGGACGGCACCCCGTATGAGATCCGGGTGATACAGACCGATGGCCGCGTGATCTACGATATGGTGCCCGAAGAGATCGGAAAGAACCTCGTCGCAGACTCTGCACAAGGATCCCCGGCACTTCAGGAGACGTTCTCCCGCATCGCCGCCAAACCTTCCGGGTCGCTTGAGTACTCGTTTGAGGAGCAGCATGTGACGAAGAGGGTAGTATGGGGAACCGCCGGTATCGACGGAACCGAATGGCGCATCATCGTCATAGAGAGCCTGGATGCGGGAGGGGTTCCGGCCGCGACCGGCTGAAGAGCCTCACCAGGCGCCCGGCACCAGGGCGAAGAGCGCCCAGCCCATGTACTCGCGACCGTAGCCGAAGTACTCGTCCTGGATGCGGTGGAAGTAATCGATCACATAGTCTCGGTCGGGGTGATCGGGGTGGTTGCCGAGCCAGGATATGACCGACCGCCATATCCCTGACTCATAGCGGTCCCAGTCGGCGGAATCCGACCGGATGACGGCAGCGACGTCGAGCCCGGCATCCCGCACGACGCCGAGGATCTCGTACCCGGTCAGGACGTCGGGCCACTCACGGGCAAAATCCGGTGGAACCCGATCGGACTGCCAGTAACGGTCGCCGATGATGATGGTTCCTTCGCCGTGGATGAGGTCGAGGAGGGCATCGAGCGTCGCCGGGAGACCGCCCCGGATGTGCGACGCACCGATCGAGGCGGCGCAGTCGAACGGTTCGTCGGGGACGTAGTCCCGGGCATCCATGCACCGGACGCAGAGCTGATCCACGAGTCCCGCCGCCCGGAACGCCTCCTCCGCCCGGATGCAGGCATCCTCCCGCACCTCGATGCCGATGCCGGATATCCCGTACTCACGCCCCCAGAGGGCGAGGATCGTGCCGTTCCCGCACCCCACTTCCACGACGCGGGAGCCTTTCCCGAGCCCCGCCGCCTCTCCTGCGGCGAGCACCTTTCCGGGCGTCGTGGGGTTCATGATCGCAAGCGCCCCCTGTGTTATGCTGACGAGTTCGTTCTGATCCATGATGGCGGTCCTCCGGCTGTCATACAGGGTAGGCGTTTTTTCCAATTAAGCCCCTGCATGCCCGGGGGGGTGCCTGGCTCTCCCGGCCACCGCTGTGTTTGAGGCTCCCTATAACCTGACCCCTCTCTCGATGCGCGGTCAGCAGGAGTTCATCCTCCGGACCAGCCGATCCGGGCGCCGCCCTGCTGAAACCCGGCGATCCTGCGGGTATCGCCATGGAGGCCTTCGAGGGGACGTGAAGAACCGCCCCCCGGGCACTTTTTTTTCAGGATGCTGTAGAGCGGCGGCATCGATGGATAACATCTAATAACGCCTGGCAAACAAGAGATCAACATGCACGGGCGCCATATCCCTCTCCTGATCCTCCTTGTTGCAGCCGTCATTGCCGGTGGCTGCACGGCAGAGGAGGATGCCGTGAATGCACAGCCTGCCCTTCAAACACCCACACCGACGGAAGCGCAGGCGGCGGGGGGAGATCAGCCCGCTCCGACACCATACGCCCCCCCCAGAGGGGCGGATCGGCCGCAGAGTCTGGAGTTCGTCGACCCCGCGACCTACCACATCATGACCCCGACACCCACGGCGACGATGATAAAACCGCCGATCGACGTCCAGGTCTCGGAGAAACTGGTGAGGTACGCAGAGGTGACATCCGAGTATCCTCCCCGCATTCTTGCGACCGAGGTCTATCACATCGCCTATCCCTACTGGGCGGTCAACGTGAGCGCGACGGCGATGAACGATTACCCATGGCTCACGATAGAGATCCGCAGCCCTCATGACCCGAACCGGATCGTCAGGGAGATCCAGTACTCCCGAAACGAAATCCTCGTCCCCGATAAGGATTCAGACAAGAAAGAAGAACAGTTCATCATCCGGGAAGGGTATGACGACTACTACTTCACCATCCGCTCTGAGTCGCTGAAGTCGCTCACCATCACCATCTACATCCCCGAGAAGTACCTCGTGTAGCGAGGTGGGCAGGACAACAGATTCATTGTTCGGGCGGAACTTCCGCCCCCTCTTCTGCAGCGCGGAGTTCGCGATCGTACTCAGCGACCGCGGCAGTGTACTCCTGCCATGCCCCATCCGCCTCTGCAAGGTTCCGGTTTGCCGCAGCATAATCCCGCATATCATAGGCGGTCGCGGCCGACGACCAGAAAGAGAACGCATGATTCAATCTATCAAGCGCCCGGATATAGGCTGATTGCGCCCCCGAGTATGCTTCGGGGACGGTATCGGACGCGATGATCTGGCGGTGGTAGGCGGTGACATCCCTGCCGTACCTTGCGATTGCGGCAAACTCCCGCATACGGTCGTCACACCCGGCAGCCAGGAGACCGTCCGCAGGGGTCTGCATGTATACAGAGATCCTGCCGTGAACCAGGAAGAGGTCGGCCTCCGATGCCGATATGTGGCCGCAGAACAGCGCAACCTGCTGGTTTTCCAGGTAACTCGTAACGAGGAATCCCCCGACCAGAAGAACCGCTATCACAGCAACCGCCACCCCGGCGATGGTAAGAGCCTTCTTCCGATCGATGGCCGGTCTTGAGAGTCTCGGGATCTTCAGGTTCGAGATCCCCGGAAGCTTCAGGCCGAAGGGTCTCGGGCTACCGGGATCCATCCCCGTCACGCTCCCTCCGCGGGCAGGCGAACAGGACGGATATGGTACTCCCCGGGCTCCGGGACAAAGCGGAGCGGGACGATCTTCGGGGTCTCGGACTGCACGCTCGGGATGCCCGCACCGGCAGCGTTTCCGATGGCAAGGGGTTTTCCCTGGATCGCAATGGAATGGGGCGACACATACTGCTTCTCAAAGTCCGTTCCCTCGATGTAGTAGTAATGCTGCCCGTCATGCATGAAGTATCTCGGCGTATACTTCGCGTAATACGGGTTGAACTCCTTCATCCGGATGCCAAGAGCCATGTGATCCGAGTACCGGAGCAGCACCGTGTCGTAGCCGAGGGCATCAAAGAGCCCCGCCATCAGGATGGCCGAATCTTCACAGTCTCCCCTCCCGTCGACGAGCATCTCGACAGGGTATTTCGGGTACTCGACGCCGTCCTTCATGTACATAGCGTACCGGGGGAGGGTGCCCTCGATGTACGAGGTCGTGTTGTCGTCCATATCGTAGGGGATCTGCTGGACGAAGAAGACGAGGTTCATCAGGCGAAGGTAACCCTCGTCCGGGTTGGTGCTCGGGGGCGCGATCCGACGGGCGAGATCCTCGAGGATCGGCCGGTCGGCATCCGCAAGGGCATACAGCCCCCAGGAGGTATAATCGCTGAACCGCGGGGTTCCCCGGTGAGCGTGGAAGAGCGCTTCCGGAATCCTGACCTCCGTCGTATGGACGCCGCCGTCGATCGCCGTCCAGCGGAAATTTCGGGTGTATACCGGGCCATCCTCGGGGAAAGGCGTCGGCGCCGGCGCCGGCGTGGGCGGGACATACACAGGTGAGGCGAGGCCGGGGGAGTCCGGATCCCCGAGGAGCGCGGGTTTCACTACGAGAGCGAGAACCAGGATCACGACCGCACCTGCAACGACCGGGATAACGTCCTTCCACTCCATCTCAGGGGCACCTCCCGTATCGATGATCAGGTATGGGCGGCCGCCTGCTAAAAACCTTGACTCACGGCACCCAGATACCGAAAAATCCCGCGATAAACCGGACTGCAGCGTAGAGGAAGTAGAGGCCGAAGATCAGTTTCAGGGTCGCCGGGCGGAACCGCTGGATCGTCGCTGCCCCCACCTGGGCTCCGGCGATGGTTCCGGCCGCAAGGACCAGGCCCGCCCCGACGGCGACATACCCCTCGATGAGTTTGATCCCGCCGCCCACGATCGCCATCGGGATCATGGACGCAAGCGATGTCCCCGTCGTGACGCAGACCGGCGCGCCGAAGAGGTAGAGGAGCCCGGGGACAAGGGCGTAGCCACCACCGAGCCCGGTGATCCCGGTCAGGACGCCGACCCCGGCACCGAAGAGGTGGTGACCGGGAGACGTCCCCCCGATGCACTCCGGCTCAGGACGGTCAGGCGGCCGGAGCCCTTCCCGGATCATGCTGATGGATGGGACGAGGAAGACCAGACCCAGGATGAGGCCGAGGAGGTTGGTATAGCCGACGAGGAAGGAGAAGAGCCAGGACCCGATGAGAACCCCGACAAGGCCGCCGACAGCGATCCGGCCGGCCACCCGGCGATCAAGGTTCCCTCGCACAAAGTGGCCGGTTGCCCCGGAGAGCGATGTGAATATGACCACGAAGAGCCCTGTCCCGACGGCGACGGGTTCGGGGAACCCGAGATAGAAGTACATGATCGGGAGCAGGATCGTCGATCCGCCGACACCGATGAGGCCGCCGAGGATCCCGGCGACGATACCGATGGCAAAGAGGAGAACGAGGGCGGCAGGATCGAGCCCGGGAGAGTCCGGCGTCACCCCTGTACCGACGGCGAGCGCCACCCCGAGCATGATCGCAATCACGGCGAGGAGAGCCAGCGCTGCGACGATGCGCCGCCGCACGGCACCCTGATCACTCATCATATGCTCCCGGGTCCCTGCCGCAGAGCACAAACCCCGGATGGCCATCTCCCGCTTCAGGCCGTATCGAGGGCGGACACAGTCCCATATGCCGATATATCAGGTCCCGGCGTTACATGAACCTGCCGAAACCGGTTGTTCCGGTATCACCGCATCCGGGGCTCAGGGGCGGGAGGACAGACCCCCTCGGCGCCGGCCAGCTGTTTCCCGGGCTCGGATGCATACATGCATACGGAGGGGTAGTAGTTCCTGACGTAATCCTTGAGCATACGGAGGGAGCAGTACTCGGGAGCGATGCTCTTTATCGACTCTTTCATCATCTTGACCCACCTGTGGGGAACGTTGTCCATCGTCCGCGAGTAGTAGAGCGGCGCGATCTCGTTCTCGATCAGATCATAGACGATGTTCGCATCCTTCCAGTTACCTCCATCGGCAGGAGAGTGGCCCTCGAGAGCCCATCCGTTCCTGCCGTTGTACCCCTCGACCCACCACCCATCCAGGACCGAGAGGTTCAGCACCCCGTTCATCCCCGCCTTCATGCCGCTCGTGCCGCTCGCCTCCATGAGCGGGACGGGGGTGTTCATCCAGACATCGACCCCGTGAACCATGTAACGCGCCAGCTGCTCGCTGTAGTCCTCAATGAACGCGATCCGACCTCCAAACCGGGGATCCTGGGCGTACTGGTAGATCTTTTGCAGGATACGTTTGCCCGTCTCGTCCGCCGGATGAGCCTTCCCGGCGAAGATGAACTGCACCGGCCTCCAGCGGTTGTTCACGATCCTGTCGATCCGGTCCAGGTCCTCGAAGATGAGATCGGCACGTTTGTACCCGGCAAACCGGCGGGCAAACCCTATCGTCAGTGTCGATGTATCGAGCATCAGCCCTTCAGCAGCAAGGTTCTCGGGCTCCCCCCGGAGCCCCGCCCACTTCAGGCGTTTGCGCTCCCGGAGGCGGGCAAAGAGTTTCATCTTCAGCCACTGGTGTTCGCCCCAGAGCTCGCCGTCCGGGATCTCGTCGATCACCTCCCAGACGATCGGGTTGTCGTAGTCTTCCCTCCAGTTCGGGTAGACCACATCCATGTAGCGGTCAAAAAGCCCCTCGATCCGGTGGTTCAGCCATGAGGGCATATGGACACCGTTCGTGATGGCGTCGATCGGGACTTTCTGGGGGGAGAGGGACGGCCAGAGAGGCTGCCACATCTCCCTGGCAACCTCCCCGTGCTTCTTCGAGACGCCGTTATGAAAGAGGCTCATCCGGAGGGCAAAGGCGGTCATGTTGAACCCGGCACCGGGATTGTGCGGATCCGCCCCGAGCGCCATGAACTCATCCCAGGTGAGATCGAGCGAAGAGCAGTAGTTCCGGAAGTATTTCGCCATAAGATCGTCGGGGAAGACGTCGTGGGCAGCCGGAACGGGGGTATGGGTGGTGAAGACCGTGGTTCCGCGGACCTGCTCCCGCGCCTCATCGGGTGGCATTCCCGCATCGAGGCGTTCCCGAAAACGTTCGAGGATGGCGAACGCCGAGTGGCCCTCGTTCAGGTGCATCGCCGAGTACTCTACACCCAGGGCGTGGAGGACCTTCCGCCCGCCGATACCGAGCACCACCTCCTGCCGGAGCCGGCACTCGAGTTCCTTCAAGTAGAGGCGATGGGAGATACTCCGGTTCTCAGGGAGGTTCTGGTCGATATGAGTGTCGAGGAGGTAGAGCGGGACCCGTCCCACCTGCACCTTCCAGACCGCGACGTAGATGGGGGGATCGATCAGGGGGACCTGCACCACGAGTTGCTCTCCCCCGTCGCCGGTCACCCTGAGGACCGGCGCAGCGTCGCGATCCAGGATCTCCGCGACGTTCTTCTGCCACCCGTCCGCCTCCATATGCTGGTGGAGGTAGCCTTCGGCGTACATGAACCCGATGGCGACCGTCGGCACACCGAGATCGCTTGAAGCCTTTATGTGGTCCCCCGCGAGGATGCCGAGCCCGCCTGCATAGAACGGGAGCGAGTGGTGCAGCCCGAACTCGCTTGAGAGGTAGGCGATCGTCAGCGGGACCCTCCCCGGATAGTGCTGTGAAAACCAGCTCGTCCCGGGAGCCATATACTCCCGAAACCGGTGCATGATGATGTCGTAGCGGCGGAGGTATTCGGGGTTTGCAGCCGCCCGCTCAAAGAACCTGGGCGGAGTCTCAAGCAGCATCCTGACCGGGTTGTGGCGGCTTATCTTCCACTCCGCCCGGTTGAGCAACTTGAAGAGCACACTTGCCGAGGAGTGCCAGCTCCACCAGAGGTTGTAGGCGAGGTCGACCAGCCCGAAGATCCGCTCCGGGACGTGGGCGAACCGGTCATAGGGTATCTCCGTCTTCATCGCGCCGGCATTGTCTGTAGCACCTGATAAGACTTCTGGCACGGGAGAACGATCGGGCTGAGACCGATGTGCCACCGCCCTCCACGCCCTGCAAACACCCGGAACTCCTCTACCCCCGCCCGTTTTCAAGGAAGAGATACCGAACCCACCCGTATCCGATGCAACGAAGAATGGGATGCACACACCGACAGGAGACTGTATCTCACGGTTGTTGGAGCCTGTTACCCGAAACGGCTATATATTGAGAGTATTTTTCAGATATGCCATCACAGAAGTGAAAACACGTATAGAATGGTATTATGTATACCGGCTGCCGATGCTCCTTCAAGAAGAACCGATGGATGGTGACTCATATGCAACAGATGATCGAGGCAACCGAACTCACGAAGAACTATGGTACCGTCACCGCTGTGAACAGGATATCGCTCTCTGTTGCAGAGGGAGAACTTTTCGGCCTGCTCGGGCCGAACGGTTCGGGGAAGACGACGATGATACGGATGTTGACCGGGCAGATTCCACCGACGGCAGGTTCCGCCCGGGTGATGGGGATCGACCCGGCGAAGGACCCTGTCGAGGTCCGGAGGAGCATCGGGATCATCCCTGAACAGGAGACGCCGCCGAGCTTCCTCACCGCAGAAGAGTACCTCCATTTCGTGGCAAAGATCCGCAACCTCGACGCCATAGATGAACGGTGCGGCCGTTGGTTCGATCTCCTGGAGTTCGGGGATAAACGGGACGTCCTCTGCAAGGACCTCTCACGGGGCACCCGGCAGAAACTGATGTTTGCACAGGCGTTCCTCCATGAACCCCGGCTCGCCCTCATCGATGAACCGTTGATCAACCTGGACCCCATCATGCAGCGGACGGTCAAAGATTTCCTGCGGGGTTATGTCCGCGACGGCGGGACGGTCTTCCTCTCCACACATATCCTCGAGATCGCCGAAGAGATCTGCGACCGTATCGGGGTCATCCACAACGGTAGACTCCTCCACTCCGGCCCGGTCGAAGACCTCACCGCAACGGGCAGGCACCTTGAATCCTTCTTCCTCGATCTGGTGCGGGGCGATACTGGTGCCTGACCTCTTTCGTGTGATGATGAAGGAAGAGTGGCGGATGCACTCGACGATCTTCGGGAGTGTCGGGTTTGCACTCTTCCCGGTGGTCGTCGCGATCCTCGCCCTTCTCGGGTCGCTCACCCTCCCGGTATTTGCAGACGTCCTCCCATATGATGCGGTCGCGCTCCTTGCCCACGCCCTCTTCCTCCTCATGGGCGTTATGGTGGGGTCGTTCGGCCTCATGGGGCGGGAGTTCATGAACCGGCGGTTCGGGCAGGCAAGCCTCATCGCTTACGCCTCCCGGAGCCTCCCGATATCGGAGCAGCGGATATTTGCGACGTTCCTCGTGAAGGATACCGTCTACTACATCCTGCTCTATGTCCTCCCCTTCGCCGCCGGGTTCGCTGCGGCGACGCCGTTCATCGGCATCGATCCAGTCCAGGGGCTCGTTGCGCTCGTCTCCCTCGCACTTGCTTTCCTCCTCGGGCTCTCCGCCGTCTGCTTCCTCTCAACCCTCTACGCACACTCCGTTGCGCTCTTCGCCGGAACGGTGGCGGTGCTTGCGGTTGCAGCGCTTGCAGCGTTCCGCCTCGGCGCGATCACCGTCTCAACCATCCTCCCTCCATACGCCTTCTTCCTCAACCCCGCCCTGGAACCGCTTGCGCTCTCGCTCGCGCTCATCCTGGTCCCGGCGATCATCTCGGTGATCTTCGTCACCGTCGAGTATCCCGACCGGACGAAGCGGTTCGAAAACCACCTTGATCCCCTCTCCGGGAGGCTCCACGCCCTCGGGAGCGCGCACTTCATCGCAAAGGACGCCCTCGACCTCCTCCGGAGCGAAGGCGGTGCCGGGAAGGTGATCTTCTCGTTCCTCATACCTCTCGGGCTTGTCTGGATCTGCCTCCGGATCATGATCCGGTTCATCCCGGGGATCGATCCCCTTGTGGTCTTTGCGGTCCTGCTCGGCGTGCTGTCGGCCACCATATACAACTGGCTGACCGAGTTCGACTCCTTCACCTCCTACGCCTTCCTGCCGGTGGAGGTTCGAGAGGTGATCGACGCGAAACTGAAGAGCTACGCCCTTCTAAACCTCCTCCCCGCGGTTGTGCTCGTGCTCGCGGCGGCGACCTCCGGCGGGGCGGGTTCGCTCATCCCGGCCTTTGCCGCGTTCGTCTCGGTCTCGGTCTACACCCTTGCAGTGACGGTCTACCTCACAGGCCTCCACCCGAACGTGATGCTCTACTCCGCCTGGATCTTCCTCCGCTACCTGCTCGCGATAAGCCCGGCGCTCCTGCTCCTCATATTCGCCTCGGTCTTTGACCCCCGGTATGCGCTTTTGAGCCTCCTTCTCATCCTGCCGGCGGCGTTCCTCATCATACGCGCACGGGTGAAGTGGCAGGCGTGGGAGATGCCGCGGTACTGACCCCGGCAGATCCCACTTTCACCCCGCGCGCGGCATACCTCTTAAACCCCTGCAGGAGACTTCGGGAGTATGCTACAGAGAGCAGGCTACCTCCAGAACAGCAGGTGCGCTGCAAAGGACGAATGGGGAAGACCGTGCCGGTTTGTCGAGATCTCCCTCGACGGCAGGCGATTCGGCGCGAAGGCCGCCGAACTCCAGCAGACACTCAGCGGGCGGCGTCTCGCCCGGATTGTGCTGCTCCGCGATGATTGGGGGACGGTGTTCGGGGATACGGTCGGCCGCGCAGAGCGGTCGCGCTCGGGGAAGGCGATCGTCTTCGAGCTCGCCGCCGGCGGGCGCTACACGGTGCCGACTGCAACGCTCCGGGCAGTTCTCGCCCGAAAAGCCGCCTTTGCTCCCATCTCGGCGATCCTCCCCGCGGACCGGCAGCAGACCTGTATCACCGGGTGACCCCCGCCTCGCGGATCGCGGCCTCCCCGGCATCACGGAACGCCCGCCCTACGTTGCCGGGGCCAAGAAGAATACCCCCAAAGACCCTCGACACCACCAGCACATGGCTCTCAAGGGCGTATCTGCGGAGCAGATCGAGGAGGATCCTCCCCGGCCGACCGACTTCGCCGTCGTTCTTGAACTCCTCCATCGAGCCGTACCGGAGGGCGGCGCAGTGGTGGGCGGCCTTCCGGTAGGCCTCCCGGTGGCCGGCAAGAACCGCCGCGATATCCTCCGGTCCTTCGACCCGGTAGAGATGCGCATAGAACCGCGACCGCCGGACCTCGGTCGCCGCCGCGCTGAGAGGCTCTGCAGTCACGCAACCACCTGCTTCCCCGCATACTCATCCCAGTGCGCCGCAAGAAACCCCCGGATCCCCCGGCCCGGCCTGTAGGGCGGGTATATCTTCCGGTAGGCCTCTTCGGCATCGGCAAGCCCCCCCGCCGGCAGGACGTCGGTGTAAGCCGCGAGGTAGAGGAGACCGATCGCCGCCGACCGGGAGATGCCGAACCCACAGTGGATCAACACCGGCCGCCCCGTCCCGAGACACCGGTGGATGAAGGCAAGAGCGGCGTCGATGGCCTCTTTCGGGACGGCAGCAGGATCTTTTGTATCGACCAGGTTGAGCATCAGCCGGTTTCCCCGCCGGGCGACCAGGTGTTCGGGGTGATCCTCCGGCACCGTCCCGATGGGCGAGTAGGTGACCGCGAGGCAATGGTAGGGGTTCCGGCAGGCGTGCACCACGCACCAGGTATCGTGCGCCTCCACCGTGACCTCGTAATCCTCCTGCGTCCCGACGTACAGGTTCGGGTAGATCTCGATCATCGCCCCGCCTCAAGCGCATACGCCGCCGCGCCGAGGAGCGGCGCCCGCCCATCGAGGGTAGAGACGGCGATCCGGGGGAGGGCAAGATAGCGGTCGATACGGGGCTCCATGTGCCGTATCAGGATATCCCCGTAGTAGCGGGCGAGCGGCCCATCGAGCACGATCGTCTCGGGTTCGTAGGCGACGACGACGGTCGAGATCCCCCGGGCGTTCACCTCCCCGAGCGCCTCCATGAACGCGAGAGCGACCGGATCACCCGCCCGCACCGCCGCAAATATCGCCCGGGTGGAGGAGGCGTCGAAGGTTACGTGCCGGACATCGGCCCTCTCCCGCCATGCCGCGAAGAACCCGGGGATGTTCTTTGCCGAGGCATAGGCCTCCCAGTGGCCGGCATACCCGCACCCGCATATGAGGTTGTAGTGGGTGTCGATGGGGATATGCCCTATCTCTCCGGCATTCCCACTCATCCCGAGGAGAAGGCGGCCGTTTGCCACTACACCCCCGCCGATGCCGGTCGAGAGGGTGATATAGACGACGTTGTCGGAACCGCACGCTGCACCCGCCCACCACTCTCCGAGGACGCCCGCCCGGGCATCGTTGACCAGGGAGACCGGGAGGCCGAACCGCTCCCTGAGCGGCCCGACGATCTCCACGATCGGGAATGCGATGTTCGGGGAGTTGACGACCCGCCCGCGGCCGAGATCCAGCGGACCGGCCGATGCAACACCGATGGCTGCGGCTCCCTCTCCTCCCGGCGACGCAAGGAGTTCCTCCACCCGGGCGACGATCGCGGCGGTGATCACCTCTCCGGAAGACCCCGAGGTCGGTGTCGGGGCGGAGGCATGGGCGAGAACGGTCGCATCCGAATCTACCAGGGCGGCGCGGAGGTTGGTCCCGCCGAGGTCAACGGCAATCACAGTCGTCATGATCTCTCCTCATAGCTGGTGTTTCCCTTCTCGGATTACGTGAACCACCAGCATAAATCTTGCTTTCAGCCGGGACAACGAGCACGAAGACAGGGTATATCTACTATCCGCATCAAAATTTAGATGTACCTAAAAATGATCACCATGGAAAGAACACTGCTTGATCTGGAGCCGGGTATGCAGGGAACCCTCACCCGGCTTGCGGGAAACCCTGGCTTTGTCCAGAAACTCAGAACTATCGGGATCAGGGAGGGCAAGACCCTCACCGTCATCACCAGGCACCCCCTCGGCGGCCCGGTGGTGATCGGGGTTGACGGCCGGGAGGTTACGCTTGGCCGCGGGATGGCCGTACGGGTCATCGTGGACGTGACGGCATGAAGACCGTTGTCCTGATGGGCAACCCGAACGTCGGAAAAAGTGGTATATTCTCGCGCCTGACCGGCACCCGGGTCATCACATCGAACTATCCCGGGACCACCGTCGATGTCTCCCGCGGAAAGGCGCACCTCCTCGATACACCGGCCGAGGTGATCGACGCGCCCGGCACCTACTCTCTCACCCCGACAAACCCGGCCGAGGAGGCCGCAGCGGAGATCTTCACGCAGGCAGACCTTATCATCAACGTCGTCGATGCAACGAACCTTGAGAGGAACCTCTACCTGACCCTTGAGATCCTGGAACGCGGGGTCCCGGTGATCGTCGCACTCAACCTCTGGGATGAGGCCGGCCACCAGGGGATAACGATCGACGTTGCCGGGCTGGAACGGCGTCTCGGGGTGCCGGTCGTCCCGACCGTGGGCCTTGCCGGGCAGGGGATACGTGAGCTCGTAGAAAGGCTCGACGAAGCACGCCCATCAGAGACGATCCAGCCCATGAACGAGGAAGAACGGTGGGCGGCGGTCGGCCGGATCACCGGCGAGGTGCAGACGATCGCCCACCGCCACCACACCCTCCGCGACCGGTTCGCAGAGGCAAGCATCAAGCCGGTGAGCGGCTTCTTCATTGCGCTTGCAGTCATGGCCGCCACGCTCCTTGCGGTCGTCGCCATCGGCGAAGGGCTCATATCGTTCATCTTTGAACCGCTCTTCGACCTCTACACCCCGCTTGCCATGCAGATCAGCGAGTACCTCGGGCCCGGGATCCTGCACGATATCCTGATCGGACACCTGATCGACGGCGAGATCGACTACGAACAGGCGATGGGCCTCCTCACAACAGGTCTCTTCGTCCCGTTTGCCATGATCCTCCCCTACATCGTGGCCTTCTACCTCGCCCTCTCGATCCTCGAGGATACCGGCTACCTCCCGAGGCTTGCAACGCTGGTGGACACCTTCTTCCACCGGCTCGGTATGCACGGCCACGGGATCATATCGGTCTTCCTCGGGCTTGGATGCAACGTGCCCGGGGCGCTTGCCACCCGGGTGCTCGAGACGAAGAAACAGCGGTTCATCGCCGCCACGCTCATGTCGATCTCGGTCCCGTGCATGGCCCAGATCGCGATGGTGTTCGGGGTGCTCGGGCCGTTCGGGATGCAGTATATCGTTATGGTCTTTGCAACCCTCGCGATTGTATACATCATCGTTGGGCTCATCCTGAGCCGGATGGTTCCCGGGGAGTGCCCTGAGATATTCCTTGAGATACCGCCCTATCGTGTGCCGAACCTCCGGGTAACCGTCTCTAAGACCTGGATGCGGGTGCGGGGGTTCGTCGGTGAGGCGATACCCTACCTCTTCCTTGGCATCCTGCTCGTGAACCTGCTCTACACGGTCGGGTTCCTGGGATGGCTGGCGACCACATTCGCGCCCGTGATGGAGGTCTGGCTCGGGCTCCCGGGAGAGGCCACCGCCGCGCTCCTGGTTGGGTTCCTCAGAAAAGACCTTGCTGTGGGGATGCTGGTGCCGCTCGGTATGACGCCGGTGCAGCTCGTCATAGCGGTGACGATGCTCTCGATCTACTTCCCCTGCGTGGCAACGTTCGTGGTTCTCCTCAAGGAGCTCGGGGCGCGGGGGATGGCCGCCGCCGCAGGCATTATGGTGACGACGGCGCTCATCGTCGGCGGTGTGTTGCGGATGGTGTTGATCGGATTTTAGAGGGGGAAAGAGAGATGCGAAGGAAGACCAGAGAAGAGTACATCGAGATCATCTGTCTGCTCGAGAAACAGGAAGGGCGGGCGCAGACCGGCAGGATCGCAGAGGCGATCGACGTGAAACCACCGTCCGTCACGTCGATGCTCCAGAAACTGGAGCAGGAAGGGCTCATCATATACGAGCCCTACGTCGGCGCGAGACTGGCCCCGGCAGGGGAAAGAATGGCCAGGGATCTCTGGATGCGGCACCGCACGTTTGCCGATCTGCTGGAACTCCTGGGTGTCAAGAGGGAGGTTGCAGAGATCGACGCCTGCGAGTTCGAGCACCACGTGAGCCCCGAGACGCTGGATCGCCTCCGCCTCTTCCTCGAGTACCTGAGCGAGAGCCCGGACGGTCGGCGGTGCCTTGAGGCGTTCGAGAGGTTCCAGGAGCAGCGGTGAAGTGGAACCGCAATCACACGGTCTCTCCCACCGCCATGCAGGGGTACTTCTCCCGGGGGTACCTGCCCTCTATCGACTCACGAATGAACTGTTCCTTCGATCCGGCCGTAAAAAGGCTGTCGTAGACTTCTTTTGGAACGCCGGCATAACGGTAGGCGTCCCCGCTCCTGCAGATGACGAGGAGCGCCTTTGTGGTGGGATCGTAGCCAAGGGACGTTATGCCGGTGGATCCTGTTGACGGTTGAGCCATGCGGCGGGGTTATGGTCGGCAGGGGTGATAGCGGTTGCGGCAAGGCATCGCCAGCGGCAGGGATCGGTCAGCGGACCTTCTCGTAAGGGTAGCGCAGCCGGATGAGGTCCCCGAAATACCTGCTCTTCGACCGTGCCGCAAGCATTCCTTCGTAGACCAAAGGGGGCACCCCGACATAGTGGTAGACCCCGCCGCTACGGAACTCGACCTCCAGGATCTCCTCTTCTTCATCGTAACCGACGGACTTGATGTTGGTGGACTCGACAGTCTGTCGTTGCATAAACGGGGGTAGAAGGGATGAAAGAGCATAAAAGTTGCGGGAGGATACTCCGTACGGCAGGGAAGGAAGAGGCCTGCATCACCGCGGTGAAGGGCAGGATGGTGTAAACGCTCCAGACGCCGTTAAAAGACTCATATCGTCCGATTCATACCCCTGAAGTGCCGCTCCCGTCAAGAACTGGCGCAAGAACTATTGTCCCTCCCGGCAACGATAACCCATGGAACGGAGGTCAGGATCCAACTGGATCGGGATACGGCAACGGCGGGTCATCGACGGGCGGGATTACTACGCCGATCGGCTCTACGAGACCCAGCAGGCCGCAAGAACCTATGCCCGGCAGCTGGAGCACCGGGGGATGGATGTCCACGTCCTTAGAACCGCCTCCGAGGGCGGGCACCGGGGTTATGCCGTCTTTTTTGAGAAGTGACAGCTCCCGGGATCACCCGGGCGAGGAAGGGCAGAACCATCCGGTTCAGGGCATCCGGTACTCCCGGATCGCCGGGGCCATACGCTGCTCCTGCCAGTCGCTGCTGAGGACCCCCCAGATCTCGACATCCTCAAAAGTCCCCCATTTCTTCGTATGTTCCCGGAAATGCGCTTCATGCATCATCCCGCACTTCTCCATCACCCGTCCCGAGGCGGGATTGCGGGAGAAATGCACGGCGTAGACCCGGTGCAGCCCGAGCTCGGTGAACCCGTACTCGATCAACGCCCGGACGGCCTCAGTGGCATACCCTCGCCCCCAGCAGGACTTCGCAACCCAGAACCCGAGCTCACCGCGGGCGTGAGCGATCTCGATCCGGAGGCGCGCACCGCCGATGAGGGATCCGTCCCGGGCAAGGGTTATGGCAAACGCCGCAGCATCACCGCGCTCGGTATCCCCGACGAGCGAGGTGATCCAGGCCTCGGCAAGACCGTCCGGGTACGGGTGAGGGAGAAGGGTCGTCGCAGAGACGGCGTAGTCGCCACAGAGCCGTTGCACCGTGCAAGCATCCGCAAGGGTGTATGACCGCAGGAGCAGGCGATCGGTCGCAAGAACGGGTTGTTGATCCATGAACATATCCTCCATGGCA
>LSQX01374423.1_pt1 | contig 23082 bp, 23 predicted proteins | sample 654561 | NCBI WGS metagenome assembly LSQX01 (sample SAMN04489861, study PRJNA283612) | anaerobic digester metagenome | isolation source: 4 biogas reactors fed with cattle manure at either 37C or 55C with and... | place: Denmark: Kongens Lyngby | collected 2014
TTGACCTGGGAATAGTCCAGGCCCTGACGGAGCTTTCGGAAAGACAGAGCGCACAGCTCAACATCAAGATACACATCGACCTTCAGGAGATCCCTGACCTTCCCGATGATGTAACGCTTGCATTTTTCAGGGTAGCCCAGGAGGCCGTCAACAATTCTGCAAGACATGCTGAAGCGGAGAACGTCTCTATTTCACTCAAAAACACAGGCAAAATGATCCTTCTTCAGATCGAGGATGATGGAAAAGGTTTCGAGGTCCCGGACAACTTTACTGAACTTCGTGTACAGGGACATAGAGGACTTTCGAACATGCGCGAAAGGATGTCCATAGTAGGAGGTCATTTCAGTATTTTCTCGACCCCCGGAAAAGGAACTGTAATTCGTTGTGAACTACCGTTAGTGACTGTACAATAAACCAGTACGTTGTATCAAACGATCGAAAGGTGGGAGCCCGCAGGGCGAATGACTTGAAATTAAGAATTCATGGAGCAGCAGGAGAAGTAACAGGATCAAACTATATGATCGAGACCAGTTTATATAAGGTGCTCGTTGACTGCGGTTTCCACCAGGGACAGGACGAACAAAAACACGAGGGAGAACCTTTTGCCTATAACCCTGGCGGAGTAGATGCTCTCATCTTAACCCACGCACACATAGACCACAGCGGAAGAATACCACTCCTAGTAAAAGAAGGTTTTAAAGGAAAGGTGTTCTGCACATTCGCGACAGCGGAACTGGTTGAGATCCTCTGGAGGGATTCCGCCAAAATCATGGGGGAAGATGCTCAGTGGAGGACAAGGAAAAATCGCAGAAGAGGACTGCCTCCTGTAGAACCTCTTTACACAGAAAAAGAAGTCGAAGCTTCGCTTAAATTAATCTCTCCTATCCCTTATGACGAAGTTATAGAAATAACGGAAGGATTAAAAATACGTATGCGCGAGGCGGGACACATCCTTGGCAGCTCAATAATCGAAGCGTGGGTATCAGAAAACAATGGAAATAAACCTGTAAAAGTTGTTTTTTCAGGAGACTTGGGATCTCTTGAAGGCGTCATAGAAAAACCCCCAACTATGATCGAAGAAGCGGATTTTGTATTGATCGAATCAACTTACGGCGACAGACTTCATAAGTCTCTTGAGGAGACTAGAACTGAATTTGAAAACGTCTTGAAAGATGCTCTTAAAACAAGTGCGAAAGTTCTTGTGCCAACATTTGTCGTTGACCGAGCCCAAAGAGTGCTATATGAATTAGATCTTTTCCAGAAGAAATATCCTAACCTTCAGATGCCCAAAATATACCTTGACTCACCAATGGGAGTAAAGGTGACTGAGATATACGGTAAATATATCCCACACCTTTCAAGAGAGCTTAAAGAAATGTTCCTTAAGGGAGACGACCCGTTCGAACCCGAAAATTTTCAATTCGTCAGATCTGCTGAAGAATCGAGAGCCGTAAACGACGAAAGAAGCGGTATTATACTTGCAGGAAGCGGAATGTGCTCTGGCGGAAGGATAATGCACCATCTTAAACATAACCTCTTCAAGCAAGACACCCATGTTATATTTGTAGGGTATCAGGCCTACGGAACGCTGGGCAGAAGGCTGGTAGACGGTGCGAAAGAGATTAGAATAGCGGGAGAAGATGTCACCGTAAAGGCTCAGCTCCACACTATCAACGGTTTCTCCGCACATGCAGACAGAGATGACCTCCTGGAATGGGCCGGAAACTTCTCTAAAAAAACAAGGTTCATCGTGGTACATGGAGAGCCGAAACCGGCTCAAGCACTTGCAATGGGACTCAGCGATAAAGGTTACTCAGCCTGGGTTCCCGCACTGAATGATACAATAGATCTTCTTGCTCCTATAGAAGAGAGAGCGACAAAAATGCCTGTAATATCACAGAGGATAATAGACAGACTTGAAATCAGTCCTCAGGATATCATCCAAGTACTGTCAGCAATTACGAGTAAAGCCGATGAAATGCAAAAAATAACTATAGAAAGCAAAGATTATGCAAAGATTATTCCCCTGCTTGTTTCTGCTAAAACGTTAATGGAAACAGCTGCTTCATTGGGAGAAAATACTAAAAAATCTGCATAGTCTTTCTTCCCTTCAAGAGCAATGGAGATATAATACCTTGGTTGGAGAAACTAAGTTATAACTGACTATATTTTATAATAGAGCGAGGAGAGAGGCCAAATGTCTAAAAGGACCAAGATGCTTATTTTTCTGTCCTGTACGGTCATAGCCGTACTCTTTGGTCTATTTATATACTTCAGCACTAGGGGTCCGGAAGTGCTAGTAACCAAGCTGCCACTCCCCTCCGTTTCTAATCCTTATGCTTTGGTTGAAACTGAAGAGAACTATTCTCCTCTTTCGCTCTTCGCATTGCTAACCGATGGACAATTCGCACTACTAAGGGAAGGATCTGCTGGAAACCAGATCCTTTCCATTGCAAAAAGCTCAAAAGAATGTGCCGTACTTATCGAAGATGGAAATGAAAATGTTATCGATATTTATGCTGTTCTCCGATTGCTTCCTGAAGATATCTCTTCCCTGTCAAAAGGAGAGCTTCCTAAATCGTGGAAAACCATCTTAGGCAATACGGAGGTAATAAAAAGCAAAGAAAAAAGCTCGTGGGAAATAAAGACAAGGAACTCATCTTACCCTCTCTACTACAGCACCGAAAGAGAGGTAGTAATTATTTCTCAAAACAAAAACTCTTTCTTAAAATTGCTCAATATAAAATCTGGTGCTGAAAAAGGAATCCCCAGGAATTTTTGGGAAAAAGAGAAAGCTTGGCCTGCACATATTGAAATTTGCGATGGGGGGCTAATGTTTGCTGAAGATAGCCCTGAATCACCACTAGTCCTGAGAGCTGCCTGGCGTTCACATGATACTGACAAAAAAAATGACAAAATAGGAGAGGCCATATGGAGAATAAAAGGTCTCGAAAAGAGGATCTCTCCTCTTTTCCTAAAATCTCTTAAACCAAAGACATGGGATACAGCAAACTGTATCATACCTGAGCCACTGCTTATCTCTGCAGGCTTAAATATTGACAAATTAAGCGGCTCTCAAAAAGATTGGCCCTTCCCTCTTAACACCGCTGCAGAATTCGGTACGACGATTGGATTAAGCGTAAAACAGATACAAAAAATACTTTCAGGAGAAACTATATTCTCCATCGGCGGACATAACAAACTTCTCTGGTTCTCACTCCCGGGCTTTATGGTGGAATTCACAGGAGATAAAGACCTTATGAAAGAACTTGTTAACGCTTTCTGGAGCAGATTATTTTTAGGAGTAGAACCTAAACCAATGGATGGTTTTGACTTCGGTGGCACCGCCAATGTTCCTTTTTCAGTTGTGGGAGCTGGCAGAGAGAATATAGCCATACTTGGACTCCTTTCTCCTGAATCGATAAAAGCAACAGGTAGGCTTGACAGTTTCCTTAAAAGTGATGAGAAAGCCATAGGCTGGGTCATCGCAGATCTTCCGAGAACAGGTGCCGCTCTTCGTGATATGACTAAAATGAATGCTTTTATGAGTGATTCAAGTTTGGATGAGGATCATTCTTATGGAGATGATACAGAGGATATTTTCCAACCAGATTCTTCATTTTCACCTTTTGATCAGGGTATCTCAGATTCTTTTGGCAATGTTCTGAAAGATATGGGCAAAACTCTTATAGTATGGGAGACAGCTGACTCGGGCCGAATCAACTGGTACAAAAACTCTAAATAACAGTAAGTTATGACCTATATAATTTTCATGAGCAATAAAAACCGGAGGGATAAATAAAATGTACTGCAATGCGCTGGAAGTTTTAAAAGAACGTGGATTCGTTGAGTGGAGTAGCCATACCGAAGAGCTAGAGGAACACTTTATAAACAATATGGTGACGGGCTATATAGGTTTTGACCCAAGTGCTGACAGCCTACACGTTGGGAACCTTGTAGCAATAATGGGACTTGCTTGGATGCAGCGTCTCGGCCACCGCCCTGTTGCGCTTGCCGGAGGAGGCACCGGACGTATTGGAGACCCTTCTGGAAAAAGCTCTGAACGAAACCTTCTCTCAGAGGACCAGATAAGCTACAACGTAGAACGTATAGCAAAACAACTTAAGCATTTTTTGGATTTTGACTGCGGAGAGAACAGCGCTTTGCTCTTGAACAACAATGACTGGCTTAAAAAATTAAATTATATCGAATTTCTCAGAGATATTGGAAAATATTTCCCCGTAAGTTTTCTGGTAAACAGGGACTACGTAAGAAACCGCGTGGTAGACCCAGACAAATCGATAACATATACGGAGCTTTCTTACATACTGCTCCAAGCTTATGACTTTAACCACATGTTCAATGAGATAGGCTGCACCCTCCAAATGGGCGGGAACGACCAACAAGTGAACATCATCGCCGGCATGGATCTTTCCAGAAAAAAATCAGGGGGTCAGTGTTTCGGCATGACATTCCCCCTTCTGCTCAACTCACAGGGACAGAAATTCGGAAAATCGGAAAGTGGAGCCGTATACCTTTCCCCACACCGCACGAGTATATACAAATTCTACCAATTCTGGATAAATGTTGATGACAGCGATCTTGAAAAACTTTATAAGCTATTCACATTTATGAAACTCGATGAGATAGACGCTATTATTAGCGATCATATCACCGACCCACATCTGAGAAAAGCTCAAAAAAAGCTAGCATGGGACCTTACATGCAGAGTACACGGTGAAGATGCAGCTAAAAAGGCCAGAGATGCAAGCGCTCTTCTCTTCGGAGAGATGGATATTAAAGATGCAGACACCGAGCTCCTTGACACTCTGTCGGCAGAGATACCTTTCGCAGAGATAGATTCAAAGAGAGACGGATCCCTTACAGAGTTGCTTGTGCTATCAGGCGGATGTGCTTCAAAAGGCGAAGCAAAACGCAAAATAAAAGAAGGTGGAGTTTACCTCAACGGCACCAAGATTACAGAGGAAGCAAAACAGATTTCACCTGAAGATATTTTAGACGGTGGTTATGTACAACTAAGAGTCGGAAAGAAAGACTTCAGGCTTGTCAGATTCAAAGATTGAAAGGTGTCCCTGGTAAGATTAAATAACCATATTCTGCGCGGGAATCATTTCAGCAGCCACATTGCCGATTTTTTCCCGCGTGATTTTTAACTGTAATAAGTTAATAAACTGAACTTTCCCACCTGTTGCTAATGGCGAATGTTACTACGCCTAAACTAAGCCGCACCCCCTCCCGCTCAAAATCATGCGGGAAAGACGGGGGGGAAGATAAGTTAATAAACGGTGAGCATCACAGTACACTATGTTTTTATTGTGCTATTATTTTATCTGAGCATAACTACGTTAAATCTTGACAGTGTTTGAACCGAAATATCCCAACGATGGATAATTATTAGGAGCTGTAATATGGATTGGAAAATCAAACTCTTTCTTAGTTTCGCAAAAATGATAAGACCAGGCTGGAGAGCAAACGCCCTTTTTTATTTTCTCTTCATACCTCTAAGACTTATTTCGCCAAGAAAAAAGGTCGCTCAAAAAAACATCGAGCTTGTTTTCCCGGACAAAACCGCTGTAGAAAAAAAGAAAATACTCGATGAATCATACAGGAGTATGATCTGGACCGGCATAGAAATGCTCTCGTGGCAAAGAGATCCTTCACTTGTCGATAAATGGATTGCTGAAATTGAGGGCAGAGAATATATGGATGAGGCTTTCGCAGGAGGAAAAGGTGTCATTGTTGTATCAGGACACTGCGGCAACTGGGAACATGCGGCCGCCTGGCTGGGAAAGCACTGTAAGGGAGTAGGGGTAGTACGACACTCTGATGATCCGTTCCAAAAGGAACTTATAGACATTCTGAGACATAACGGTGGATTGCATACACTAGGAAAAAAAGAGCCTATGACAAGAGTTATTAGTATACTTAAAAAAAATGGGTCAATCGGTCTCGCATCCGATCAGCATGGTGGAGGAGACGGGGTCAAAGTTCCTTTCTTCGGGCAGATGACAAGCACTTTCCAAGGAGCTGCAGTCTTTGCATGGCTAACCGGTGCACCAATATTACCGTACCAGAGCATACGGATCGAACCATTTCATTTTAAATTAAAAATAGGGCCCCCGATCAAATGGGAAAAAGGAAACGATCGTGAGGCCACACTAAAAGAATTAACTGCAAAAGTTAATGTTGAACTGGAAAATTTAATTTGCAGAGCACCGGGCCAGTGGTTATGGCAGCACAAAAGGTTTAAAGAGGCGTTTTCAGATTAATCTTTTTTCTTGATTTTGGCATCAGGGTTGTCGCAAATCAGGGTCCCGGCTATTGCAAAGTTATCGTTTGCCATCTCATTAATAATTATCCTAACGGCAGTCCTAGGAACTTCCAAGGTCTCGCACAGGGCTTCCGTGACCTTAGCTACCATATTGCGTTTATGTTCAAGTGTACGGCCTTCTTTGATATTTACTACTACAATTGGCATGGTTTTCATCTCCTACAAAGAATGTCATAGTATATTGCTTTCTAAATTTATTCTAACCTCATGAACAAGGGGTGTCTACATGGAAATCTTACAAACGATAAACATATTTTTCGGTTTTGCAGCAGGATCAGTGCTTGGCTCATTCATCAACGCAGCAGCAATGCGTACAATAGCAGAAAAAAAATGGTGGGGCCGTGAGCGTTCTGTATGCGATAAGTGCGACAGACAGATAGATTCTTTCGACTTAATACCAATAATTTCTTACATCGTTCTCTGGGGCCGCTGTCGTACCTGCAGAGGAACGATATCACCTATGCATTTTATCTCGGAGCTCACAGGAGGAATCATAGGAGCCTTCTCTGTATGGTACTGGGGAATCAGTGCTCCCCTTCTATTTTCGTTTATCGCGCTTTTCTTTCTGCTTTTCCATTCCATTACAGATATCGAAAGCGGATATATTTATGATTCATGGGCTATTGCTATGGCAGTTGCGGCAATACTGGCAAGAATATTGGGCGGTATTCCTGCAATAATCGACGGAGTAATGGGTGCAGGCCTAGGTTTTCTCTTCATTTATGCCATTGTATTTTTAAGCGGTGGAGGCATGGGCGTAGGAGACGCAATGTTAATGCTTGGTATAGGGGCTCTGATGGGTTGGAAAATGACGATCCTAAGCCTTTACTTAGGTTTCATGACCAGCGGAATAATAGTGATCCCGCTTCTTATTGCAAAAAAAATAAACAGAAAGGATGCAGTCCCTCTTGGTCCATACCTTGCAGCAGGCTGCATACTGGCCATATTTACAGGCAAATTCATTTTTAATTTCCTAGGCTTCAGTCTTGGCTGGCCTTGGTCAATTTAATATGAGGGGTGTTTTATACAATGATATTATCGAAAAATAACATGGACTTGATGAAACCATTCAAATTCAGGATGCCTAAGGAAGTAATTTTTGAATCGGGCTGCTCTTGCCTTGCACCAGAAAAAGCATTGCAGCTTGGCTCCAAAAGGCCCTTATTTGTAACAGGCAGAAGTATGGCAAAAAGCATAAACCTTGCTGCGCTTATGGACAAATCATCAGAGCTTGGTATGCACCCGGGACACTGGGGCATGGTTGAACCTGAACCTCCGGTGGAATTGCTCGAAGAAGCTGTAGAAGAAATCATTCGTGAAAATTATGACTGTTTGATCGCCTTAGGTGGAGGAAGTTCAATGGATTTTGCAAAGATGGCTGCTGTAATGGCAAAAAACCGTAAAATTAAACCGAGAGATATGGTAGGAAGCGAAAAAATTCCCCAAAAAGGCCTCCCTACAATTATGATTCCAACCACATCAGGAAGCGGCTCAGAAGTATCTGCGGTCGCAGTTTTTTCATTTGCAAAAGAGAGAATGAAAAAAGGGATATCGAGCGGGTTTCTCGTTGCTGACATTGCGCTGGTTGACCCCGAGCTTACACTAGACCTTCCTCAGCACATTACTGCAGCTTCAGGCATGGACGCACTCGTACACGGAGTCGAGGCTTTCCTCTCTCTTGGAACCAACCCTTTCACGCAGGATCTAGCCCTCATAGCAATCAAAAATATATCTGCAAATCTTGCAGAGTGCGTAGACAACGGTCAAAATCTTAAGGCAAGAGAAGCACAATCCTATGGAAGTATGATTGCAGGTATGGCATTTTCCATGTCAGGGACTGCAGGAGTTCATGCAATGGCCTATCCACTCGGTGGACAGTACCATGTGCCGCACGGAGAGGCTAACACAGCTCTACTGCGGTGGGTGATGGAATACAACCTTGAAGGATGCGAGGAAAAATTCATCCCTATCGCAAAAGCTATGGGCGTCTACGAGCCCTCAATGTCAGATTGTGATGCAGCTGACGCCGCACTAAAGGCCATGGTTGACCTCGGCGAAAAAACAGGTGTAAAAACCAGGCTGAGAGAATTTGGAATTCCCAAAGAAGCTGCAGCAGAAATGGCTGCGGCCGCACTTAGAGAGGTAAGGCTGATGTCTAACAACCCCAGACCTCTTGATTTTGACTCTGTTAAGAAAATATATGAAAAAGCATGGTAGTCAAAAGGATTGCTGACATTTATCTCTGCCGATAGGTTTCCAATAGCGTTATATAAACAGATCAGAACATAAAGAGCTGCCCGGTATCATTAAACTTACCGAGGCAGTTCTTTTTATATCATCGGACGATCTTTGCTGTTTTAGCTCCCGTAACGGCGATAAGATCGTCTGGTCTGATCTTAAAAAGCAGTCCTCTCTGTCCAGCATTGACAGTTATGTAATCAAACTGGCAAGCACTTTCATCAATAAAAACAGGATATTTCTTTTTAGTCCCCAGAGGAGAACAGCCACCTCTTACGTAGCCTGTAAGAGGCTGAACCTCTTTAAGCGATACAAGTTCGGAGCTCTTATTTCCGCTCGCGGAGGAGAGCCCTTTGAAATCAAGCTCTTTGCCTGCAGGCAGGCAGACTAGCATCACCCCAGTTTTATCACCTCTGACACACAATGTTTTAAATGTTTGTTCTTCGGGGATGCCCGTCTTAAGAGCAGCATCTTCGGCAGATAGCAAATTTTCATCTATCTCGTATTCAATCAGATCAAACGAAATCTTAGCGTTTTCCAATATCCTAACAACGTTTGTCTTTTTAACAGTTGCCATATTAATACCCCCAATGCAGTATATAATAAAGTATAGCGCATCTATATAACTGTGGAAGAGGGATATATTATGAATGGTTTTTTTGACGGCGCCTCCAGAGGCAATCCTGGAAATGCTGGTGCCGGAGCTCTTATGATAAATAATGAAGGAAAAGTGGTCTGGGAAAAAGCCGTTTTTCTAGGAAAAAAAACGAACAACGAAGCCGAATATCTCGCCTTAATCACATTGCTTAAAGCGGCCAAGGAGCAGGGTATCAAAACACTTAAAGTGTTTGGTGACAGCAAGCTGGTAATAAGCCAGGTCTCAAGACAGTGGAAAATAAACCTTCCCCACCTCAGGCTCCTGGCGCAGCGGGTTTGGGACCTCTCAGAAGGCATGGATATCTCTTATCATTGGATACCGAGGGAAGAAAACAAAAGAGCCGACATCCTTTCCAACGAAGGTATCGACGGAGTGTAGCAATTCTACAGAGAGATATAGCGGGTTTTCAACGTCGTTGAGATTACGGCCTTGAAAACCCGCTATATTTTAATGTGTGGTATGCAAGTTTTATTCTCTGCTGTCAATTACTCTTTTAGTTTTTTTCTCGCTCCTCGGGAGCTCACCTATTTTCATTGCCTTGGGTATGACTTTTATCCCTAACCCCGACTTGCATGATTTCTCAAGTTCTTTTTCCAGTTCTTCTAGGTCGGTTCCTTCAAAAGCTTCGGCCTGAACTGTCATTCTGTCCCTGAAACCCTCATTGTCCAATATTATCCTGTACTCACTGGAAAACCCTTCTATGTTTCTAAGTATCTCCTCCACTTGGGCGGGGTAAATATTTGTTCCCTTGACCTTGATCATGTCGTCACTTCTTCCCACAATCCTGTCCAGCCTCGGGAATGGGGACCCGCACGGGCATGTACCCGGTATTATTCTGGACATATCACGGGTCCTATAACGAATAAGTGGAGCAGCTTCCTTCCTAAAGGAAGTTATGACTATCTCCCCCTGCTCTCCATCAGGAAGTACCACGCCTGTTACAGGGTCAATTATCTCGCAGTAAATAAAATCATTAAAATAGTGCATTCCCATATGTTCTGAACAATCTATAGCTATGCCGGGCCCGTATATTTCGGTAAGGCCGTAAATGTCAAAAAATTCTATTCCCAGAGTTTTATAAATTCGATCTCTTATCTTGTCTCCCCAACGTTCTGATCCAAAAATACCTTTTTTCAGTTTGATATCATGCCTCATATCTCTACGTTCGACCTCTTCTGCAATAAGCAGTGCATACGATGATGTGCCTATTAGCACAGTAGCTTCAAGGTCTCGCATAAGCTGGAGCTGCCTATCTGTGTTGCCGCTTCCTGTAGGTATTACCATGGCTCCAAGACGCTCTGCCCCTGCCTGGAAACCAAGTCCGGCAGTCCAAAGGCCAAATCCAGGCGTAACCTGTACCCTGTCTTCAATCGTGACTCCTGCCAACTGGTAACATCTTTCCATCATGACGGCCCAGTCTTCTATATCTTGACTGCTGTAGGGAATGATTACAGGCAAACCTGTCGTTCCTGAAGAAGAATGAACCCTAACAATCTGGTTATTCGGGACACACTGCATCCCCATTGGATATGCATCGCGAAGGTCCTGCTTGGTAGTGAAAGGCAATGATTCAAATTGGGCTTTCGTCATTAATGTGTTAACAGGGATACCGGCATATTTTTTAATATACATGGGGCTTGATTTCGCAACTCTTCTCACCTGGGCAAAACACTGGCTCATTACTGAAAATTCATTCATTACACTCAGCTCCGCTCTTCTCGTGGTTCATTTTTTCATGCTTATTCTTTTTTATAATTTTAATCTATGCTGCTCATATTTGATTTCTTGCAGCCTCTGCTCCAAGCAGAAAGGCCTTTTTATTGATCTCTAAAAGTTTGGGCTTTATGCAGCACTCCATAGCTTCCCTGATCTCTTGTTCATTGAAGGGCAATATGCCCGCACCCACAGAAAAACCTAGCAGCACAATGTTGAGAGTTCTCGCGTCCCCCGCCTCTATTGCCAGAGGAGCGGCATTGATATAAAACCCTTTGCCGATATTTTTTTTGAGCGCGCTGAGATAATCATCGCAAAGATACTCACCCTGACGGAGAGCAACGTTTATGGGGACAATACAATCGACGTTTACCACCGCAGATGCGTCAGGCTTAAGCCTATTCAGCTGTCTGGCTGCCTCAGCAAGTTCGAATCCTATCAGGACATCTGCGTGCCTGAGAGGGATAACAGGCGATACATCTTCAGAACCTATCCTGAGATGGCTTGAGACAGACCCGCCCCTTTGCGCCATACCTATTGTTTCGGACGTACGGACAAAGAGACCTCTTTTCTGTGCAGCCTCTGACAGTATCTTTGAGGCAAGTAAAGTCCCCTGACCGCCTACGCCGGCAATTACGATACTGCTAAACATTTCTATCTACCTTCTTTATCGCGCCCACAGGGCATACATTAGAACAAAGAGAGCATTCTGTACATACGGTCTCGTTGATTACGACTTTCCCATTACTTCCTACAGACATCGCAGGACATCCCAGCTGTTTTATGCATTTAAGACACCCTATGCATGTTTCATTTATTCTTCTTACGAGCGGAGGAAGCTTAATTAGTGCTATGCAGGGCGCTTTAGCTATCACAGCTGAAGGCCCTTGATGTTCAATAGCTTTTTTGAAAGCATCGACCGTTTCTTCATATTTAAATGGATTAACCTTTGATATGTGCTCTACACCACAGGCTCTGAGTATTTTTTCAATATCAAGCGGCTTAGCGGGCATGCCCATAGCTGTCCTCCCAGTTCCTGGATGGGGCTGTCCACCTGTCATTGCTGTAGTGTGGTTATCAAGTACGGCAATAGTTATGTTAGCATTCTGGTAAACAGCGTTAATCACTCCGGAAATGCCGGAATGAAAAAATGTCGAGTCACCTATAAAGGCGATACACTTCGTGCCTTTTTCCGCCAGCGAGATACCTTGAGCTATAGTAATTCCGGCTCCCATACAAAGACAAGTATCGACCATGTTCAGAGGCGCTGCATTGCCAAGTGTGTAACATCCGATATCTCCGCAGTAAACCATCTTTTCATCGTTTTTAGAGGCTATTTTAGCTGCGTAAAAGGAGGCTCTGTGAGGACATCCTGCACAGAGTACGGGGGGTCTGATTGGAAGTGTAGGAATATCGACCAACTTTGGATCTTCGACTTCGATTCCAACAAACTTCAGCACTGCATTTTTGATCAATTCAAAGCTGTATTCCCCATTACAAGGAAGATTGTCGGTCATTTTTCCAAAAATTTTATTTTTACCCGCGGAGATCAGAAGCAACTGCTCTTCCAACACAGGATCAAGTTCTTCAACCACCAGCAGTGAATCGACTGAGGATAAAAATTCCTCTGCCAGCTTCAACGGCAGCGGGTAGGGAGTTCCAACCTTGAATACTGTCAAATCAAGGCCGAACTCTTTTATCACTTCCCTGACATACTGGTACGATATGCCCGAAGCGGCAATACCTTTCCTTCCACCACTAAAAATTCTATTGAATTGAAGAGTGCTGAATTTTTCAGAGATAAGTTTTTGTTTCTTCTCCAGCTCTCCATGCTTTCTGTAGGAAAGTGCTGGGAAAATGATCCAATCCGGTTTCTTTTCAAAGCCGGAAGCCGGCTTCGGATGTGGAGCACTCTCTATATTCACAGTAGCGCTGGCATGACAGACTCTTGTCGTCGGTCTGAGGAATATCGGCAGCTTGAACTCTTCAGAAAGGTCAAATGCAGCAGAAACCATCTCATAGGCTTCTTCGGGCGAAGAGGGGTCAAACACGGGCAAATTGGCATATTTTGCGAAGTGCCTCGTGTCCTGCTCTGTCTGTGACGACCATGGCCCAGGATCGTCAGCAACTACGATAACCATCCCGCCCTGCACTCCTACGTAAGAAAGACTCATTAAAGGATCGGCAGCAACGTTTAGTCCAACCTGTTTCATTGTAACCATCGACCTTGCTCCGGCATAAGCAGCTCCTGCTGCAACCTCCAGTGCTGTTTTTTCATTAGTTGACCATTGGACATTTATTCCCGAAACCTTTTCATTTAATAATGTTTCAATTATTTCCGTAGAAGGGGTCCCAGGATAACCGGAAACAATGCTTACCCCCGCGCTGATAGCTCCAAGAGCTATAGCCTCGTTCCCCATACAAACTCTATTAGCCATAAAAAATCCCCCTTAGGATACAGAAAGAGCTCGCCATAGAAATGACAAGCTCTCGATAATTTAAGAGTAATATATGCCTTGTCTGTTCTAAACTATTCTATTCTGCGACTCTTCTCTTTTGGAAGAGGCTCTCCTCTTCCAACCACAAAGTTTACATCATTAAATGAAATTAAGTCAAGCCAAAAGATAGCTATGTTAAGGGTACCTCATTATACCGCTACAAGAAACTAGCTAGTGACAATGGCAAAGGCAAAAAAGTAATAAGATGCTTTGAAGTAATAAAGCTTGGAGTATGAGAGCACGTTTATTGCAAGGCAATACTACAAGATTAGTAACACAAGAGATACATCTTTCTTTTTATGAAATCTTTTGGTATACTTAATACTAGCCTTTGTTGGCAACAAGCATCGACGAATTATTCTGATCATACAAAAAACTTATGGAGGAAGGCGCTGCAAGATGAAAAAATTTAAAGACCTGAAGTGGGAAAAGAAAGAAAAGCTCTACATTATAGTCTTGGTAATTTCAATATCCACCAACATACTATGTGCAGCATGCCTTATCTATACTTATAAAATCATCTTTGATTGCATGACAATAATGTAGCTTCAACTACTGCATCATATTTTAATATATAAGAGAGAGCAGACGACAAATCAGTTTGCTCTCTCTTATATGGATATCTAATTTTGAGAATATACCTGAGACAAAAAATCAGGTTAAAACTTTTTGAATATTGAGGGTTTAGCTCCGCAGATTGGGCAGGGGCTCGTTGATTCTTTGCCCTTATGGATATAGCCGCAGATTGGGCAAAGATAGTAATCCTGTCCTTCTGGTTCATTGCCCAGATTAGATAGTGCCTCGTCATAAAGACGGGCATGGACCTTTTCGGCTTCGTTGGCATAATGGAATATCCTTGCCGCTTCCTTGTTTCCCTCTGCCTTCGCATCTTCTATCATGGGGGGGTACATCTCAGTGAACTCGTAGGTCTCCCCTTCTTTGGCAGAAACGAGGTTCTCTGCTGTGGTACCTATGCCGCCCTTTGCTTTAAATTCTGCAAATGCGTGAATCGTTTCAGCCTCGGCTGTCGCTTGAAAAAGACGGGCTATATTGCTAAATCCCTCTTTTTCTGCCTGTGCGGCAAAGCAAAGATACTTTCTGTTGGCCTGTGATTCTCCCGCAAAAGCTGTGGCTAAATTTTTTTGTGTTTTCACGNNTCCTGTATACTATTTATAATTAGTTAATCTAAACTAAAACTATTTTAGATTAACTGTAAATGTTTACTATGTCAACTAGAATTCTACTCCCTTTCTAGCTGAAAAACCTTGCATGTATGGATGTTTCACTTCGCGCATCTCCGTTACTAGATCGGCAAGAGCAATTAGCTCCTTGTGTTCGCCTCTTCCGGTTAAGACAAGCTCCATTTCATGGGGTTTATTTTTAATCAGTTCCACAACTGATTCGAGAGTAATCAATCCATAGGACAAAGCCACATTTATCTCGTCTAATATGAGCATGTCACACCCCCCCGAATCCATTACGCTGCGAGCTGTTTCTATGCCTCTTTTAGCTTCTTCATAGTCTTCGGGGAGCTCTTTACCTTTATAAACATAGTCCGGTCTTCCTGTTTGAATAATTCTCATATCCTGGTGTTTTAATGAGGATTTAAGTTCGCCGTAGCTGTCCCAGCCCTTCATAAACTGTATTACAACAACAGACGCTCCATGACCAAGTGCCCTGAGCGCTAGTCCCAAAGCAGAAGTTGTTTTCCCCTTGCCATCACCTATATATATTTGCACCAGACCTTTTTCTCCAAACATCAGGCACCTTTTTCTGCAGCCTTTTTCTTTGCTGCCTCTTCCTTTTTCATTCTTTCTAAAGCGGCATCTATATCATATCCGCCCTTTTTAACTTCGACACTTTTTGTTTTATTCACAGTCTCAGCTTCCGGTGGTTGTGGGTTGTAGTGAATAACACTCTCTTGTGTACCATCCGGGAACCTCGCTTTAGGGTTAAGACTTAGTATTTCATTTTTCACATGTAGGAGTCTGCGTTCATCGGGCGGATGGGAATTGAAACCGCTCGGTTCGTTCCGGTTGCCTATTTTAGAAAGTTTTAGCAGAGCACTATAGAGGCCTACCGGGTCTTCTCCATTTCTGTGGGCCAAGTGGACGGAATAATCATCTGCTTCAACTTCCTGTTCCCTGCTCCAGCCGGCATAGGCTAGATTTGCCCCAACTCCAGCAGCAGTTTCTACGATTCCTCCACCAAAAAGCTTGCCTAAGAGAGTTGCGGCTACAGATAAACCCAGGCCTTTCTTCATAGTGTCTTCATAATGGTTAAGTTTTGCATGTCCTGCTTCATGCGCCAAAACTCCGTATAATTCAGCCTGAGAGTCAAGCATTTCAAGCAGTCCATCCGTCACGGTTACAGATTTCCCATTCGCCACCCAAGCATTGGGTACTTTATCCTGCTTTATGGCAAAAGGAAGATCCGTCAGTTCTGTTGCGCTAGCAACACGCAACCAGACAGCTTTCGCATCCTCTGAACTTAATTTAGCTTCCGAAATATTAGCTGTAGAAAACAAAAGTACCAATATTGCGAAAAAAACGAAAAACATATTTCTTTTTTTAACGGTAAAGGTCATTGCATTCGTCTCCCTATTTTCAAGGAACATGTTCCAACACCTTAACATGTTTTATTGTCATACATTCAGACTATTGCCGCATCGGTACTTTACGAATGTTTTTTGATAAAATTTTCTATAAGCTTCCATGAAATACTTAAACCACGAAAAACTTCGGGAATTTCATTTGGGGCAAACCAGGATGCTTCTGTGACTTCTTTCCCGTCCACCTTGATTTCACCGCTCTCCCATTCTGCCGTAAAACCCAACATCAGTGATCGAGGAAAAGGCCAGGGCTGACTTCCAAAATACTTGATATTTTTTACTTTTATACTGGTCTCCTCGTATACTTCCCGTCTAACACATTCTTCAAGGTTTTCTCCCGGTTCTACAAAACCTGCCAGCACACTGAACCTGCCCGGAGGGAAATTAGCTCCGTGCCCCATAAGCAATTTGCCATCTTTTTCTACGGCAACTATTATTGCAGGAGAAATCACCGGATAGCAGAGCTCACCACATGACGGACACTTCATCGCCCCTTCATCGGAGTCATATTCGTTAACAGTACCGCACACTCCGCAATACCTGTTTGCCCTCTGCCAGTCCATTAAGTGAAATGCTTTGCCGGCCCTAAAAAACTCTGTTTCTTCAAAGGTCGGCCATATCGCTCTTCTTTCCATGAGAACATATTTATCAGGCAGGTCTGATTCACAATCGACTTCTGCCCATTTGTCACCTTCTGAGAAATCTTTGTCGATATTTCCGCTCATCTTAAAAAGCGATTCCAGCTCTTTGTCTGATAAAGTATCCGGCAGTTCTGTGCCTCTCTTTTTCAAAAGTATTTTTCCATTGCAGAAAATGTAATATTTATTCAAAATGCTTCCTCCATAATATTTATCTTTTATATCAAACTACTCTATTGTACTAGACGTATGTGTAAAATAACACTATTATGGTCAGACATTTAAATTTTATCAGGGGGTCGTAAGAAAATGATAGAAAAGCTCGAAAACGTAACAGCTATTGCCAAAGCAAACATATACTTTGACGGGAAAGTTGTTAGCCACACAGTCCTTACAGCTGATGGGGACCGAAAGACACTTGGACTTTTCCTCCCCGGAGATTACGAATTCGGAACAGGCGATGCCGAGATCATGGAAATTATCGATGGAGTATGTCAGGTGCGTCTTCCGGGGACATCAGAATATATAGAGGTCAAAGCGGGCGAGAATTTCAACGTGCCGAGCGACAGCAAGTTTGGATTCCGTTGCTATGTCCCAGTCCAATACGTCTGTTCATATATCCCGGCTAAATAAAACAACTGCCGGAACAATTTTTTTAATTTTCGCACGATCTTTCAAACAGGATAAATGGGAAAATAGGTATCCCTCGTTTATCCTGTTTTTAATTGAAATATAATTATATTATCAATACCATGATAAATACCTTTCACATATATTCGTTCTTTCATTAAATCCAGGTTATCTGTGGAACAAACATTGATTTTAGTTTATAATAACATCAATTATCAAGTCCCATTATTTTAAAGCTTAGAGGTTTTTCGCTATACAAGCTGAGATTTTGAGATTATAGTATTTACCATTCGATTCGATAAATATATATTTCAGGAGGCGTTTTAGATGCAGGAAAAAGTTTGGGTAGTAACTCATTTACAGGGACATGAGATAGCAGATGCCAGCGTTTTTGATAATGAAGTGGATGCTGCTAACTATGCTCGCGAGATGTCTGTCGGAGATGATGACTGTTATAAGGTAATGGAATCAGTCTTAAACAGCCGTGAAGCTAGTGTCGAAGAAGCAGTTCATTGGGTCTCAATGCCTGAGTTTGATGCAGAATGCATGGAGTGTGTTCTTCAAGAGGTTGCAGAAGGTTTTAAAGATGAAGAAATTGACGAATTTAAATGTATAACGTTCCTTGAAGAAAACAAGGAAGAGCTCCAGAAAAATGCAGACAAGATAGTCCAAGAGTACATTAGCAAAGAACTTAGAGAGTACATCAACAACGAACGAGTTATCCTAGGCTAGAACCTTAAGATTTCTGAGAGGCCGGCGGCAAGCCGGCCTCTTTTCTATGAACAAACTGACTTTAAAACATTATGGCACTAATTTATTTTTGCAAAAGAGGAGAATATTTTTGGAATCAATGACTGCAATACCCCTTTTTGGAAGTATCGCAAATGCGTCATTTATTGTCTGTGGTGCTCTTATAGGACTCGCTTTAAGAAAAAAACTGCCTCAGAAAATGTTGGAGCTTCCTGTCCAGGGAATGGCTATCTTTGTAATATCGCTGGGTCTTTCAATGTCGATTACCACCAAACAACCGCTGATAGTTATAGCAAGCATAGCTATAGGCTCTCTCATAGGAGAATTTATCGATATCGAAGCTAAACTTGGAAAAGGATGCGAGTACCTGGAAAATAAATTTGGTGACAGCGCAAAAGGATTTTCATCCGGCTTCTTTACTGCCAGCCTTATATACTGCACCGGATCAATGGCTGTTTTAGGTTCTTTTGAAGAGGGACTTGGCGGATATCCTTCATTACTTTTGGCAAAAGGCCTCATCGACGGATTAACCTCAATTGCGATAGCTGCGTCACTTGGTTTTGGTGTCATTTTTTCAGCGATTCCTGTTTTTATTTATCAAGGAATCCTCACCCTTGCCGCTGTTTGGGTACAGCCATTTATGTCAGAATCTGCAATAATAGAAATGAGCGCCACCGGAGGTCTCATGCTTGTAGCCATCGGTATAAATCTGCTAGGCTTTATGAAAATCAGAGCTATGAATATGCTTCCAGGCTTAGTAATAGCTGTCATCTTAGCTCAGTTCTTCATTTAATAACACTCCAAGAGACAATTACTTGCAAAAGAAATACAGTCTTGTCAACTCTTTTATTTTTAATGGTTGACAAGACTCATTGTTAATCATATTATTTGCCTTATGAAAACTCGAAGGCTAATATACATCTCTATTTTTGCAATACTTACCGCTGTTGGTGCGAAGATTGCTATTCCTCTTCCTTTGATCCCCTTCACTCTCCAAACCATGTTCTGCATTCTTTCAGGAATTCTTCTGGGACCTAAATACGGAGCTGCTTCACAGGCTCTTTACATGTTGATGGGACTTATAGGGATACCTGTCTTTACCGTGGGGAGCGGTCTCGCCTCTATTTTTATGCCTTCCTTCGGATATGTGGTCGGCTTTGTGGCATGCGCATGGGTGGCCGGGATGATAACTCAAAAAATCTCCGCTTCCGGCAGAATCCCGAGAACAAGAGATTATATGGCAGCCTCTCTTGTCGGAGTTGCTACTGTTTATATATTCAGGCTTGCTCACCTATATGTCATAGTAAATTTCTGGATGCCGGGGAATGGGATGACTCTTATGAAGGTGCTTTCCATAGGTCTTTTCAGTACTATAGGAGGAGATATCGTGAAAGCCTTTTTATCCTCCGTTATAGCCGTGAGGATAAGAAAGACTTCCGTCTTTTCGGGAATATGACAATTAGAGGACGGTTTTCTTCTGCCCGGCTCTTTTATTTATAAATTCCTTCATTTTATCGAAACTGTTTTCGCTTATTATATGTTCTATACGGCAGGCATCGGTGTCGGCTGATGCTTTGTCAACACCTAGAATCTCTACGAAAAATCTAGAGATTATCTTGTGCCTGTCATAGATAGCATTTGCCATATCAAAACCTTTTTCAGTCAGCACCAATTCTCCATTATGTTCCATTACTATAAGTTCCTTTTTCGCAAGAAGCTTCACGGCTCTGCTAACGCTGGGTTTAGCGTAACCAAGCTCGTTTGCGATATCTATCGATCTGACTGTACCGTTTCGTTCTTTGAGAATCAGTATCGTTTCAAGATAATTTTCTCCGGATTCGTGCATGTTCTTTCCACCTCTGTTATTTACTGCGTTACTGCGGCTAAACTCAGCCGCGTGAAGCGGTGGTTAAGGACTGCCAGGTGGAACATCTGGCGTGAAGCTGCAACGTGAAACGTGTTGCGTGAAGCAATAGTGAAGCAGTTGTTTAAAACAAAAACACTTGGTGGACCTGGTTTCCCGATCTCGAAACGCACTCGAAATAGTTCGGACACTATAGTAATTTTATATGTTTACCTTACGGTAAACGGTGCCCTCCTGATCAGTTACATGCGGGAAAGACGGTGGGGAGGTTCATTTATTATAATCAAGCACCAGACCGGAACCAACTTCTTCTATTCTGAATGATTGCCCGAGAGAGATTTTTGCTTTCAAGTCCGTACAGTGACATGGATGCATAGCATCCGGTGCTATTTTTTCTAACTCCTTAACTGTCTTTTCCATTAGGTCTTTTCCTGCATTTTGTAAATGGAAGCCTCCAATCACATCCAATACTTTTTCAACACCTGTCAATTCCCTTGCATGATTGATTATATTGCATATCCCAGAATGAGAGCAGCCTGTATCGAAAAGGACTTTTTTCTCATCAGATTCTATCCAAAAACTCAATCCGGGTTCGGCTTTAAAATATCTGTCGATGAGTGTATTATTGTCAACTAGTACATTTAATTTGAGCATGACATCCACCCCCTGTAATGATTTTACATGATTTTGGATGATGCGGAGGCCGATTTCTTGTGGAAGTAAATGGAATTTTTACCCTTATCCTTACCTTGCTGACCGGTTTAGCTGCCGGATTTTTAAATGTAACCGCCGGCGGAGGAAGCTTGCTCACCCTTCCGATACTAAATTTTATCGGACTTGATCTGGGAGTAGCTAATGCTACTAACCGAGTATCTATACTCTTCCAGAATCTCTCAGCAATGAGGCACTACCATCTCAAGGGAGAAATAAACTGGAAGGAAGCTCTCTCTTACGTATTACCTGCTGTTGTGGGGGCCGTGCTTGGAACGCTCTCTGCAGTATATTTACCCTCCAAAATCTTCCGTATAATTGCTGCGCTTTCGATTTTTTCCATGGGATGCCTTTTAGCAACCAAACCTCAGATGTGGGATAACCCTAAGGGAACGCCCTTCTCCAAGAGTAAAAGGATGCTTGTCCTTTGCTTTGTCGGTATATATGGGGGCTTTCTTCAGGCCGGCGTAGGGTTTCTGCTTATTTGGGCAATTACAGGGGGCTGTAAAAAAACACTTAAAGAGGCCAACGTAATAAAAACCGTAGTCGTTGCATTCTACACTATGGCAAGCCTTGCTCTTTTTGCATCATTTGGGATGGTCAACTGGAGTGTAGCTTTCGTCCTGGCTCTGGGCTCTGCTATGGGAGGAAATGCGGGAGCAAGGTTCAACCTGAGCGCAGATAAACGTTTTATAAGATGGATCCTGACGGCAGTAGTATTTATAAGCTCGATCAAGATACTCTTCGACACATTCAGCTGACATGTGGCTCGATTTATTTCGAAAAAGGAAATTCGGCATAAAAGAATATTTAAGCTGGCTCTCGCGACAGGACGGAAACATTACTTTATTTCACCATATTAAAGCTAAAGAAGCTCACTACGGATCTTTTGGGGATCTTGACCCGGAAATAGTCTTTTCACTTAGAAAAAGAGGGATAGAGAGACTCTATTCTCATCAGAGCAGGGCTTTTTCTCTGGCATCTAAAGGAAAGGATATCGTTGTGGTAACGCCGACAGCCTCGGGTAAAACTTTGTGCTATAACCTGCCGGTGCTGAACTCGATTGCAAAAAACAAATCCGGAACAGCCCTCTACCTTTTCCCCACCAAAGCCCTCGCCCAAGATCAGCTTTCTGAGCTCAGAGAGTTAAGCGGACTTATAAAAAATGACATAAAATCCTTCACTTATGACGGAGATACGCCCTCACCAAAAAGAAAGGAAATAAAAGGGAAAGTAAATATACTAATTACCAATCCCGACATGCTTAATACCTCCATACTCCCTCACCATTCAAGCTGGGCAGATTTTTTTAAAAACCTTAACTTCATAGTTGTCGATGAGCTGCACACTTATAGAGGCGTTCTTGGTTCACACCTTGCAAACCTCTTCATAAGGCTGCTTCGAATATGCAAATATTACGGATCTGACCCTGTATTTATTTGCTGTTCCGCTACCATAGCAAATCCTGCAGAACATGCCAGAATGCTTACAGGGAGACCGGCACAGCTTATCAGTGAAAATGGCGCCCCATCTGCTCAAAAAGAAATTGTAATTTATAATCCCAAAATGGTTGACACTCAAAAGAATATTAGAAGATCTTCTCTTTATGAGGCGGGAAAACTGGCATATAAAGCTATCTCGTACAATATCAGTTCAATATTGTTCACAAGGTCGAGAATAAATTCGGAACTACTTCTCAAAAGTATTACGGAGCAATTGTCAAAAGATGGTAAAGATACAAATGCAATCAGTGGATACAGGTCAGGTTACCTTCCGGCGAAAAGGAGAGAGACCGAGAAAAACCTTAGAAGCGGTGTACTCAGATCGGTGATAAGCACAAACGCACTTGAGCTAGGTATAGATATCGGTTCCCTAGACCTTGTTTTAATACATGGTTTCCCCAGAAGCATAGCCTCAACATGGCAGCAGATAGGAAGAGCCGGGAGAAGAAACAGCCTTTCTGCTGCCATAATCATTCCATCGAATCAACCGCTCGACCAATTCTTTGCAAAAAAACCAAACTGGTTGCTGGAGGCATCTCCGGAGACCGCTAGGATAAACCCATCCAATCCTTATATCAGGCTCGAGCATATCAAATGTTCGATATTTGAGATCCCATTCGGAGCAAATGAGACCTTTGGAGGAGAAAACATCTCCTACATTCTGGAATTCCTTTTCGAACATGGAATGCTGGATACATGCGGAGATTCAATAGACCGTACCTATTCATGGAACTCATTGGAGTACCCCGCTGCATCTTTTTCCATAAGGAGCGCTTCAGGGGGAAAATACACAATTTTCGACGTTACTGAGAGTCAAAAACCTCTTATGATCGGGACAATAGACAAACATTCAGCAGGTACAGAGGCCTTTCCGGGCGCTATATATTTTCATAATGGGAAAGCTTACTCTGTCCAAG
>LSQX01253794.1_pt2 | contig 23075 bp, 26 predicted proteins | sample 654561 | NCBI WGS metagenome assembly LSQX01 (sample SAMN04489861, study PRJNA283612) | anaerobic digester metagenome | isolation source: 4 biogas reactors fed with cattle manure at either 37C or 55C with and... | place: Denmark: Kongens Lyngby | collected 2014
GCGCAACAGTCGAAATCAAATAATCTCGATACGATAGAAAAAGCGGTGCGGAAACGTATCGCTTTTTTATTTTTTAAAATATTAGCCTTATTCAGTTGCAAAACTAAATGCATACTGTTAGAATAGCAATGCAAAAAATATAGGGGAGGGAAAATGGAAGAGTACACGATTAAAAACACAACCTTTGTTACGAGTGCGGTATCGAGAAGCGACCTCCCAGAAGAGCTTGCTATGGAAATAGCCATGGTAGGCAGGTCGAATGTAGGAAAGTCCTCCCTGCTAAATTCGCTATGCAATAACTTTAAGCTCGCAAAGGTTTCGCAAGCCCCAGGAAAAACCCGTCATATAAACTATTTTTTGGTGAACGATGAATTCTACTTGGTTGACCTACCGGGATATGGCTTTGCTAAAACCTCAAAGAAAGAAAAGGAACGCTGGTCTGTGCTTTTAGAGGATTACCTATCCTCTGGGCGAGTTAAGCATATTTTTCTGCTTTTAGACATAAGACATGAACCAACTGTAGAGGATAAACAAATGTATCAGTGGATAATATACTACGGCATACCGTTTACGATAGTTGCCACAAAGGCAGACAAACTTGCCTTCACAAAAAGGCAAAATGCGGCAAACATGGTCGCTAAAAGTTTGGGTGCACCACCCTATGCTTTGGCATATTCATCTGAAACTCAAACGGGCAGAGAAACGCTATTAAAAAGAATAGGTGCAATTATCGGAGATACTGTGCAAAAATGCACAAAAGATATTGATTCCGAATAGTTTTTAACTATAATATTATACATGCTATTGGATAGCTAAAAAATAACATATTAGAGGTGTTGGAACATGGGTTTAAAACTCTGCCCCATTTGCGAACTTAATTATATTCCTTTCGAAAAAGATATATGTGATGTTTGCGCACGTGGAAGAAGAAAAGTTGAAGTCCAAGAGGAGCAAATATGTGTTGCATGTAAAGAAAATATTGTTGTGCGTGGTGAGAATATGTGTGTGTCTTGTTTGCACGATAAGGTGCTAAGCAAGCGCTTGGAGACGGAAAGACCCATTAAGCCTGTTCTACGGTTAAAGGACGAAGAGGATATTGACGATATAGATATCGAGCCAGAGCTAATCGAAATCGATGTTGAGGATGACGAGGATATAATCCCCGAAACTGAGCTTGATGTTTTCGCTCGTACCTTAGGTATAGATGAGGACGAGGAAGACGAAGAAGATATAGAGGGTGAAGAAGAGTTTGAAGATGAAAGCGATGACATTGTTTCGCTTCATTATGATTCAGACGAAGATGACGAAGAAAACGAAGGAAACGAAGAAGAACTCGAAAACGATTTAATTAGAATTCGTCCCACAAAAAAGAACCCCACAAGCCCCCGATAACATTAGAAGGAGTATTAATGAATATATTCGCAATAGGGGATTTGCACCTGTCAAAGCATGATAAGCCTATGGATATTTTCGGTGCGGAATGGAAAAACCATGCCGAAAAGATTCAAACCGCTTGGAATAATATCGTTACAAACGATGATGTTGTGCTTATCCCCGGCGATATTTCATGGGCTATGACTCTTGAGAATGCACTTTACGACCTATCCGAAATCTTATCCTTACCAGGTGAAAAGATTTTCATAAGGGGCAATCATGACTATTGGTGGGCATCATACAACAAGGTAAAAAACACTTTTTCTAAATATAAAAATGTTCACTTTCTGCAAAACAACTCAATAGTTTTTGGCGAATATTCCTTCGTTGGCACAAGGGGCTGGCTTATTCCCTCCTGCGCTGGCTATTGCCTATCAGACGAGCGAGTTTATAAGCGTGAGCTAATAAGGCTTGAGATGTCCTTGCAAACAGCTCAGGAAAATAAAACAAAGATAGCCATGCTGCATTTTCCACCGCTTTTTGACGACCAAGTAATTTCGGGCTTCGTAGAGCTATTAGAAAAATACGAGGTAGATACCGTAGTATATGCCCATTTACACGGCAAATCCTGCAAATTAGGATTTGAGGGTGAGCGAAACGGCGTAAAATATATGCTTTGCTCTGCGGACTATATTGATTTCCAACCGATTCGAATAATATAGAACAACAATTCCATTATCTTTTACTTGACAAAGTTTTCATAATACAATATAATTATAATATACGTGTAATTTAGGGGGGCAATATGATATTTAAGTATAGCCTTAAGGGCTTAATGCGAACACCTTTTCGGACAATTCTGTTCTTAATTTTGCTTGCCGTTGTAACCTCATTGATGATTTTAGGAACTAACATGAAGCTAACCAGCGAAAACCTATTAAAAGAAGCAGATGAGAAGTTCGACACAGTAGCAACCTTAGAGTACATGGGTAAAAACTATCCAGATGTTAGTCTATACGATGCTACATTAGTAAATCTAATCGAAAAATACGATTTTGAGAAACTCAATGATGCGCCCTATGTATTAAGTTATGAGCCTGCGTTAAATATAAGAGGTACAATAGCCGATTTCACAATGAAGGCTTTAGCAAAACCGTATAAGGATTTCTCGATAATTCAGTTCCAAGTTATAAGAATAAATGAGGAAGAAAACTACGCCTCATGTATGCTTCTAAAAACATATTATGCATACGAACCTAGAGTCGATGGGCTTATTTTTAGGCTCCAAAACCTTCAAGATGTAATGTATTGGGTTGGACTAAGAGAAGGCTCAAAGTATGTGGCACATGGTAAGTTTTCGTTTACCGGGGTCGAAAACTTCATTACAAGCAGTTATGATACCAAACTGATTACCGATGATGAATATAATAGATTTGCACAGGCATTCTATAGCCATTTTGGTTCCAGTCGTGATTATTTTGGTTTGATGCTTGGGGGTAGGGTTTATCCCTATTCGGCGATGAAACTCTTAGATGAAGAGCCAAATAAAGATGAATGGCAATGGGGCAATTTCAGCAGGTTTGATATTGCAGTTCTATGGCAACAGATTATTGCAACCTACGAGGCGCAAAATAATTCCGTTCCGGTTACAGTTACCGATGATATTGATACCCTACCCGAGTTCCACCAAGGCGAAACATATTTCACAGAAGGCAAAGCATACGAAAAATCAGATGGTAGCAATGTTGTGATAATAAGCGATATGATGGCGAAGCAAATGAAGCTGTCAATAGGGGACAAGCTACACATAGATTTGCACTATGCTAAAAATTCTGCAGGCTATTATGATAGCTATTGGGCGCCTATGGGCTTTGACCATTCAGCCGACTACAAGATAGTAGGCATTTATAAGTCAACAAACGATATGTATGCAAACGTTTACATTCCCAAAACGGGCAACGAGTCATGGCTTCCTCAAATGGCAAACTCATACAAGCTGGGTCGCTTTGTGATTCAAAACGGCTACGGCATGGAATTCTTAGAGGAAATCAAGCCATTTTTAGAATCGAGAATGTCCACAACCGTTTACGACCAAGGCTATATGGGCGTTGCACAACCGTTAAAGGCGATGCGGGAAACCGCTCTTATTTTGCTAATAGCAACCTCGGCTTGTTGCGTTGCCATACTATTCCTGTTTGCGTATATGTTCATAACAAAGCATAAATCAAACATTAAAACAATGCTCTCATTGGGAGCAGGGGTAAAACGTGCAAGAAGCTATTTATTCCTCGCCGTATTGGTGCTTGCGTTGATTTCAATCGCCTTGGGTGCAACGGTAGGGCATTTCATGTCCGATAGAATCATACAAAGTGCATACGAAGCAGCCGAGAAAAACAACGCTCTCGATATGCGTTACAGCCTGCTTTACATTGGCTCTGGCAATGTTGATTTCAAAGTAAGTTTTGCTTCCGATTATCGCTATGCAATCATTTGTGGCGGAGCGGTTTTTGCCTTACTTATATTGATTTGCCTTGTATTTATAAACGCAACCTTGAATTTTGACAGGTTCGACGAATACAAAACTGCATCAGCAAAGATGCGCAGGTTCTTCGGAGTGTTACACCACAGCTTTGTATCTATTTTCAGAAGCATGGGAAGAAGTGTAATAGTTCCAATCGTTTCAGCCGTATTAGTCTTGCTTTTAATCATCTATGCAAGTATGTTATCCGACAATAAGGCAAAAATCGATACGCTGTACGATACAATACCTGTGCGAGCATACTTCACATCGATAGACGGACGGCAGGTTGACGGATTATTGCTTTCGGGTGATTTGGCGCAGGATATAATTGAAACCGATTTTGTTGAATCTGCAAACTTCTCATTTAGCGTGCGTTATAAAATGTTGGGCTACTATAATGATCAATATCTTGACAAGGATGGCAATCCTACTTTCTTAGACACCGATAAACTGTCAATCCCTCCGCAAGATTCTTTTGCCTACGAAAGGGTAATGGCAGAAATATTTATGTGGGACAAATTGGTGTTCACAAACAATATTTATGCCGCACCAGAGTTATTCTTTGCCAACGAGCCAAAAATGGCGTTTGCAGAGGGCTATGATGCTTCCGTATTCAACGAAATTGAATATGTATGCGGTGTATCATCGTCATTTGCTATGCAATATGGCTTAGAGCTTGGCGATACTATCAGGGTTGCCCCCGCAACGAGAAGCGAGTGGGGAGGCTTTGACCTATATGAAGCCGAGTTAAAAATTGTATGCATTTACGCAAAGCAAAGCACATCAGAAAACATTTTCTGCCCTGCACCGCTATTGAGCACACATATTATCAACTACAAATTCATTTATGATACACCCGAAGGCAAGTATGAGCTTAGATACGACGAAGAAACAGGCAAATACCAAACGGTATATGTTGAAAAAGCACAAGGCGATGCTTCCGAGTTAATAGGCTTTGAGGAAATCGATGCAAAAGATATGAGCATCATGGCATACGGTCAAATTCATTCCTTGAGCTTTGAGCTTAAAAACAAAAATAGCATAAGCGAGTTCAAAGAATATTTAGAGGAAACGGGTTATGGCTCACGAGGGAAAATCGGGCAAATTCGAAAATCGATTACTATTGACGATAATGCGCTGGTTCTTTCCGTTTCGGGTCTGCAAAAGAACGTAGGCTACATGGAAGCGCTGTACCCTGTTATATTTGCACTCGTAATCGCAATAGGCTTTGTGGTATCGTACTTGCTCACAAAGAGCAGGAGGGCGGAGTTGGCAGTAATGCGAAGCATGGGCGCAGGTTCTGTAAGAACATTCTTCACACTGTTTACCGAGCAGTTAATACTCTGCATTTTCGGAGCAACAATCGGAATTTTAGCATCGCTGTTTTTCACTAAACAATTCGTTTTTGAACACTATATAAGCATTGCTATCTATGTAGCTTGTTATATGGCAGGTATAGTAATATCCGCTATGGCTATGAACAGGCTTAACGTACTAAAAATATTAACGTCAAACGACTAAGGGAGGAAATCATGGGAATTTTGAAGCTAAACGATGTTTCGTACACATACAGAAACAGATATCAGCATGTAGACGCTGTGAAAAACGTATCTTTCGAGTTTGAAAGAGGCAAGCTGTACGCAATAGTGGGCAAGAGCGGAAGCGGTAAAACAACTCTTCTTTCTATGATAGCAGGACTTGACGTTCCAACAAATGGCGAGGTGGTTTTCGGTGATAAGTCAACTGCAAAGCTGAACAGAGATATGTATAGAAGGCAGGATGTAGCGGTTATTTATCAGAATTTTAACCTGTTCCCCTTGCTTACAGTTTTAGAAAATGTAACATACCCCTTAGAGCTATGCGGAGTGCGCGGCAAGGAAGCAAAAAAGCGAGCAAAGGAGAAAATCGCAACAGTTGGTTTGCCAGATACCGTTCACAGACGTTTTCCGTCCATGCTTTCGGGCGGAGAGCAACAGCGTGTGGCAATAGCAAGGGCGTTGGTTTCTTCGGCAAGAATTATTTTAGCAGACGAACCAACAGGCAACTTAGACACTGAAAACGGCAACAACATAATTCAGATTCTAAGCGAATTAGCGCACAAACAAGGTTATTGTGTTATAATCGTAACGCATGATATGAGCATAGCAGAAAAATCGGACGTTATTCTTTCAATGCGAGATGGTGCAGTTACGGTTAAGGAGAACAAATAACCAAAAACAATGAAAAAAACTGCAATAAAGAACCTAATTCTCTGTGCGTTGTTTAGCGCACTAATCTGCATAGGCGCTTTTATAAAAATTCCGTTTATATTAGTGCCTATAACATTGCAAACGCATTTTGTATTGCTTTGCGGCTTGCTTTTAGGTGCAAAATTAGGCTTTATATCCGTGGCAGTCTATGTGCTTTTAGGGCTTGTGGGACTGCCCGTGTTCACGCAGGGCGGGGGAATAGGCTATGTGCTGCAGCCTACATTCGGCTATATATTAGGATTTGGGCTTGCGGCGCTAATATCGGGCTACGCAATCGAGAGATTCAAGAAAAAAACCTATTGGTCATACTTCCTAAGCGCTTTATTAGGCTATGCGGCGATTTATATTATAGGTTTGCCGTATTTCTATGTGGTATTCACAATACATTTAGGCAAAGAGATTACAATAATAAAACTATTGCTCACATGCTTTATAGTTTTCATACCCAGCGAAATGTTAAGCATTGCAATAGCATCATACCTTGCTAAAAGGTTGAAGCCATTCGTGAATAAGGTATAAACCCTTTATACAAACAATGTATAATTTCACAATAATTTCACATTTATAGCCCGATTGGAAAAAAATGTGTGATATACTATTAAAAAACACATAGGGGGGAAAATCAATGAAAAAAATCTTTTCAGTATTACTAATCGCATTAGTGTTACTTGCATCTGCATGCACAGCGCCAACAGATGTTGAGCCATCACCGCTTGCCACAGACGCACCTTTCGTTACGGCAACACCCGAAAGCACCGTAGTGCCAACGCCTACCGAATCGCCAAACCCGGAGGAGCAACAGCCGTATTATTACAGCGATGAGTTCGAGAGCAATACGGGCTATTCAAGTCTTGTATATGATGTAAACGAAGACGGAATAGACGATACCATTTGCATTTCGTATCAAGTCGCAACAGAGGGCGAATGGAGGAACCGCAAGGTAGTAGCAATAGCGTATGGCGGCCCAAAAGAACGAAAGGAAGGCGACATAACGTATATAGTTCGTGATAGTGTGCTTATACAGGAAACCTTAGATTTTTTAGCTTCCGATGATGCGCAAATAACCTGTATAAAACTCGCTGATGGTTTTTTGATTCTTGAAGATACTAAAGATATCGGCGGAAGCAGAGTTCACCAAACGATGCACGCCTATTATTTTAACGGAAATGTTATCTATCCCATGCCAACTCAATTTGGTTTGTATGTGGAGGATATTTTAGTTAAATTTACTGGCGAAAAGGAATATCAGCTAACTTTCATCCCAACTGGACAAAAGTTTAATGGTGTAGTGCCAGATGAACACTATGAGTCGGAATTGAAGTTCGATAAGGAGTACTATGATACAGGCGAAAACATTGTTTTATCGGTAAACACTGTTACAGGTGAAGTGATAATGAGAATAGGTGTAGATATTGGCGGCTATAAAGACTTCCAATCCGTATTTTTAGATGTAACATTTGAGTACGACAAAGCAATGCACAACTATAAAATATCGAATGCAGACTTCATGTACGATGACGGAGCAAATAGCGCTCAATTCGATGATTTAACCGACTATTATGAGAAGCATGGTACAGAGTATATCACCCCATAACCAAAAGGTATAAACCCCTTGTGAATTTAGCACTATATTTCACAATAATTTCACATTTATAGCCCGATTGGAAAAAAATGTGTGATATACTATTATAAATACATAGGGGGGGGAATTCTCATGAAAAAAATCTTTTCAGTATTACTAATCGCATTAGTGTTACTTGCATCTGCATGCACAGCGCCAACAGATGTTGAGCCATCACCGCTTGCCACAGACGCACCTTTCGTTACGGCAACACCCGAAAAAACAGAAGTGCCAACGCCTACCGAATCGCCAAACCCAGAGGAGCAACAGCCGTATTATTACAGCGATGAGTTCGAGCATAATGATGGCTACGCAAGCCTTATTTATGATGTAAACGAAGACGGAATCGAAGATACAATTTGTATTTCGTATCAATATGCAACAAAGGGCGAAAGCGGAAGGCAACGCAAGGTTGTGGCTATTGCTTACGGCGGTCCAAGAGAAATTAAGCCTTCAGAAGACTCAATAATGTATATTCGTGATAGCGTGTTGATACAGGAATCTTTCACAATCCACAGCTACCCACATCCGCAGATAACATGTATTAAACTTGATGACGGTTATCTGTTTCTTGAAGATACCAACCATGCAGGCGGAAGCAGGCTTTTTGAAACCGTAAATGCTTATTATTTTGACGGAGATATTATTTACTCTTTGCCGTCTCTGCATGATGTGCTTGCAGATGAAATTTCCGTTGAGTTCACGGGAGAAAAGAAGTACGAGTTAACATATTTGCCGACAGGCGATAAGTTTACGGGCATAGTACCAGACTATGAGTTTGAGTCGGAAATTTTTGATAAGAGTGATTATGGTACGGGAGAAAGCGCTGTAGTCTCCGTTAACATCGTTACAGGCGAAGTAAAAATGATAATTGGCGTAGATATTGGCGCATATAAATACCAATCTGCTCGCTTAGATGTAACATTCAAGTTTAACACAGCAACACATAACTATACTGTATCAAAGGTTACATTCAAGTATGATACAAGAAAGACCGAAGAAGAAGGCGGTGGAGATGATTTCTGCCTTGAAATCTATTACGATAAAGGAACTCAATACATTAAACCTTGAAATGACTAAAGACAAAATAAGAGTGGCGACAATCGCCGCTCTTTTTTATTACCCAAATAACGGTGTGTAGCCGATTTTATTAACAAACAGTAAATTCTCACAAAAACAGTTGACAAAGTAAAATTTCCGAATATAATTAGTTTGACTAACTAATAAGGTGGTAAGGTAATGGATGCTTTTGCATCGAAAATGAATGATTTGCTTGTGGATACGTTCCGCTCTATATTGAAGGTTGAAGAGCAGATGCTTTCAAAGTTTCAAAACAACCTGTCAATCAGCGAAATGCACCTAATAGAAGCAATAGGCAAAAACAAAGAAAGTGGCAGGACTATAAGCGATATAGCTAACGAGCTATCTATTACGCTTGCTTCCGTTACTGTTGCCATAAACAAGCTTGTAAAGAAAGATTATGTCGAAAAGGTGCGTTGCAGTGATGACGGCAGAGTCGTGTATGCCAAGCTGACTAAGTTAGGACGAAAAATGGATGCTGTGCATAGGTATTTTCACGAACAAATGATAAATAAATTAAGCACAGGCTTAACCGATTACGAAAAAGAGGTGCTTATTAAAGGTATCGATAAGCTAAATAGTTTTTTCAAACAGAATTTGGGGGAAGATTAAGAATTGAGCTTTAGTATTCTTGGAACAGGAAGTTGTACTCCGAAAAGGAAAGTAACTAACGCAGAGCTATGCAAGTTTTTAGATACATCTGATGAGTGGATTTTCACTCGTACAGGCATAAAGGAGCGCAGGGTATTAACAAGCGAAAATTTGATAGAACTCTCAAAAGTGGCTTGTGAAAATGCAATAAGCGATGCAGGTATTACAGGTGAGGAAATAGATATGATTATCTGTTCTACAGTTAGAGGTGATTTTGTTTCTCCCTCAATGTCGTGTATAATAGCGAAAGATGTAAATCCAACTTGCCGATACTTCTACGATATGAATATGGGCTGTTGCGGTTTTATATCTGCACTTGATTTGGCAGTCTCCTTTTTCAAAGCGGGAAAGGTTAAAAATGTGCTCGTAGTCTGTGCCGAGTCTATGACAAGGCTATGCGATTGGGAGGACAGGTCGAGTTGCGTTTTGTTTGGCGATGCGGTAGCGGCTGTGGTGTTAGGTGTTGGCGATTCAATGCTTTTCACTAAGCTAAGCGTGTATCCGAACTCCGAGCATCTTAACATCCCTGCATGCACAGGCAATAGTCCGTATATTGAAGAACGCATTACTGACAGCTACTTGACTATGAACGGTCAAGAAGTGTATAAGTTTGCGGTTTCCTCGATTACTAAGGAAGCAAATGAAGCATTGGGCGAGCTTAAACTATCCCCAAACGATATTTCGTACTATTTGATGCATCAAGCGAATATGCGAATAGTTGAAGCGGTTAGGAATAGGCTTAACCAAAGCGAAGAGAAATTTCCATGCAATATGGAGAGATACGGCAACACTTCGTCTGCCAGCATACCCTTGCTTTTAGACGAATTAAATAAATCTAATACATTCAATAAAGGCGACAAGCTACTGTTTGGAGCTTTCGGAGCAGGGCTTGCAACCGGGGTTTGTGTATTAGAGTGGTGCAAATAAATATTTTTGGAGGACAGAATGGTTTTAGAAAAGGTAATCAAGATTTTAGCTGATTACAAAGGCATTAGCGAGGCAGGTATTTCGGCAGATTCAACATTTGCTGATTTGGGCTTGGACTCACTCGACACAGTTGAGCTTATTATGACATTCGAAGACGAGTTCAACGTATCTTTGGAAATCAACGAAGAGCTTAACAATGTTGGCGCAGTTGCAAAGCTAATCGAAGATAAGGTTGCGTAAGGGATGAGAACACTGATTTGCGATATTTTAGGTATTAAATATCCCATAATCCAAGGTGGTATGGCATGGGTAGCCAACGCTTCATTGGCTTCTGCAGTTTCGAATGCAGGTGGTTTAGGCATAATTGCCGCTATGAACTCTAATGCATCGCAACTGAAAGAAGAAATCGATAAGTGCAAAAACCTAACCGATAAGCCTTTTGGTGTGAACATTATGCTTCTAAGCCCATATAAAGACGAGGTTGCTCAAGTTGTAATAGACGAAAAAATTCCAGTCGTTACAACCGGTGCGGGCAACCCGTCAAAATATATGGAAGCATGGCTTAAGGCAGGAATAAAGGTTATCCCCGTAGTTGCATCTACTGGAATGGCAAAAATGGTCGAGCGCTATGGTGCTACGGCTGTAGTAGCAGAGGGCAACGAGGCAGGCGGCCATATCGGCGAAATCACTACCTTATGCTTGGTTCCACAGGTTTGCGATGCAGTGAAAATTCCCGTAATAGCAGCAGGCGGCATAGGAGACGGCAGGGGAGTTGCGGCTGCTTTTATGTTGGGTGCTGTGGGTGTTCAGCTTGGCACAAAATTCTTGGTGGTAAACGAATGTACTATTCATAGGAATTATAAAGAGCGTGTATTAAGGGCGAAAGACATAGACACTATCTCAACAGGTAAGCGTTTAGGTCATCCTGTACGCGCGTTAAAATCTCCGTTTACACATGAATTTTTCAAGTGCGAATACAATCCCGATGTAACCAACGAGAATTTAGAAACCATGGGTGCAGGCTCATTGCGGGTTGCAGTATTGGATGGCGACGAGGAAAAAGGCTCATTCATGGCAGGTCAAATCGCTGGAATGATTAAAAAAGAGCAGTCCGCAAAGGAAATGATTGAAGAATTGTTTGCCGAAGCGGAGCAGGTGCTTCAAGGTGCGAGCAAATGGGTAAAATAGCTTTTGTTTTTGCAGGGCAGGGCGCTCAATATTCGGGCATGGGCAAGGATATTTACGAACATTCACAAGCCGCAAAACGTGTTTTTAACATGGCGGACAGTATTCGTGAGAATACCTCAAGCCTGTGCTTTGAAGGCACTAAGGAGCAGCTTTCTATCACAAAAAACACCCAACCAGCATTATTCTGTGTAGATTTAGCCTGCGCCTACGCTTTGCAGGAAAAAGGCATAACACCAGATGGTGTTGCAGGCTTTTCATTAGGTGAGATTCCTGCATTAGCATTTTGCGATGTGCTTTCAGATGAAGATGCTTTTTCACTTGTTTGCAAGCGTGGGGAGTTTATGCAGGAATGTGCAGAAAAACATGGCGGCGCAATGGCGGCTGTTCTTCGCCTACCAAACGAAAGGGTAGAAGAAATATGCCAAAGTTTCGAAAATGTTTTCCCTGTGAATTACAACTGTGATGGCCAGTTGGTTGTAGCAGGGCTTGCATCTGAGATTGACGCATTCTTAGAAGCGGTAGCAAAAGAGGGCGGCAGAAGCATTAAGCTACAGGTAAGCGGTGCTTTTCATACAAGGTTCATGGAGGACGCTTCACAAAGGCTAAGCGTAGAGCTTGAAAAGCTACAGTTGAATGCTCCCAAGGTTCCGCTATACTCGAACTATACCGCATTGCCCTACACAAGCGGCATAAAGGGGCATATCACCGAACAACTAAAAAACCCGGTATTGTGGCAAAAAACTATTGAAAACATGATAGAAAACGGCTTCACCATTTTTATTGAGGTTGGGGCAGGAAAAGTATTATCCGGACTTATAAATAAAATTTCTAACCAAGTATCCGTTTTCAATGTTGAGGATTATAAAACCTTAATCAATACTGTCGCTAAGATATTGGAGGAAGAATGCTAAAAGGTAAAGCGGCGCTTATTACAGGTGCTTCAAGAGGAATAGGAAGAGCAATAGCACTATCCATGGCAAAGCAGGGTGCAAATGTAGCCATTGTCTATGCAGGAAACAATCTGGCTGCAAGCGAGGTTGAAAACGAAATAAGCTCCCTTGGTGTAAAGGCAAAAAGCTATAGATGCAATGTTGCAGATTATTCAGCGGTTGAAAAGCTAATCGAAGAGGTAACACTTGAGTTTGGCGGCATTGATATTCTTGTAAACAATGCAGGAATAACAAGGGATAAGCTAATTATGCAGATGAATGAAGCAGACTTTGACGATGTGCTAAACATAAACCTAAAGGGTGCATATAACATGATAAAGCATACATCAAGGCAGTTCATCAAAAAACGCTCTGGCAGAATAATAAACATTACTTCCGTTTCAGGAATCATGGGAAATGCAGGGCAAGCCAACTACTCCTCCTCAAAGGCGGGCATGATAGGCTTAACAAAATCCGTAGCGAGAGAGTTTGCTGGCAGAAATATTACCTGTAATGCAATAGCCCCAGGCTTCATAGGAACTGATATGACAGATGCAATGCCAGAATCCGCAAAGGAAGAACTAATAAAGAACATACCCCTAAAAAGAATAGGTGAACCCAACGATATAGCTAATTTGGCGGTATTTTTGGCTTCCGACTTAGCTACATATATTACTGGTGAAGTAATAAGGGTTGACGGCGGCTTAAGTATGTAATAGTCTATATACTTATAACCCTTTTGAGAGAGGGAAGAAGGAAAAATTAGGAGGAGACTTTATGCGTAGAGTTGTTATAACGGGATTGGGTATTGTTTCGCCCGTTGGAAACGATGTAAATACTTATTGGGATAATATTATTAACGGAAATTCGGGAATTGATTTCATATCAAAATTCAATACCGATGACTTCAAGGTTAAGGTTGCAGCAGAGGTTAAAGGCTTTGACCCCTATCTGTACTATTCCGAAAAAAGTGAAATAAGAAGAACGGACCTTTATTCGCAATACGCAATGGCAGCTGCTACTCAAGCTATGGAGGATAGCAAACTAAAAGACTACAACCCCAAAAGGCTTGGCGTATATGTTGGCTCGGGAATAGGCGGCATTGAAACCTTTGTATCCGAAACCGAAAAGATGATAAATAGAGGACCTTCACGCATATCACCGTTTTTTATCCCCATGATGATAGCAAACATGGCTGCTGGCAACATATCCATACGATTCAACGCTCAAGGACCCTCTTTGGCAGTGGTTACGGCTTGTGCAACCTCAACTCATGCAATAGGTGAAGCATTTAGGGCTATAAAGCATGGCTATGCAGATGCAATCATCGCAGGCGGCTCTGAAGCGGCTATTTGCCCGTTGGCTATTGCAAGCTTTGCAAACTGCATGGCACTGTCTTTTAGTCAAGACCCAAAGACTGCATCTATTCCATTCGATAAGCGCAGAGATGGCTTTGTAATGGGCGAGGGTGCCGCAGTTGTGATTCTTGAGGATTACGAGCACGCAAAGGCAAGAGGCGCAAAGATTTATGCAGAAATAAGCGGCTATGGCAATACATCAGACGCTTTCCACGTAACAGCACCCCATCCAGAAGCGGAGGGTGGCACAACTGCAATTAAACTTGCAATAGAAGAAGCCAACATCAGCGATTTAAACAATATCTACATCAATGCGCATGGCACAAGCACTCCCCTAAACGATAAGGCAGAAACCAAAGCCATTAAAAATGCATTGGGCGAAAGCGCAAAAACTGCCATGATTAGCTCTACTAAGTCCATGACAGGGCACATGTTAGGAGCGGCAGGAGCGGCAGAAGCAATCGCCTCTGTATTGGCAATCAAAAACAATATTGCACCGCCAACCGTGGGCTATGAAGTGCCAGACCCCGAATGCGACCTTGATTATGTTCCAAACAAAAAGAGGGAAGCGATAATCAATACTGCGCTTTCAATTTCCCTTGGTTTTGGTGGACATAATGCCTGTATCGCACTAAAAAAATATGAGGAATGAATATGAATATAAAACATATAAAAGCACTTGCAAAGGTGCTTAGAGAGCAGGATTTATCTGTTATCGAATTTTGTGAGGGCGAAACGAGGATTCGTTTAGAGAAAACCATATCTCAAGCCGCCCCCACGCAGATTCCGATAACTATGCCTGTTGTAACTCATCAGGTTAGTGAAAACGAGAAGCTACCCATAATAAATGGCTCTGTGGATTTCAACGAGATAAGCGAGGTAAAATCCCCCATGGTTGGCGTGTTTTATCAAGCACCCTCCCCAGAGTCTGAGCCTTTCGTTAAGATTGGCGGTCGCATAAAGAAAGGCGATGTGCTTTGCATAATCGAAGCCATGAAGGTTATGAACGAAATAACCGCAGATGTTGACGGTGAATTAGTTGATATTTGCGCTGAAAATGGTCAGATTGTGGAGTTCGGTCAAACCCTGTTCAAGGTGTATTGAGCTGTAGGAGGAAGCATGGAAATTAACGAGTTAAAAGAGATTCTACCCCATAGAGAGCCTATGCTTTTAATTGACGAAGCCTATGTTGGAAGCGATGGCATAGCATACGGAAGCCGCTATATAAGGGGCGATGAATGGTTCCTACAAGGGCATTTTCCGAATGAGCCAGTAGTTCCCGGTGTTATACAATGTGAAATGGCTGCACAAACCTGTTGCGTTCTTTTGGCGGATAAGCTGAAGAACAGGATTGCGCTTTTTTCAGGGATAAACAATGTGAAGTTTAAATCGATTGTGAAGCCCAAGGACACCATACGCTTTGAATGTGAGTTGGTAAAGGAAAAGGCAATGTTCTGCTTTACAGAGATAAAGGGATATGTAGATGAAAAGCTATGCGTTACTGGCGAGCTTTCGTTTGCAATAATAGATTCCATAAGGTGAGTATGTTTTCTAAGGTTTTAATAGCAAACCGTGGCGAAATAGCGGTAAGAATAATACGAGCCTGTAAAGAGATGGGCATACAAACCGTAGCGGTGTTTTCCGAAGCGGATAGAGATGCCCTTCACGTAAGCCTTGCAGATGAAAGCTATTGCATAGGCTCTGCAATGGTGCGTGATAGCTACCTAAATATGAATGCACTAATCTCATTAGCCGCCGCTGTAGGCGCAGAAGCCATACATCCCGGCTATGGGCTGTTGTCTGAAAATGTGAAGTTCGCTAAACTATGCGAGCAATGCAATATCAGGTTCATAGGACCAACAAGCGAAGTCATACAAAACATGGGAGATAAGGAAGCCGCAAAGCGCACAATGCGAAACGCTGGTGTTCCCGTAATACCTGGTTGCGACAAGGTGCGTGATATTGCTCATGGTAAGGAAGAAGCTGAGCTTATAGGCTACCCCTTGCTAATAAAGGCGCGTGCAGGCGGTGGCGGTAGGGGAATAAGGCTTGTAAAGTCTGTCAATGAGTTTGATTCCGCCTTTATGGCAGCATCAAGTGAAGCATTAAGCGCATTTGGCGATGGCATAGTGTATTTAGAAAAATTCATATCGCCTGCAAAGCACATTGAAATGCAAATAATGTGCGATAACTTTTCGAATGTGGTTTGCTTGGGCGAGCGTGAGTGCTCTGTTCAAAGAAAAAACCAAAAGCTAATCGAGGAAAGCCCATCACCTGTAATCTCAAACGATATTCGCAATCAGTTAATCGAGGTTGCTACAAAGGCAGCTAAGGCGGTCAATTACACAGGTGTTGGCACAATCGAATTTCTACTCGACAAAGACAAGAATTTCTATTTCATGGAGATGAACACAAGGCTACAGGTAGAGCATCCCGTAACCGAAATGACAACAGGAATTGACATCGTGCAATGGCAAATAAGGGTAGCCGCAGGAATAAAACTGCCCTTCAAGCAAAAAGACATAGAACTAAAGGGTCATGCTATTGAATGCAGAATAAATGCGGAAAACCCCATGGAGAACTATCGCCCAAGCTGCGGAAAAATAACGCTCCTGCACGTTCCGGGAGGACCTTGGGTGCGTTTCGATACAGCCGTATATCAGGATTATTTCGTTCCGCCATACTATGATTCGATGATAGGAAAGCTGATAGTCCACGCCGCAACAAGGGAAGAAGCGATACGAAAAATGCGCGCGGCATTGTGCGAGCTTGTAATTGAGGGAATAGAGCATAATAGCGAGCTTCACATGGATATTTTATCGGATAAGATTTTCAAATCGGGCGATTACACAATCGACTTCTTAGAGAAAAGAAAGAGATAGGAGAATTAGTAATAAATAATGATAAGAAAGGGTATTTTCAAAAAACCAAAGAACGAGCTTGAGGGCAATAGAAGGCTGAAACAAAACCCAGCGGTTAATATTCCCGATGAAATGTGCGTAGCATGCCCAAATTGCAAGAAAACGCTTTTCACAAGCGAATTAGCAGAGCATTATAATGTTTGCAACTGCTGTGAGTATCATTTCCGCATGAACGCAAGGCAACGCATAGACAAAATAGCCGACAAAGACACGTTTATGGAAAACGATGCCGATATGATTTCGCATAATATAATCGATTTTCCTAATTACGATAAGAAATTAAATTCCTCAAGGCTTGAAAGCGCCGAAAACGATGCGGTTGTTTGCGGTTTCTGCACAATAGGCGGATATAGCACTGCTTTGTTCGTGATGGAGCCATATTTTATGATGGGAAGCATGGGAACGGTAGTAGGCGAAAAGCTAACAAGGCTTTTTGAAGAAGCAACAAGAAGAAACCTCCCCGTAGTAGGCTTCACAGTATCGGGTGGCGCACGTATGCAAGAGGGCATTCTGTCGCTTATGCAAATGGCAAAGGTTAGCGGTGCGGTGAAAAATCATAGCGATAGGGGCAACCTCTATCTAACCGTATTAACTGACCCCACAACGGGAGGAGTTACAGCCAGCTTTGCCATGTTGGGCGATATTATAATCGCTGAACCCCAAGCGCTAATCGGCTTTGCAGGACCAAGAGTAATCGAGCAAACAATACGGCAAAAGCTACCCATGGGCTTCCAAAGGGCAGAATTCTTACTTGAAAAGGGATTTTTAGACGAAATAGTTCATAGAAAAGTGCAAAAAGCATACATAGCAAAGCTGTTAAGGCTACACTCGAAGGGCGGTGAAGTATCATGAGCGCATTCGATAAGGTTAAGGCGGCAAGAAGTTCTAAACGACCCACTGCAAAGAGTTACATAGAGGCTATTTTTAGCGACTTCACAGAAATGCATGGCGACAGAAGATTCGCAGATGATAAAGCGGTTGTAGCCGGCATTGCTTTGCTCGAAGATATGCCTGTAACGGTAATAGGGCTTGAAAAGGGTAGCAACACGAATGAAAGGGTTATGAGAAATTTCGGTGCTGCACACCCAGAGGGCTATAGAAAAGCATTAAGGCAAATGAAATTAGCCGAAAAGTTCAACCGCCCAATAGTTTGCATAATAGATACTTCAGGTGCATATTGCGGAATTGGTGCAGAGGAGAGAGGGCAGGGACAGGCGATTGCCGAAAACCTATACACAATGATGACGCTAAAAGTGCCAATCATTTCTATTCTCATAGGTGAGGGCGGAAGTGGTGGCGCACTAGCATTAGCAGTAGCAGATGAAGTGTGGATGCTTGAAAACGCTGTGTATTCGGTTATTTCCCCAGAGGGTTGTGCAAGCATACTTTGGAAGGATTCTTCAAAAACAAAGGAAGCCTCCGAATGCTTGAAGCTAACTGCCGAGCATCTGTTGGAGTTTGGTGTAATCGAAGCAATAATTCCTGAAAGCAAGGGCTTTCAGGCGATGTGTAGCAATATAAAAAGCGAGCTTATAAATACATTCAACAAAAACAAAAGCGAGAGCATAGACACGCTTGTAAGCAAAAGGTATAAAAAATTCCGCAAAATAGGAGAGAGAACATGATTGCAATAGTAACTGACAGTTCAGCTTACATGACCAGAAGTGAAGCAAAAAGCCTTGGCGTTTGGGTTGTTCCACTAACTTATACGGTAAATGGGCATATCTATAACGAAACCTTTGTTGGAGAAAACGGCGATTACCAAAGGCTTGTTTTCAGAAGCAATTACACTTCCCAAACCGCTCATGCAAATATCTCTGCATTTATGAGCACGTTCTCAGAACTGATACAAAACGGCTTTGAAGTGCTGTGCATAACGATTTCTTCAAGGCTTAGCGGCACATACTCAAGTGCATCTATTGCCGCAAGGGAAGTAAATAGCGATAAAATCACAGTGGTAGATTCACTTTCAACAGCTGGTGGAATTTATATGCTTGTAGAAAAAGCCCGTGCAATGGCAACCTCGGGAATGGAAGTAGCTCAAATTGCAGAACAGCTTCAAAACCTGCGTTCAAAAATATCCATAGCATTTTCAGTTGATGATATGACACCCTTGCGTCAAAGCGGCAGACTGGGCATAGTGCGTCAATCCGTTGGAACGGTATTGAACCTAAAGCCCATGCTAAAGTGCGTTGATGGTGCGGTGGTTTCTGATGGTGTGGCGCGTGGTCGCTACAATCAAGTGAACAAAATGGTAGAGCAGATTTCCGAAAACGCAAAGAAGGTTTTTGTGCATTATGTTAAGGATTCCGATACGGTTTCTGCACTTTACAACGAAGTAAGGCATAGATTCCCCAATATAGAAGTGCGGAAAAGGCAATTAGGTCCTGTGTTGGCAATTCATCTGGGGCTGTCAACGGTAGGCGTGGTTTGGAGCGAATAAAAAAGCTGCTTCGTAATTTTTTCCTAAGAGAAAGCTAATGCGTTTTTGCATTAGCTTTTTTGAGTTATATCTCTTTTACTTGATAGGGGGATTTCCTTGCGTGTTCACCTGCTGATACTTTAGCGACACTCTGGGGCGTACCTGTTAGCCCGCCAGCATCAAAATTATTTATAGCTGCAATCTCGCCTCTATATCCTCAATAGCTATCTTCATCTCGCCTCTTGCATTTTTCTCCAACTCCTCGGAAATCTTTTCGCAAGCATACATAACGGTTGTATAGTGCTTGCCGCCTATGGCTGTGCCTATATTCTCGAAAGACAAGTCAAGAATTTTTCTGCACATATACATACATAGCTGTCTTGCGTTTGAAACCCTCTTATCACGCTTTTTGCCAGTAAGGTCGTCAACCGAATATTGATAATAATCAGAAACCACCTGTAGTATAATTTCCGGAGTAATTCGCCTTGAAACGCTGCGTTGCAATAGGTCGGTAAGCACCTTGTCAACAAGCGTGTTTGTTATCTTATCGCCCGAAAGCTGTGAGTATGCAACAACGCGGGTAAACGCACCCTCAAGCTCTCTAATATTAGATTGCACCTTTTCGGCAATGTAGTTTATTACATCGTTTGAAACTACAATATGGTCCATATCGGCTCGCTTTCTTAAAATTGCGGCACGTGTTTCAAAGTCTGGTGAGTTAATATCCGCAACCAAACCACATTCGAACCTTGTGTACATCCTTGCATCAAGCGTAGGAATCTCCTTTGGCGGCCTATCCGAAGTGAGGATAATCTGCTTGTCTGCTACGAAAAGCGTATTAAATGTATGGAAGAATTCGCTTTGTGTTGAGGTTTTTCCTGCTAAAAACTGAACATCATCTACCATCAACACATCAATATCTCTATATTTTTTTCTGAACTCTGCATTCGAGTTATCCCTAACGGATTGTATCATTTCATTGGTGAAGGTTTCGCTTGTTACATACAGCACCTTCAGCTTTGGATTCGATTCGTAAATTGCGTGTCCTACGGCATGCATAAGGTGAGTTTTGCCCAAACCGACACCGCCATAGATAAATAGAGGATTGTATGTCATGGCAGGCTTGCTTGCAACGGCTGTGCAGGCAGCATGAGCGAACTTGTTGGATTCGCCCACTACAAAGGTATCAAAGGTGTATTTTGGATTGAGCATAGGCGGAGTTGTACCATTTTCTATTGGTGTTTCATCTATACTCTCGCTTTCTGTGATGAATGCAACTGTCAAACCCCTTGCACCTACGGCATTAAGTGCCTCTGCGACTGTTTCGGTGTACATATTTGTTAAGGTTTTCTTTGCCAAATCAGTTTCTGCAATCAATAAGAGCTTGTTGTTCTCTGTACGTGCAGGAACTAAGTTTGCAAACCAGTTATTGTAGCTAATGGGACTGATTTTTTGCTTCAAATACTCCGATGCCTCTTGCCAAAGACCCCTGATATTCTCCATTCTTTCCTCCATTTCGTAAGTTAATGTCATTTCTATTAAACTACACAAAATTTGCTAATGTCTTTGTGCAAAGTTCCAAGCCCATTACATAATTTTTCATGCTGTGGACTCCCATTATAACAAAAAAGAAAAGGCTAATCAATTCAGAAAATAGCCTTTTTAGTGTCCGATAATATTTGAGCCACAACATATTGTTACACTATGCGCAACTCTAAACATTATATTTATTTATGAATTTATTCAAATAATAGTGTTCTTCAATATGCCAATTCCTTCTATTTCAACCTCAACCTCATCACCCACCTGCATAGGTCCTACGCCCTCGGGAGTGCCTGTTGCCACTATATCACCAGGCAAAAGCGTCATCACCTGTGAAATATAGCTGATTAGCTTTGCAACCGAATGTGTCATATTAGAAGTATTTGATTTTTGCTTAACCTCGCAATTCAAGCGTGTAGAGATTTTCAGATTATCCGCCTGCAAGTCCGTTTCGATAAAAGGACCTATTGGGCAAAATGTGTCAAAGGATTTTCCCCTCGTCCACTGCATATCTCCCTTTTGAATATCCCTTGCGGTTACATCGTTCAAACAGGTGTAGCCTAAAACATAGCTCATGGCTTCTTCCTCGCTAACTCCCTTGCATGGTGTGCCAATTACCACGCCCAGCTCGCCCTCAAAATCAACTCGCTTCGATAAGGAAGGATACACAACATCGCATTCGTTTCCTACTATGCAGGTGTTGGGTTTTAGGAATAATAATGGCTCTGTAGGCTCGCCCTCGTTCATTTCCTTTGCGTGTTCGGAGTAGTTTTTGCCAACGCACACAATCTTTGAGGGCATTACGGGCGCTAAGAACTCTACCTCGTTTGTATTATAGGTGCTTAAAGCCTGATATGTGTTCGCAAAAATGCTTTCAATCGTGCCGCCAATCCGAATAATAGTTGAGTTTTCAACTATCGCATAAAATTCCTCGTTGTCTTTTCTTGCTCTTGCAATCTTCATATTCCACCTCGTTTAATAATATACATTGATTATGATTTATTTTTGGAGTTTTGTAAAGCGAATATACTTGACAAAGCTAAAAAATGAAAATATAATGGAAAATAGAACAATGAAAGGAAGAGATTATGCGCCAGGTAAACTCTATTTGCATACATTATTACTGTACATGCAAAAGCTGTATAGCTTAAGTATAGAACCCTGTGCCATTTTTTTAACGCTATAGTTTTTTTATGCAGGGGGTCAAAGTATCCACCTGTTTTTATTTTTATTAGGAGGAATTTATGCATATTCACGACAACATTTTATCTACGATTGGCAACACCCCGCTTGTTAAGATAAACAAAATTCTCAACAAGCCTGGAGTTGAAATTTTAGCGAAGATTGAGGGAACAAACCCCACAGGCAGCGTAAAGGATAGAATCGCTCTACGTATGTTAGAACAGGCAGAGCATGAGGGCACCTTAACCAAAGACAAAATCATTATCGAGGCGACCTCTGGCAACACAGGCATTGGTCTTGCAATGATTTGCGCAGCAAAAGGCTATAGATTGCAAATAGTTATGAGCTCTGCGGTTTCTATCGAACGCCAAAAGATGATTAAGGCATTCGGTGCTGAAATCCTGCTAACCGATCCCAAAGACGGCACAGACGGTGCAATCACCGAGGTTAGAAGGCTAATAGCTGAGAGTCCGGATAAATATTTTACGCCCGACCAGTTTACAAACAAGTACAATAAACTTGCGCATTACACCACTACTGCCGAGGAAATTATAAGGGATACTTGCGGTAAGGTTACGCACTATGTTTCTTCCGTAGGCACATCGGGAACGCTTATGGGTGTAGGCAAGCGCCTAAAGGAGATGGATGACCGTATAAAAATCGTATGCGCACATCCTGTAAAGGGGCATTATATTCAAGGCTTGAAAAACATGAACGAGGCAATCGTTCCTGCGCTTTATGACCCCACAGCAATCGACCATACCATTATGATAGAAAGCGAAGATGCTTTCGAAATGGCTCGTCGCATAGTCCGAGAGGAGGGTATTTTTGTAGGAATGTCCTCTGGTGCCGCTTTGTTGGCAGCTGTGGAGGTTGCCAAAACACTGGATAGCGGTGTGGTTGTTTGCATATTCCCCGATAGAGGAGAAAAGTATCTAAGCACAAAGCTATTTGAAACAGAATAACACTATTTTATTTGCCTTTGACCCCCGAAAGGGGGTTTTTGCATATTACAAACGTTTTGCGGATAAAAACACAGGTTGCCCTCGCCTTTTTGTCGGTAATAAGCGTATGTTTCTTTGATTTTGTATTCCTTCTGCAAAGCAGGGT
>LSQX01017688.1_pt1 | contig 23070 bp, 19 predicted proteins | sample 654561 | NCBI WGS metagenome assembly LSQX01 (sample SAMN04489861, study PRJNA283612) | anaerobic digester metagenome | isolation source: 4 biogas reactors fed with cattle manure at either 37C or 55C with and... | place: Denmark: Kongens Lyngby | collected 2014
CGAAAGCGGCGCTCGTCACAACACACATCATGACAAGACATACTCCGACTCGCTGCTCCGACATGCACATCCCTCCTTCTTGGTCACGTCGCAACTTCCAAGTGACACACGACTATCCTTACTCAGCGCCAATTTCTGCAATGCTTGGTCGGCGTCTTCCTCCCTTCCGACGTGCTCGATCACCACGGAAGCATTCTGCAAACGTCGGTCAACGAGCCGCAGCGTCGTCGGATTCCTCCACTGCTCTCAGGTGCCCGAAGCGGCCGTAATAGCGGCCTGTTCGGTCACGACCATACTCCCCTTAAACCGTGCGCTCCACAGGCTTCGCCTGCCCCTCCACCGCGACCCGGGGGGACCACACCTGTTCACGTTAGGTATAATCTATCTGAAACTCAGGTGTCTTACATCTGCCGGTTGAGGGAATTACGCCTCTATCATTCGGTAGACCAAGCAACTCGAGACTCGGCTCCTCGTGCACGCGACACTCCATGTGCAATCGGTCGGATATTGTGATCAACCGTGTCGGGTGCTGAGGGGCAAATGTCCGTGCCGCCCTGTCTTGTGCGGGCATTGCGGACAGAGTCCGATCGAGCAGCAATGGCCGGGCGGAAACCGCGGCAGGCTGATCTGTCGCCTGCAGCGTCGCAGAACTCCGCTGCTGAGCCATCCATCGGCGTGCGATGTATCCGGCGACCCCTCCGCGGCGGCTGCGGAACGTTGTCAGGGGCAGCCTCGCGCTCACGCTCACAAGCCCTCCGGAGCCGGCAGGCGCGACCGCATTCGACGGCGAACCGGCAATCGGCACAATGATCATGCTCCACGGAGGCGCCGAGATGACCGGAAGGGCGATCGCCATGACGGGAGTGGTCATGCTGGCGCTGGGCATCCCCGCTGTCGCCGCGGAGACCCACCCGCGACTGTGTTTCAGTGCGCAGGACCTTCCCACCCTGCGGGAGCGGGCCGAGGCGATGCCCGAGGTTCGCGAGGCGATTCTCAGCGAGGCCGAGAGTCTCATGGGCCCCGATAGCATCGCCCCGGAGAGCCTTCTCGAACTCGGGGCGGATACCCGCCAGCAGATCCGCGGGCACATGATCGGGCGAGAACTCACCAGTCGGATCGAGACCCTGGGGTTTGCGTATCAAGTCACCGGAGACGAGCGTTTCGGCGTTGCCGGAGCCAATCTGCTGGAAACCGTGCGCAATCTTCCGCCCGATGAGCCACCGGTGGGACCACATGCCTTCGCCGGCGCCCGCGGTGACATCCTGCGCGCGATGGTCATCGGCTACGACTGGCTCTACGACGCGATGAGTGAGGCACAGCGCGAAATCGTCGCGGGGATGATGGCACGCTACGTGGAGAATCTGCTGGCGGAGAGCCCGGATGCGTGGTGGATGCCCTACCACAACTTCATCGGAGTCGCCATCGGTGCATGCGGCACGGCGTCCATTGCACTGGAAGAGCGCTTTCCCGAGCGCGCCGCCGCGTGGCGAAAGCAAAGCCTGTATCTTGTCGAAGAGTGGCTGAGCAGCGGCTTCGACCGGGAGGGCGCGTATCTTGAGGGCGTGGGCTACTCGTTCTACGGACTGGGCAATGCGACGCTGTTCATGGACGCGCTGAAGCGAGCGGGCGGCCCCAACTTGTTCGCGCACCCGCACCTGCAGCGCTATCCGCACTTCCTCGCACAGTCACTGCTGCCGGGCGAGAGCGTCTTCGACGCGCGCAATGACAGCGGCTACACCAACGGCGCGACGCCGGTCCTGCTGCGGCTCTCGGCCGAAGGCCTGCCGCTGGCGAAGTGGCTGTGGCAGAACACGGGCGGGGTGAGCAGGCGAGATCCGTGGCGCATCATCTGGGCGAATGACGTGGAGGGACAGTCCCCGGTTCAGGCCGATGAACCGCTCTCAGCACACTTCCCCGGCCGCGGCCTGGTGGTCTTCCGCACCGGATGGGATGCTGACGATCTTATGTTCTCGGTGGAGGCCGGGGAGTATTTCCCGATCGTCCACAATCAGGCGGACAAGGGCCACTTCACGCTCTACGGGCAGGGCGGGTGGTGGGCCATCGACTCAGGCTACGGGAACAATCGCGAGCCGGAGGGCAAGGCACAGACGGTCGCGCACAACTGCGTGCTCATCGATGGTCGCGGCCAGGCGCTGACGGGTGCAAGCTGGGGCACCGATGGCGCGATCCTCAACTACCGCGCGCTCGACACGGTCGGCTACGCGCTGGCGGACGCCACTGCCGCGTATCGCGAAAATAACCGGGGGCACGTGGGGGTGCCGCTTGAGCGCGCGCACAGGCACTGCTTCTTCGTGCGGCCCGCAGATGGCGCGCCGGGCTACGCGATCATCGTGGACGACATCCTCGTCGATGGCGCTGAGCATCAGTACGACTGGCTCCTGCACAGCGGATCGCGCTATCGTGTGACGCTTGAGGAAGCCGGAGCCACGATGCAGGCGATGGCGGCCGCCTCCGGAGGCGCGTACGTCGTCACGCCGGCGGACACCACCGGAGCGGGCGAGGCGGTCTTTGAGTTCACTGCGGAGACTGCGGGCAACTATCACGTGTGGGCTCGCGTGAGGGCCGGCGGCGAGCAGGCCGGGAAATCCGACTCGTTCCGCGTGAGCATGAATGGTCTTGAGCCTGTGGATTGGCACATGAGCATCGGCGGCGACTGGGTCTGGCGAGAGGTCCACGAATTGCTGGCGGACAGGCCGACGACATTCGCGCTGGAGCCCGGCCCGCACCGACTGCACATCGCCACCCGCGAACGCGAGGCGCAGATCGATGCGCTCTTCATCACGCCGCGCGAGGACCTCGCACCCGCCGCCGCATCTCCCGAAGAAGCCATCTTCTTCGAGGCGGAGGATGCCGCCGCAATCAAGGCGCCGATGACGGTCAGGCAGGATCCGGTCGGCGAGGGTGCCAAATGCGTGCTGCGTTTCGCATGGCCCCCATCCCCTGCGCTTTCGCTTGATGATTACGAAGACCACCCGCGCCTGCACGCATCCAACCGGATGGTTGAGGGGCGATTTGCGGCCGTGCTCGTCCCGCTGGTGGATGCCGCCGATCCGCCGCGTGTCAGCGGGAGCGACGGGCGCCTGACCGTGGACTTCGGGGGAGTCGAGGACACGCTTGAAGTCAGGCACTCCGCGGAGACGCCAGCGGCGTGGCGGCTGATGCGCACTGTGGACGGGGAGCAGCGGTGGGAGACATCGAGCGAACATCCCGAGTGAAAGGGCGTCTGGGATGAAGCTGGTTAAGAGCACCAACCGTCAGCAGACCGCAGAAGAAGTCAGAGCCAGGCTATCCACGGCGATTGCTTACCGGTGTTAGTGTGTTGCCCCCGCGGGACATCATCCCGCCGCCGTGGAGGACGCTCCGACATCCGGCGAAGAGTCCCTTCACTCAGCGGGCTCTCTCGGTGGCAGTCAGCAGAGAGACCAGCAGACTCGTCGCCAGCCACTTGATACTGCGGGTCTCTTTCCAGATCGCCCATACCGTCACCAGGCAGGGCAGGTACAACATGAAGAAGACCATGAACGCATATGACTGCATCGGCGACCATCTCAGAGCCAGACCAGCCAGCGCGCTCGAGGATGTGTCGGCGAGTGCGGACTGAAGGCCGTGCGTGATGGCCAGTGACGGCACAACGATCTCCTTTGCGGGGAGTGTGAATACAAGAGCGGTGAGCATCTCGCCTGTTCAGTCCCAGCGGCGCGCCAACAGGCTCCATCCACGCCACGAGGTAGCCAATCGCCGTCTGCTCGAACGCAACACCAGGCGGAAGATGCCCCAGTGCCCAGAAGATCCCGCTTGCCGGTGCCGCAAACAGCACTGCCCTTCCAAGCACATGTCCGACCTGGTCCACAAACGCGCGGCGCAGAACGGTTCGCCATTCCGGCGGGCGATACGGTGGCAGTTCCATCACGAAGCCACTGGGTTCCCCACGAAAACGGTCTTGCTCAGGACGAATGTCGCGACCAGTGTCATGGCCACGCTCTTATGATCACGGCCTTCGTTTTGGTCATGATGCTGCTGATCGAGTAAGTCAACGTGCTCACGCGCGGAGTGTGGACGCGTGGTCTGCAGCGGAGGGGGCGGCAGCAGTACGCGCTCGCCGTGCTGCTCGGAGCAGCCACGAGGACACGCTCAGGGAGTCCTCCCGTGGCGGCGTAGACCTGAAGGGTCTTCGAGCGAGTCTCCGGGGCAGCCGCCCCGCTGTAGTCGATGCCGATGCAGATGTTGAACTCCATCGCGAGCATCACTCCCTGCTCTTCCGCCGACAGGTGGGCCGGATCATTCGGGCGCGCCGGGGGAAGCGAGCACTGTCCCCGCGCCGGCGGCGGTGTGGAACCGGCCGTCGAGGCTCCCTTCGAAGTCGAAGTGCAATAGTCCCTCTGCCGGTGGCAGGGTCGTCTCGCGCTCCGGCACGAAGTCTTCGGAGTAGCGCGGGATGCTCCAGATCCTCAGTTCGTCGAAGTCGGCATCGGCCCATCGCTGGCCGGAGTTCAAGCCGCCCAGTTGCGCCAGCCAATCGCCCTCGTTCATCGCGAGCGGCGTGCGATCCTCGACGCCACCGGTGCGCCCCCAGATGTTCTGCGCGCTCTGCTTGCCATCAAGGTAGAGCCCCATATGCACCTGCCCGTCCGCGTCAAGGTCCCAACTGCATGCGATATGATGCCACTCGCCCGCCCTCCAGTTGGGCAGGCGCGCATGCACCAGCCGCCTGTCGCCTTCCGGGCCGCTGAAGGCGAAGCTGATCCATCCCTTGCGCTCGTGGGTGATCGCCATCGAGTTCCCGCCGGGGGAGGTGCGCTCCGGCGCCTGCTGGGGGCCGTAGTGAAAGAGGTAGACGAAGCTCTCGCCCCACTGCTCCGGCGGCAGCGCCATGTCCATGCGCGGGCGCAGCCAGAACTCGACCGTGCCCCGCTCAAAGCTCAGAAGGCTTTGCCCATCGGCCCGCAGCGGCACCGAAACCGGAACCGCCACCGCCTGCGTTCCTGGCAGCAGCCCCTCCGCGAACATCTCCTGCGCCGGCACGGCCGCCTCCACGTCGCCGAGGACTGTCTCGCGCTGCACAGAAAGCTCCTGTCCCGACAGCGTCCGCCAGCGAAGCGTGGCCCGCAGGCGCACTCCCTCATGCACATTCTCAAGCTGCAGGCTCAGCGGCGCAGTCGTGGCATACTTGAGCGCGATGGTGCCGCCGTCCATCACCTCCGCCTGCCCCAGCACCCGATCATCCGCGCTCAGCACCTCCACGCGCAGCGACGCAGCGAGCAGCGGGTGGCGGGTCTCGACGGTCAGCCCGCAGGTGATCTCACTTCCCTCGCCCCGCTGCGTGGTGCGCGTGGCCATCGTTGGGTTGACGATGTGCAGCCCCGGAAGCTCATTGCCCGCTGCCGGCGACGTTGAGCTGAAAGTCAGCGGCGAGTGAAGCTCCGTGGTGTGATAGCTCTGGCCGTCGAAGAACGCAGAGGCCCACGTCTCAACCGCGCGGGGTTCCACGGAAGTCATCAGGCCGCGCGCGATGACGGCACGCCATGTGCCGGCAGCCGGCCCTTCGAGCGCGCTCAGCGGGATCGCAAGCTCCAGCGACCAGCCGTCAGGTTCATGATGCACGCGCGCTGTAGCGCCTGACTGCCAGCCCTCCTCTGACTTGCCTGCGTCCGGACCGGTCGCCGGTCGACGCATCGTGAAGAGGTTGCCGGCGGTGTCCACGACGAACTGGTAGAGCCCCGCGGTGCCTGCCTCGCCGGGCGTGAGCAGCAGTTCCACCTGCTCGGTCAGCGCATAGCTGTTGCCGGGACGCTGCGGCTCGTTGATCTCACCAATCAGCGGCTGCGCAAGTCGCGCGCCGAGGTAGAGATGCTCGCTGTCGTAGAGCAGCCGCGCCTCAGCGGGCACGGCCATCACCTTGAACTGCCGGTGGCTCACGAACTGATCCACCGGCGGCGCGTTCTGCCAATCCGTCTCGTCCAGCACTCCGTCAACCTCGATCGCGCCTGTGGCTTTGACCACCATCAGGCCGCGCTTTGTGAACCAGTCCCGGAACCACGCGGGCACGTTGAACTCCTGGTAGAGCCGGTCGCTGCTTGCCTCCAGCTCATCAAGCCGCGCCGCCAGAGCAGCGAAGTCCGGCGTCATCAGCCTGGCCTCAAGCCGCTCGCCTACGCTCCCGCGGAACTCTTCGGGCCGAATGACCATCGGCTCATCAGCCAGCTCGGCCGTTGTGTCTTCCCAAGCCGCGCGGTTCGCTGCCAATCGCTCCCGTCCTCGCGCTATCTCCTCCAGCGCCCCCGGCATGTCGCCGCTGCGTATCGCCTCCGTCGCCTGCAGTTCGGCGAGATGCACGTCGGCGTAGGCGGCAGCCGCCTTCGTCATCCCGTAGTACTGCACGAAGAACGAGTGGCCGTAGGCGTCCATCATCTCGTAGCCCTGCGCGCGGGCTGCCTGCACCTGCTGCCAAAGCTCATCCATCCCCGCGCAGGCATCCTCTGCCGCCTGCGCGTTCTTGCGCACCAGCGGCGCGAAGACACTCGCAGGCAGGCGCTGCGTCATAAGCTTCGGATCAACCGCTGCGCGCCAGCTAAGGTGCGTCGCCAGCGCCCGCTGCATGTAAGGCGCCGCCTGCGCTCCCCACAGGCCCGTGGCGGCACGTTCGGCCACGATCTCCAGCGCCTGCTGGTCGTCCACCGCGGGTTCCCCGCCCCGCATGTAGGCTGGATCGTAGTCCTTCCAGCCGGGGAAGCGTGTGTTCCACGCCCACTCGCAGGCCGCCGCGCGCAGTTGCTCGTTGAACCACAGGTAGTCGATGTCATTCGCCCACAGGATGTCCTCCGCGGGGCGGTCGGGGCTGTAGCCGGAGCCGATGCTGCGGACGTTGGTGGTCAGCAGCGGGTAGATGCTGTTGCGATAGTGCGTCAGTTCCCAGTAGACCCACATCGGGCGGCCGGGGTAGCTGTCATAGAAGCGGAACATATCGGGCCGCGAGGCCTCTCGGATGCACATGCGCACACCCGGCGCCAGCTTCTCATTGATGCCCAGCATCCACTCGCGCGTTCCCGCCACAAGTTCCTCCGCGCGCTGCCGACCCTCCTCCGTGTCGGGCAGGCCGACATTCTCCATCACGAACTCCGGCGAGAGGTAGGCCGCGGAGTAGGGGTAGGCCACGAAGATCATCTCTGCGCCCACGCGAGCGAACTCCTCGGCGTAGATGTTGAACATGTCGGCATCAGCGGAGATGCGGTCATCGCCATACTTCTCCCGCGTGAGCGCATCTCGCTGCGACCAAAGTTCCGGGTCGAGTATGCCGCCTGAGTCGACCGCATGGATGAACGCCTGCCCGAAGCCCGATCCGCTGCAGAAGCGCGCCATGTTGCGGGCGAGATTGCGGTGCAGGTCATGCCGCGCCCACGAATGATAGTGCCCCCGGCCGATCATCATCTGATCGAAGCCCTCGCGCTCGCCGTCATCGGGGGCCGTCCCCAGCGCCACGCTCCCGTTGTGCATGCCCACCATGCCCCGGGCGCTCATGTAGTCGCTGACCGCCCGCGCGCACGCCATCTCCGCCTCACCGGCCGCCAACTGGTCCGGCAGCGAGGAGTATTTCCGCGAGCCGATTGAGTGGCGGAAGACGCCGTTGGCCTTGTGCCGGAAAAGCCAGTCTACGTGCGGGCGCATCTGCGCGAGGTGCGCTTCGGGGGTGGTGCCCATCGCGGCGAGGTGATACGGGGCGAGCAGCGTCCCCATCTGTCGGCCCTTGTAGTCGGGCCAGTCCACCACCGTCGCCGGATGCAGCAGCACCTGGCCCTCCGCGTTCCTCTCGATGAGCCAGCGCAGCGTCACCGCCGCGTAGAGCATCCCCGTCTCGCCCTGCCCGGAGAGCAGGATGCCATCGGCGCTCGGGTAGAGGCCGTAGGCCTGATCGGTCTCGCGCGCCTCTGTCGGGCGGGAGTCGTCGGCGGTGAATGTGCCAGGCCAGGTGGTCTCGATGGTGACGGTGTAGTCGCCCGCGCGCGCCTCAGGCAGGATCGGCACCTCGGCTCCCGGCACGAGTTCCTGCACGCGCGAGATGATCTCATCCGCCGCAATTTGCCCGGCAGCCGTGTCGCCGGTCAGGACGATGGCGAGCGAGCGCTGGTCCGTGCCCGACAGCGGCACCGCCTCGCCCGCGAAAGCGATCTGCTTGGGCACCGGCAGCAGGCGCAGGCCGCGACTCCGCAGAGCATCCCAGTTCAGCTGCAGCGTCTCGGTATCCACCGGGCTGCGTGAGTGTTCAGCCTCATCCTGAGACCACGCGATCGCTCCCGTCAATGCCACGCTGATCGAGAACGCCAGTCCTGTTGCCAGTAACCTCATCCGCTGGGCGCCCATCCTGATTTTCCTCCATGCCACCAGGTGCCGGCTATCCGGGGGACCAGCCATATTCACCCGGGTGGTGAGCCGCGCGATCATGCCCCTTCTCTGCTGAGCAGATTTCGCGGTCCACTATACATGGCCTGCGTCGTGAAGATGGCGACATCTCCTGATGGCGCAATATCCCGAGACCGAATCATGCGACGGACTGCCGGACATGACCGGTACATTTAGCCGCTCATGAGGCTCCGGAATCCACGGGGCGAACTGTACGAATTCCCCACAGGCTTGATCCAGGCTGGCAAATAACCTGCCGTGGTCGCGAATCATTTACCGCCCGCGCAGCGCCTCGACCGGATTTTGCAGGGCGGCCTGCCGGGCCGGGTAGATGCCGAAGACGATGCCGATGGCGATGGAAACAACGACCGCGCCGAGGGCTGCGGGGACGCTGAAGGCCATGGACCACTCCGTCAGTCGCGCCGTCACCGCTGCTCCGGCTACTCCGAGAGCCACTCCCGCGATGCTTCCGGCGACACTCAGCACCGCCGCCTCGGTCAGGAACTGCACGAGGATGTCACGCCTTGTCGCGCCCACGGCTCTGCGCAGGCCGACCTCTCGGATCCGTTCGCGCACGGACATGAGCATCACTGCAAGAATACCGACGCCGCCGACCAGCAGCGAGATCCCGCCGACGCTGGTGAGCAGGAGCGTGAACGAACCGCTGATCTGCTGCTGCGCCGCGATGATCTCGGACTGGTTGAGCACCGTGAAGTCGTCCGTAGCCTCTTCGCGGAGGCGGTGCTTTTCGCGGAGCAGGGCCGCAATCTCCTCCTGCGCGCCCTCAATACTCTCTCCGCTGCGGATCTTCGCGTAGATCGTAGTCACATGCGCGATGTTGAACAGGCGGCGCTGCCCGGTGCTCAGCGGGATCAATACCTGGTCGTCCTGGTCCTGGCCGGAGAGGTCGAGACCTTTGCGCTCCATCACACCGACTACCTCAAAGGTTGACCTGCCGATGCGGATGCGCGCTCCCATCGGGTCGTCGCTACCGAAGAGCACATCCGCCACCGTCCGCCCCAGGACAACTTCCCTCGCGCGGATGCGCTCAGCGTGCTCGGTGATAAACTGCCCGCGCTCAACACGGAAGTTGCGCGCCTCCTGAAATTCAGGGGTCGTGGCGACCACGGTGGTCTCGGCGGTGGTGCCCTCCCAGCTTACCTCCATCTTCTTCGTGGCCGCCGGGACGGCGAGTTCGACCTCCCTCAACTCCTCGGCGACCGCCTCGCCGTCTTCGGCGGTGAGCGTGGTGACGGTGGTCGCGCGTTGGCTGCGTCCGGCGGAGATGCTGGTTTCGCCCGGAGTGATCACCAGCAGATTCGTGCCGAATGCCTCGATGGCACGCTCGATCTCCTGTTGCGTTCCCTCGCCGATCGACACCACCGCCATGACCGCGCCGATTCCGATGGTGATCCCGAGCATCGCCAGGAGCGTGCGCATTCTGTTGGCGCCGAGCGCGCGCCAGCCAGCCTTCACGACCCGTAGCATCCTCACGTCGAGATCACCATCACTCCGTGCGCAGCGCTTCCACGGGGTTGAGCCGAGCCGCGCGGCGGGCTGGCTGGACGCCGAAGAGCATGCCAACGCCAATGGAGAAGACCGCCGCCAGCAGCACCGCCAGCCATGAGAACGTGGCCGGCACCTGCGACACAGTCGGCAGCAGGAATCCGACGAGCGCACCGATGGCCACACCCACCGCGCCTCCGATCAGTGTTACAAGCAGCGCCTCCGTCCGGAACTGCCGCTCAATGTCGCGCTGACTGGCGCCCACGGCGCGCCGCAGGCCGATCTCCTGGGTGCGCTCGCCGACCGAGATGAGCATGATATTCATGATCACCACACCGCCGACGATCAGCGAGATCGCGGCCACTATGCCGAGGAAGATGGTGAGCAGGCGAGAGGTCTGTCCCGCGAACGCCACGACCTGCTCAGCCTTGCGGACCTCGAAGTCACGATCCGACGGGTTGCGGATGCCGTGGCGGTCGTCCATCAGAGCCTCGATCTCGCCCGCGGTCTGGTTGAGCGCACTGGGGTCGCGCAGGGCAACAACGATCTGCGACATGTGGTTTACGTTGAAGAGTCTGCGCGAGAACGTGGAGAGCGGTATTACCACACGGTTGTCGAAGTCGCCGGCCATGGGTGAGGTGCCCTTCGGCGCGAGCACGCCCTTCACGGTGAACGGTGTGTCCTCGATCCGCAGCGTCTCACCAATCGGAGATGTGCCACCAAAGAGTTCATCCACGATCGTCTGCCCGACCAGGCAGACGCGCTTCGCGGCATTGACGTCCTCATCGTCAATGAATTCCCCCGCGGTAAGATCGTAATTGCGCAGTTGCTGCCACTGCGGGAGGATCCCGAAGACCATCGTGCTCTTGCTCGCGTCACGGTACTTGACAGGCACCTGCGCCTGCCGCTGGGTGGGCGCCACGTCCTCAACGTTGGCAATCTGATCGAGGATCGCCTGCGCGTCCTCGCGGGTCAGCGTCGTGGGAACGTTTTCGACACTGGCCTCACTGCCACGCCCGAAGCCCGAACCGGGTTTGCGCGCGAGGACCGTGACCGGCGCCTCGGCGAACATCTCGGATACGCTCTGCTCCAGCTTCTGCTTCGTACCCGCGCCGACAGCCATTATCACCGTCAGCGCCGCGATGCCGATGACGACCCCAAGCATCATAAGGATAGAGCGCAGCTTGTTGTTGGCCATCGCTTTCCATGCGGTGCGCAGCACATTTGCGGTGGTCATGCTGACGCCACCTCCTCGGCGGTTTCGGCCAACTCGGCCAGCTCGGCTTCAGCATCGCGCGGCTCCTCGACCGGCTCATCCGAGGCGATGGCCCCGTCTTCGAGCGTCACGATGCGATGAGCGTGGGCGGCCAGTTCGAGGTCGTGCGTGACCATCACGATCGTGCGGCCCTGCTCGTGGAGGCGCTGGAAGATCGCGGTGACCTCCAACCCCGAGCGCTTATCCAGCGCACCGGTGGGCTCGTCGGCGAGGATGATAGCCGGATCGGCGATCAGCGAGCGTGCGATCGCCACGCGCTGCTGCTGACCGCCCGAGAGCTCTGTGGGCAGGTGATGGAGGCGCTGGCCGAGGCCCACGTCCTCCAGCAGCTTCTTCGCCCGCTCGTGGCCATCATCCACAGCATGGTGAGCGTACATCGTGGGCATCTCCACATTCTCCAGCGCGGTCGTGCGCGGGAGCAGGATAAATGACTGGAACACGAAGCCGATCTTCGCGTTGCGCACACGGGAAAGCTCCTCATCCTCGAGTGCGGATACGTCCTCACCATCCAGCAGATACTCGCCGCTGGTCGGCTGGTCGAGGCAGCCGGCGATGTTCATCAGCGTGGACTTGCCACAGCCGGATGGCCCGACGATGGCCACGAACTCGCCCTCCTCGATGGCGAGGTCGAGCGCGCGGAGTGCCTCAACCGCGGTATCGCCCTCACCATACCGCTTCACGATCGAACGCATCTGTATCATCTGCGTCACCTCTCCTGTCCCGGCTTCAGCCCAGCTCAGTCGGCGCTGTCAGTCGCCTGCTGAAGCTCACCTGTGAGCACCATGTCTCCTGCCTGCACGCCGCTGAGTATCTCAGTGTATGACGCATCGCGCAGGCCGGTATCGACCGCCTTCGGTACGAACTGCCCGCCCTCTTGCACATAGACGACACGCCTACCGCCCTCACGGCGGATCGCCGCGTTCGGCACCGCCAGCACGTCTTCGCGCGCCTCCATCATGATGGTAACGTTCGCGGTCATGTCCGGTTTGAGCAGCCCGTGCGTGTCATCGATGGTGACCACCACATCATACTCCACCACGTTCTGCTCCATCTGCGCCTTCGGATAGATGGCCGTGACCTCGCCGATGAACTCCTGGTCGGGATATGAGTCGACGAAGAATACTGCCTGCTGTCCCTCAAGCACGCGACCGATATCCGTCTCATCAACGAACGCATGCACCTCGAGCCGGTTGAGGTCCACGATGGTTATGAATGTCGGTGCGGCCAGGCCTGCGGCAACCGTCTCGCCCTCCTGAGTGGTGACGGAACCGACCACGCCCGTTATCGGCGCGTGGATCTTCGTGTAGGAGAGCTTCGCCTCAGCCTCGCGCAACGCCGCCCGAGCCTGCTCGACCTGGGCGTACGCAGCGTCTGCCGCACGTCGCTTGAGTTCAACGTCCACCTGCTGCGACCTTGCGCTCCGCAGGCTGGCTTCCGCGCGCTGCACGTCCGCCCTCGCCGCCTCGACCTGCGCCTGGCTCACCGGCACACTGCTCGTGTTGGCCCGCGCGGCACGAAGACTGGCCTCCGCGCGCGCAGCCTCCGCTTCGACGGCGGTGACATCGCGCTGAGCAAGCTCCACTTCAACGGTCCGGCTCTCCACTTCAACCAGCCGCGAACGGGCCTGTGCCACATCCGCCTCTGCCTGCTGGATGTCCTCCGGCAATGACTGTGTGCGCAGAAGTTCGAGCCGCTGCCGGGCCGCATCGAGATCACCCTGTGCGACGTCGCGTTCGGTCTGGCGCCGGTCGATCTCCTGAGCAGCCACGTAACCCTTCGCGAAAAGCTCCTGTGCACGCTCGAGGTTCTGCCGGGCTTCGCGCAGACGGCTCTCCGCCTGCCGAACCGAGGCTTCAGCGCTCGATATCTCCTCAGCGCGGGCGCCTCGTCTGACGCGGGCAAGCTTCGCCTCAGCGCTTTCCAACGCAGAGCGTGCCTGCGCGATCTGTGCATCAGAAGTGGGCTGCTGCGCCTCGGATCGTGCCCGAGCCTGTTCCACGCGCGCTCGGGCCGCCTCCAGTGTCCGTTGAGCCTGCTGCACATCGCTTTCGGCACGTTCCGGTTCTGCGCCCGCGTGGCCTCAGTCTGCCTCAGCCGCGCCCTCGCCGCCTCCACGCTGCTGCGTGCCTCCTCCACGGCGGCGGCCGTCTGCTCCGGAGCCGCCCCGGCGGCGGCCCGAGCCTCGCCCCATTTCTCCTCGGCCGCCGTGAGATCGGCTCGCGCGCGCTCAACCCGCGCGGCCAACTCATCATCATCAAGTTGAGCGATCAACTCACCGCGCTCGACCACATCCCCGACGTTTGCGTAAAGCTGCTCAACCCGGCCCGAGACCTGTGCGCCGACCTGTACCTCCGCTCCCACCATCGGCTGCACAGCCCCCAGTGCCTCGATGCCGACAGAAAGCGTGCGCCTCGCGACCTCCGCCGTCTGCGGCCCGCTGCGTTCGCTTCTTCCCCGGAGCGTGACTGCCCAGATGATCGCTCCGGCGATGACAACTGCGGCGACTATAACTGCGATCCACCCGCCTTTTTTCATTCCTCCGGCAGCTCCTCGTAAGCTTCAGTGGTCGGCAGCAGTCCGACGGCACGGGCGACATCCGCGTGTGCGCGGTGGTAGTCGTAAAGCGCCTCCGCCTGTGTCGCGAGGGCTCTGCTGAACGCGGTGCGCGCGTCGATGACCTCGATGACCGCGGCCTCGCCGACACGGTAGCGACCACTGCTGACTTCCATGCTGTGCCGCGCCAGCGCGACCTCCTCCTCGGCGAGGTCGATCCGCTGTCTGGCCTCGCGCTCGTTCAGCAGCGCCTCAGCGACCTCCAGCTCGATCCGCTGCGCCAGGTCCTCGCGATCGGCTTGCAGCACGCGCACATTCGCCCGCGCCTCATCCACACGCTCGCGGGTCAATCGCCCGTCGAAGAGGCTCGTGGACGCGGTCAAGCCGATCGTCCACGCTACCTCGCCGGGCGGGAAGTCGTTCTCCCGGGCGCCCCAGTCTCCCTGGAGCGCCACCTCCGGCCGGCTGGAGGCCTTCGCGGCTCGCACCGCTGCCTCCCCCGCGGCGATCTCTGCGTCGATCGCCATCAGTTCGCTGCGATTGGCCCGCGCGAGTTCGAACGCGGTCGCCCGGTCGATCACCGGCGGGAAACTCAATGCCACGCCGGCCGGTTGCAGCGGCTCATCCTGCGCCATGCCGAGGCTCTTTCGCAGGCGCGCGTGTGCAAGCTCCTCGGTTTTCTCCGCGCTGATCACGTCGAGGTGCGCCCGCGCGACCTCGACCTCCGCCCGCAGCACGTCCGCCCGGGCCACGGTTCCAGCGTCGTACCGCGCCTTCGCCAGCGCGTGGTGTTCCCGGGCCTGCTCGCGCACCTCAATCGTCACTTCAACAAGACGGGCCGCCCGAAGGGTCCCGAAGTATTCGCCCGCGACCGTGTTCGCGATATCAAGTTCCAGCGTGCGGAGCGAAGAGAGGGTGGCGTCGCGCTGCAGGCGTGCCTGTGCGGTGCGGGCATCCGTCTCCCCGCTGTCGTAGAGTAGCTGGCGGGCCGAGAGGACCGCGCTGTAGTTGCGAAGATCCCGCTCCACGGGCTCGCTGTCGGTGTATCCGACCCGCGCGTCAAGCTGCGGCTTCATGGCGGCTGACGCCTGGCCGATCCGCGACGCCGCGGCCTCGACACGCTCTCGCGCCGCCGCCAAACGCGGATTGTGCGCCAGCGCGTAGTCCACGCTTGCCTCCAATGTCATCGGTGCGGCGTCCTGCGCCGCGGCAGTTCCCATCATGAGCACAGTGATCGCAAATACGGCCAGCGCTCTGCCTAAACGCTCCATGATCCAGGTCCTTCCAGGCTCTCACGTATCTCCATCAGGTACTGCATCTCACGCACGAGGAGCGGCCACCATTGCGGCCGCTCCCCGGCGACCCAGCTTCCCGTCACTACTGCTCGATTGGCCGTGACAGCCACCGCGCCCCGGCTCCCGCGCGAGGCACTGCGCCCTATCGGCAATCCCTGCCCCCGCCGCCCATCACTGACCCGGGGCACATGGCCTCATCAATCAGCGTAAAAAGTCTCTCCCGTTGATTGTCATCAAGCTCTGCGCTTACGTCAATAATATGAGACACCGCCAGCCGCTGCATCTGCTGCTGAAGCTGACTGATCTCCTCGACTTTGTCGTCAATGCGTTCACGATCGGGAGGATTCTCCCGCAGCAACTCCAGCAATTCGCTTCGGTGCTGCCGGTGCCTGTCGCGCATCTGTTGGCGTTCCCGCTGGAACGCAGCGTTGATCGCGTCAATGGCATCACGCTGCTCGTCTGTCAGTTGCAGCTTCACCGCGAGCGATTGCGTCTGCAGCATTCTGCGAGGGCCGCTCGCATCACGAGCGTAATGCGCGGTGAGAGCGTACGCGCCGACGCCCAGGACGACAGCCATAGCTATCGCGAAGATAGCGCGAAGTCTCATCGTGCCTCACCATCCTGCGGCCACGCCACCTGCACATAGGCACCGCCGATACCATCCGCCGGCAGTGGTTCGAATGCATCCAGACCCAGCATATTCGAGATGCCCCCTGCCTCCGCGATTCGGGCCGGTGGTGCAGATGCAGGCTGCACAAGCCAGGCAGTGCCAGACCCGAGGGCAATCGCCAGGAAGATGGCCGCCGCAGCAGCCCATCCGGGCATCGGACGCCAGATCGCTCGGCCAAGTCGGCCGAAAGCGGACTCTTCCTCGCGCCTGAGGACCCGGATTAGCACGTTCTGCGTGAAGTCCTCGCTCGCCCGTATGCTCGCGGGTGCATCCAATAGCGCGCCGAGCGCAATCAGGTCATCGTGGTACTGCGCGCACTCGCCACACCCTGACAGGTGTGCGCTGACCTCGGCCGCGAGGGGCTCAGGCAACTCGCCATCGCTGTACGCCGACATCTCTTGTTTCGCTCTCTCGCAGGTTATCATCTCTATCTCCATCAGTGCATACGTATGGCCCGCTCAGACTCTGCGGTCACTTCTGAAAATAATCGTTCAACCGGTCGCGAAGAGCATCCCGCGCCCGCGAAAGCAGACCGTCCACGGTGCCACGTGAGCAGCCCATCACCTCTGCGATCTGGTCGTAGCTGAGGGCTTCATAGTGCTGGAGCACCACGGCCATACGCTGTCGATCGGGAAGCATCCTCAGCGCTGACTGCACCCGAGCCGAAAGGTCTTCCCGCTCCAGGTGCTCGGCGGGCGTGGCGTTCTCGGAGGGCGACTCTGTTTGCGGACCGTCATCTTCGGAGATCAGCGTCAGATGCTTTTCACCATAGCGCTCGCGGCGCAGGTGATCGAGGCAGAGATTCGTCAGGATGCGATAGAACCATGGGGAAAAGTCGTGCGAGGGATCGAAGCTCTCGCGTCTCTCGTAGAAACGCACGAAGGCCTCTTGTGCGAGGTCTTCGGCGCTCGTGCGGTCGCCGAGGTAGCGATACGCAATGTTGACGGCTCGATCGCGGTACAAGTCAACGAGGGCGACGAATGCTTCTTCGTCGCCCTCGAGCGCTCGCCGCCCTAGTTCATTAGCTGTGTCTCTGCTCACGAAAGCAGTCCTCAGGCCGTATTGTGCAGCATCGCTGACAGGTTGATCAGGTCTGCGCGTGCCTGCGGATGATGCGGTAAGTGTATCTCCGCGCCTCCCACTTCCTCTGAACGCGTCCACTGTCCTGCAGATCGCGAAGAACGCCAGAAACCCGCTCCAGAGGAGTATCCAACTGGGCTGCGATCTCCGTCTGCAGCAGTGATCCGCCCGCTTGATGCAACATCGCAAGTATCTGACCTTCAAGGTTCTGCTCGACCTCCCGGGGACCGAAGCGTCCGCGAGCGGCACCGCGTTCCTGCTGCAGCATCATCCAGATGCCGACTCCGATCAGCACCGCGAGGGCGATCAATCCCACTATCAACCACGGGAACTCAGGCGCCTCGGCAGCAACGGACACAACTCTCTGTCCATGATGATGCATCCTCGATCACCTCATTCAGCACGACGACGTGGCAATGCTCTCGATTCCGCCTCTGCACATTCGTGCTCATGCCGCACCACCGCCGTCTACACGATCCACTTGCGCCTGATGTTGTGCAGACTCAGGCCGAACAGAACGAGGCAGAAGAGGCCAAGCAAAACGAAGTTCAGCACCGGCGCCATGGTCATCGCTCCCTCGAACGCCCCGTGCAGGAGGTCGGCGCCGTAGGTCAGCGGCAGAGCGTAGGAGAGCGGCCGCAGGAACACCGGCAGGTTCGCGATCGGAAAGAACAGGCCGCACAGAAAGATCATCGGAAAGCGGAAGAAGTTCGAGAACGTCTGAGCCTCGAACACCTCGCTGACCGACACCGCGATGAACAGGCCGAGGAAGGTCGAGGCGACCGCGATCAGCACGATCGCGGGCACTGCCAGCCCCCACTGCACCTGCGAGAGGTCCGCCAGGAATGCCGCCATGATGATGGGCACCGCCGCATTGACAATGCCGAACAGGATCGCCCCCGAGGTCTTCGCGAGCATCAGTAGCTCGAGAGAGATCGGAGCCAGGAGCAGCCGCTCGAATGATCGGCCTTTCTTCTCGAAGGTCACCGTGACAGCGAGAAGGGAGGTCGTGCCGAACAGAACGGACACTGCGACGACCCCGGGCAACAGGGACATGATGTCCTCGAGTCCGGCCCCGGACCTGATGAAGAACATGGATGTCCAGGCGAGCGGAAAGACAATCCCCCAACTGATGTTCGGCGGCTTAAGGTAGTATGAGCGCGTGTCCTTGCCGAGGATGCTGCAGAAAGCAATCCACTGTTTCATGCCGCATCTACCTTTCCGCCGCCCGGCTTCTCCCTCTCCTTGCGCATGGCGTCGGCCTCGATGCCCGTGATCCTCACGAAGACATCCTCCAGCGATGGGTGCATCTTCCGCGCCTCCACCACATCGAAACCGAGGTCGTCGAGGAACCGCACCAGAGGAGCGACACTGATCGGCCCCGCAGACTCCACCCGCACCTGAGCAGGCCCGGCCGCGGTGATCTCACAATCCGGACAAGCCGGAGCGAGCTTCTCGGCAAGCGCCGGATCCGGTTCGGCGACCGACACCAGCACGGCATGTCGATCCTGCACCGGTTGCATCAGTTCGGCCACGCTCTCGATGCGGACGATGCGCCCCCTCACGATGAAGGCAATCCGCTCACACAGCCGCTCGGCTTCCTCGATGTAGTGGGTGGTCAGAAAGATCGTGGTGCCCTCGCGGTGGAGGCCCTCGACGAGTTGGCGAAGCTGCCGGGCGCTCGCGACATCAATGCCCGTTGTAGGCTCATCGAGGAAGAGTATTTCGGGCCGGTGGATGATCCCTGCGGCTATCGTCAGCTTGCGCTTCATCCCTCGGGAGTAGCCCGCGAACTTCCTATCGGCGGCCTCGGCGAGGCTGAACAGAGCAAGCAACTCCCGGGCCCGCTCCTCCCGATCCTTGCGCGACATGCCGTACAGCGCCCCGCAGAAGCACAGGTTTCCAAACCCGGTTAGTTCCGGATAGAGGTTGCTCTCGTCCGGGACGACGCCGATCAGGTGCTGCGCGGCCTTGGGGTTGCGCGTGCAGTCAATGCCCGCGATGGAGATGGTCCCTGCATCCGGTCGGGCCAGCCCCGTCAACATATTGATGGTGGTAGTCTTCCCGGCGCCGTTAGGGCCGAGGAAGCCGAGCAGTTCACCGCGCTCGACGGTGAAACTCACCCCGTTGACAGCCTGCACGTCGCCGAAGCTCTTAGTCAGTCCGTCAACCTCAATCACTGCACTCATCGAGTCGCTCCTTCTCGCTGAAAACGCGCAGCGTAGGGGTAGTACTCCGGGAGCGCTCCCCTTCGCGCGGTTAGATTGTGATGACGCGGTCGGAATCGCGCACGACCTCATAGTGGTCCTTCAACGTGGACAGCGGGCAGATCTCCGAACCATCTGACTGCCGCAGCTTCAGGCATGTCCCGCAGGCGAGGAACTCGCCGCCTGCATCCAGCACCGCCTGCGCCTGAGCCTTAACATCGAACTGCGCGTCCTCGATCAGGTCGATCTCCACGCCCTTGCCCGACAGGAAGATGCGGACCTCATCGCCCTGTTCGAGGCTGTACTGCGCGAGTCTCAGGGTGTTGAAGACGGTCTCCGGATCGGTGTGCGTGATTACGATACCGAGCTTCATGCTTGATCCTCCGGGGAAGTCTGGGGCGGTAGTATCTCCTTGAGCGCGGCGAAACAAAGCTCCCGCGCATCAGGAGTGAGGCGGTAGTGCACATAGCTGCCGCGCTTGTCGGACTCAACGAGTCCGGCGTTGCGCAGGATCGTAAGGTGCTGGGAGATTGCGCTCTGTGTGAGGTCAAGGCGCATCGCGAGCGCCCCCACGCAGAGAGGATGCCCGGCAAGCTCCCTCAGGATGCGGATGCGCGTGTCCGAACCGAGGGCGCTGAACAGATCGGCCAGATGATCTACGTCATTATGCTTAATCATTTTCGTAATCGCTAATATCATAGGGCCCGCACCGAAGATTGTCAACCACATGCTTCGACAAACCCTCGCCCGATAGCGGCCGCCCAAAGACCGTGGCATTGTGGCGCGAGCGCTCGTGCGACCGGCGCGGTAATGATGATGCCCGTGGCCTTCTGTGACATCGAATTGTGTGGAGGGATGCTGCGTCTCCTCGCGCGTTCTGCCACCCACCTCACATTTGCCTCACAGGCGGTTTGTTGATGAGCCGTTAGGGTAAGGATCAACCATACGGTTCTCGCTGAAGACGGTGATCTGTCGCTGTGACAGGGTATGCGCGGCGGGATGTTGTGGTGGTGAGTGTGGCAGGCCGCCCCCGGTGGTCGGAGCGCAAACGTCTAACCGGTAGTGCTGCGACTACCCGCCCCCCATCCACTCTCCGTCCGATAACCTGCAGTTTGCCGCGCCCGTAGCGGGGTCTGAAGTGAGGTTGGTGACGATGAAGAAGAGCAACGTTCGGCAGACCTTGGGCAATATTCGTTTGCTCACGCTGGTCGCGACTTTGCTGTGCCTGTTGATGGCCGGGTCCATTCTCTCCGCTGCATGGGCCCAGGGTGCCGGGGGAGGTGAGGGCCGCTATCTCGTTCGCTTCAGACAAGGGCTCCGTGCGCAAGATGCGAGTCTCTTACGCTCGGAGAATGCGCAGATACACCGCCGCTTCCACATCGTTCCAGCCGTGGCGGCCCGGATGAGCCCTCAGGCAGCCGCCCGTCTCGCCGCAAACCCCCGTGTCGCCTACGTCGAGCCCGACTTCAAGGTCCGCGCCCTCGCCCAGGAAGTGCCGTGGGGCATCTCCCGTATCGGCGCCCCTATGGTGCATAGTGGCGGCAATACCGGGTCGGGTGTGAAGGTCGCGATCATAGACACCGGCATTGACTACACCCATCCCGACCTCGCTGCAAACTACGCAGGCGGCTATGACTTCGTCAATGGCGACAGCGACCCTATGGATGACCAGGGGCACGGGACGCACTGTGCGGGAACGGTCGCGGCAGTTGACAACTCAGAGGGCGTGATCGGAGTCGCGCCAGGCGCGTCGCTCTACGGCCTGAAGATGCTCAATGCTAACGGCGAGGGTAGCCTGAGCGACGGCATCGCCGCGATCGAGTGGTGCGTTGACAACGGCATTGATATCGCTTCCATGAGCTGGGGCGCCTACGACGAGCCGATCAGTGAGACTCTGCGCGATTGCCTGCGCGAGTGCTTACGCCAACGGCGTGCTGCTCGTTGCCGCCGCCGGCAATGAGGGTTACGGCGTAGACAATGTCAATCAGCCCGCGATCTTCGATTCGGTCATTGCGGTGGCGGCCATCGATCCATACGACGGCTGGGCCTGGTTCTCCAGCACCGGCCCGACGGTGGAGCTGGCCGCACCAGGTGTGGACATCAACTCAACCTGGCCCGGTGGCGGCTATGCGGTATACGAAGGCACTTCGATGGCCTGCCCTCATGTCTCCGGCGCAGCAGCACTCGTCATCGCATCCGGGATCGGCAGTCCTGCGGCGGTGCGTGAGCGACTGCGGCTGACCGCGCAGGACCTCGGCACCCCCGGCTGGGACGAGTACTTCGGCTTTGGCCTGGTGCGCGTTGACTGGGCCGCGGGCGACTACGAGGTAGTGGTAACGGGCATCAACCCCAATCTCGGGACTAACGATCGCACTGTCAGTGTCACTATAAGCGGTCTCGGCTTTGAACCGGGGGCGGTGCCGCAGCTTGCCAGGGCCGGGGCCTCGCCGATTACGGGCACCGGCGTCACGGTCCTCTCGGGTAGCCAGATCACCTGTCAGTTCAATCTCGTGGGCGCAGCAGAGGGCGCCTATGATGTTGTCGTCACCAACCCCAGCATGGCATCCGGCGTACTACCCGAAGGTTTCTACGTGATGGGGCCGGTGGACGAGGACTTTGAGACCGGCGACCTCAGCAAGTGGCCGTGGGTCACGTACGGGGACGCCATGTGGACCGTCTCCAGCGCAGACAGCCACACCGGCACCTACGCGGCCCGGGCCGGCTCGATGCCCACGGGCGGGTCGAGCACCCTGGAGATCACACTGGACTGCCTGCCGGGCAGCCTGAGCTTCTTCAGGAAGCTCGCCTGCCCCGGCGGTCTGCTCATCTTCTACGTAGACGGCGAAGCCATTGGCGAATGGACCGGCTTCACCGAATGGGACACTCTCCCCGTTCAGTACGAAGTCGCAGCAGGGTCCCACACCTTCAAGCGGGAGTACTGGGATGTGCTCGGAGATCCGGCGGGCACGGTATGGCTTGACGATATATGCTTCCCGCCGCTGACCGGTGTGCATACCGTCGCCATCACCTCCGGCCCCAGCGGGAGCCCCAATCCTGTCGGCCCAAATGGTGACGTGATCTGCAGCGTCGGCGCATTTGACAGCCTCGGGCACAACCTGAACTACCAGTGGTCCTGTGCTTCCGGCAGCTTCAACGACCCGACGCTTCCCCAGCCGACGTGGACGGCTCCCGCCACTGCCGGTGACCATGAGATCACGGTCACGGTAACTTGCTCCGAGGATGGCACCAGCAGCGACACCGGGTCCTACGTCCAGCAGGTGGCGGACGTTGTCGTGACCGGCATCAACCCGGATTCGGGTAGCAACGATGGCGTGGTCAATGTCGCAATCGGCGGGCAAGGCTTCGAACCGGGAGCAACCGCCCAGCTTGCGAAGGCAGGGCAGTTGCCTATCGCGGGCATGGGCGTCACCGTCGTCTCGGGTAGCCAGATCACCTGTGCCTTCAACCTCCTGGGAGTTGCTGAGGGATACTGGGATGTCGTGGTGACCAACCCCGGCGGCGAGTCTGGCGTGCTGCGCGGGGGCTTCAACGTCACAGGCGCCGTTGACGAGGACTTCGAGACCGGCAATCTCAGCAAGTGGCCGTGGGTAACGCACGGTGACAGTAACTGGAGTGTCACCGGCACCGATCCACGCACCGGCACTTATTCGGCCGAGGCCGGCGGCATGTGGGAGAGCGGATCGGCCTTCCTCGAAATCACGCTAGACTGCGAACCGGGCGAGATCAGCTTCTACAAGAAGCTCTACTGCCTCGGAGGCCTGGTCATCTTCTACGTTGATGGCGCGCCGATCAGTGAGTGGTCGGGCATCACGGAATGGGATGCTACTCCATTCGAATACTCAGTTGCTCGAGGAAGCCATACCTTCAAGTGGGAGTACTGGGACGTACTCGGTGACCCTCTGGGCTATGCGTGGCTCGATGACATCAGCTTCCCGCCGATTATCGGTACGCATGGCGTGAACATCATTGCCGGCCCCGAGGGCACCCCGAACCCGGTGGCCTCCGAGGGCGCCGTGCAATGCTCGGTCACCGCAAGCGACAGCCTCG
>LSQX01070417.1_pt3 | contig 23069 bp, 20 predicted proteins | sample 654561 | NCBI WGS metagenome assembly LSQX01 (sample SAMN04489861, study PRJNA283612) | anaerobic digester metagenome | isolation source: 4 biogas reactors fed with cattle manure at either 37C or 55C with and... | place: Denmark: Kongens Lyngby | collected 2014
CCTGGCCGGCCAAACCTCTGCCGGTGTCTCCACGGAGAACCCGGAGGTCAACTCCAAACTGATGGTGCTGCAGATTCTGCCCGGTACCCAGGGCATCTACGGCTTCTTGATCGGCGTCATTATCATGGTCAACATCGGCGCCCTGGGCGGCGAGCTGAAGGCGGTGGGCCTGTTTGAAGGCATCGCGCTGATAGCGGCCGTGCTGCCGGTGGCCATTGTGGGCTATCTGTCCGCCATGCACCAGTCCAAGGTGGCGTCCGCGGGCATGCTCATGGTGGGCCAGCATCCGGATATGTCCGGTAAGGCCATCACGATGACCGTTATGGTGGAAACCTACGCGGTGCTGGCGCTGCTCATCTCCTTTATCCTGGTTAACTCCATCAAGTTTGTATGAGCACCATCAACACCCAGCCCATTTTGGACCTTATCAAGAAGGAAGCCCAGGAAGCGGCTGACCGGCTCTTGAAGGAGGCCAAGGGGCGCACAGAGGACATCTACGAAAGCGCGGCCGACCGCATCGCCACCCTGCAAAAGAAGACCAGGGAGCAGGCGAAGGCCGAAGCCGATATCCAGGAGGACCGCCTAAGGCGGCTCTTCATGCTGGAGGAGCGCAAGGATCTGGTGGGCTTAAAGCGTGAGGTCATTGACGAAGCCTTTTTGACTGCGCTTGCCCAGCTCAACCAGACCCCGGCAGACAAAGTCGCCCAGATCATGGGTGACCTTGTGTTGCAAAACGCCGCGGGGGATGAGGTGCTGCAGGCGGGCGCGGTTAACGACGCCTTTTTTACGGATGCCTTTTTGCAGGAGATGAACACGCGCTTGAAGCAGGCCGGCAAGCCCGGCACGCTCACCATGGCAGCGGATCGGTATCCGGGCGTCTGCGGCTTGGTGCTCAAGACCAGTCAAAGTGAAATGCACTGCACGTTTGACGCCTTATTGTCCACCAAACGCGAAGAGCTGGAGACCAGGGTGGCGGCCATCCTGTTCCCGCAGGATCAGGGCTAAGGGAGGGTTTATGCCGCAATCAAGCATTGCCTACGCCGTTGGCCGTGTGCGCGCCGCGGCCCGCAAGCCCCTGGGCGAAGCGCAGCTGGAGCGCTTGCTGTCTGCTGCCAATTACCAGGAAGCGCTGCACCTGCTGGTGGAAATGGGCTGGCCGGAAATGGACGGCCAGGATGTGGAAGGCCTCAGCATCAACATGCTGGAGGAGGCCTGCCACCGCCTGCGCGAGATTACGCCGGACCCTGCCTTAACGGACAGCTTTTTGCTGCGCCACGACGCGCAGAATTTAAAATCGCTCTTTAAGGCGCGCATCCTGGAAACCAAGCCAGACCGCCTGTCCGGCTGCGGCACCATCCCGCTGGATACCCTGCGCCACGCGGTGACGGAGCACGACTACCGCAAGCTGCCCATAGCCTTCCAGCAAGTGATGGAAGCGCTTGAAAAACGCATCGCCCTGCACATCAACCCCATGGAAATTGACGTGCAGATTGATAAGGCGCTCTACAGCATGATCGCGGAGCGGCTCAAGCCCACCAAGTCCAAGGCGGCCATCGCCTATTTTACCGGTAAGGTGGATTTACAAAACGCGGTGTCCTTCCTGCGCCTTCACAGCATGCAAACAGACGGCATTAGTTTGCAGGATGTGCTCTTACCGGGCGGCACCATCACGGACGCGGACTGGCTTTCCATTCAAAAAAAGCCGGACAAGCTGCTGCCTGCCTTCGCCTCCTACCCCAAGGCCATCAAGCAGGCGCTTACAAAAGCGCAGGAGGACAGCGCCCACCTGCCCGCCCTTGAAAAGGCGGCGGATGACTACCTGCTGTCCCTCTTCAGGCCCCAGCGGTATGAGCCCTTCGCCATTGAGGTGCTCATCGGCTGGCTGCTGGCGCATGAGCGGGAGGCTGGCGCGGTGCGGCTGATCATGGCGGGTAAACTGAATGATTTCGCGCCGGAACTCATCCGGGAAAGGTTGCGTGAAGCCTATGGCCAATAAGCTGTTCCGCATGGGCGTTGTGGGGGAGGAGGACGCCATCCTGGCCTTTAAGGCCATTGGCGCCATCGCCATCCCCGCGACCACCCAAGAGGAGATCTCAACCGCCATCCACCGCTTAAGCCGCGAGGGTGTGCCCGTCATCTTCATCACAGAGGCGGCGGCGCGCCTGGTGTCGGAAGCTTTGGCGCGCTATGACCAGATCATGGAAACGGCAATCATACCCATCCCTGGCATCAAGGGCAGCGACGGCTTTGGCGCGCAACTGCTGCGTGACAACGTCATCAAGGCCATCGGCGCGGATATTTTGACACAACAAAACTGATAAGACAGAAACGAGGGAGATTACATGGCCCAGGGCAAAATCATCAAAGTGGCGGGAAGCCTGATTGTCGCGGAGGGGATGTCCTCTGCGCGCATGTTTGATGTTGTACGTGTAAGTAAGCATCGCTTGATCGGTGAAATATTGGAGCTGCGCGGCGACCAAGCCTCCATCCAGGTATATGAGGAAACCAGCGGCCTGGGGCCGGGCGAACCGGTGGAATCCACCGGCGCGCCCCTCTCACTGGAGCTGGGGCCCGGGCTGATTGAATCCATTTTTGACGGCATCCAGCGGCCCTTAAACCGCATCCGGGAGCGCGCGGGGGACCGCATCACCCGCGGCATTGAAGAGTCCGCCTTAAACCGCGAGCGCGAGTGGGATTTTGTCCCGCAGGTGCAGGCGGGGGATGAGGTGCGCCACGGCGACATCCTGGGCAGTGTGCAGGAAACGGCAGTGGTCTCCCACAAGATTATGCTGCCCAAGGGCTTGGACGGGACGGTCAAATCCATCCACCAGGGCAATGCCCGCGTGACGGACACCATCTGCGTGGTGGAGGGCAAGGACGGCAAGGAGCATCAGGTCACCATGATGCAGCGCTGGCCTGTGAGGACCGGCCGCCCCTACCAGGAAAAATTATCCCCCAAAAACCCGATGATTACCGGGCAGCGGGTCATTGATACCCTCTTCCCGATCGCCTCTGGCGGTGTCGCTGCCATCCCCGGGCCCTTTGGCTCAGGCAAGACGGTGGTGCAGCACCAGTTGGCCAAATGGGCGGAGGCTGACATCATCGTGTACGTGGGCTGCGGTGAGCGCGGCAACGAGATGACGGACGTGCTCAAGGAGTTCCCCGAACTGCACGACCCGCGCACGGGCGAAACCCTCATGAAGCGCACCGTGCTCATCGCCAACACCTCCGACATGCCGGTCGCGGCCCGGGAAGCCTCCATCTACACCGGCATCACCATTGCGGAATACTTCCGTGACATGGGCTACAGCGTGGCCATCATGGCCGACTCCACCAGCCGCTGGGCAGAGGCCCTGCGCGAGATGAGCGGCCGGCTGGAGGAAATGCCGGGCGAGGAAGGCTACCCCGCCTATTTATCCAGCCGCATCGCGGAATTTTATGAGCGCGCGGGCCAGGTCATCTGCCTGGGCAGCGATGGGCGCAGGGGCGCCATCTCCGCCATCGGCGCGGTTTCACCGCCCGGCGGCGACATCTCAGAGCCCGTGTCCCAGGCAACGCTGCGCATCGTCAAGGTGTTCTGGGGCTTAAGCGCCCAGTTGGCCTACCGCCGCCATTTCCCGGCTATTGACTGGCTGTTGTCCTATTCCCTGTATTCAGACAACCTGGCGGAGTGGTTCACCGACCACGTCTCGCCGGAGTGGAATGAACTGCGACTGAAAACCATGACCATCCTGCAGGATGAGAGCGAGCTGGAGGAGATTGTCCGCCTGGTAGGCACCGATGCCCTGGGCTGGCGGGACCGACTGACGATGGAGGTCGCGCGGTCCATCCGTGAGGACTACCTGCATCAAAACGCTTTTGATGAGATCGACACCTACACCTCCCTCACCAAGCAGTACCGCATGCTGCGCCTGATTCTGGATTTTGCGGAAAAGGGCCAGCAGGCGCTGGATTCCGGCGCCAATCTGTCGGAGGTCATCAACCTGCCGGTCAGGGAGCGCATTGGCCGCGCCAAATATATCCCGGAGGATAATTTGGCCATGTTTGATGATATCGAGTCGGAGCTGGCCACCCAGGCCAACGCTCTGATCAACCGGGGAGGGCTGTAAGATGCTCAAAGAATATCGCACAATTAAAGAACTGGTCGGCCCGCTGCTGTTGGCAGAGGGCGTTGAAGGCGTCACCTATGACGAGCTGGTAGAGATCCGGGAGCAAAGCGGCAACATCCGCCGCGGCAAGGTGCTGGAAGTCAACGGCGATACCGCCCTGGTCCAGCTGTTTGAAAGCAGCAACGGCCTGCAGATGGATACCAGCACGGTGCGCTTTTTGGGCCGCAGCATCGAGCTGTCGGTGTCAGAAGACATGCTGGGCCGTGTGTTTGACGGCATGGGCAACCCCAAGGATGGCGGCCCTGCCATCATCCCGGACAAGCGCATGGACATCAACGGCACGCCCATGAACCCCGCCGCGCGCGACTACCCCAGCGAGTTTATCCAGACGGGCATCTCCGTCATCGACGGCCTCAACACCCTGGTACGCGGGCAAAAATTGCCCGTGTTCTCCGGCTCCGGTTTACCGCACGCCCAGCTGGCAACACAGATTGCCCGCCAGGCCAAGGTGCTGGGGCAGGATACCCGCTTCGCGGTGGTCTTTGCTGCCATCGGCATCACCTTTGAGGAAGCCGACTATTTCATCAGCGACTTCAAGCGCACCGGCGCGATTGAGCGCGCGGTGCTGTTTATGAACCTGGCCAACGACCCAGCCATTGAGCGTATCTCCACCCCGCGCATGGCGCTGACGGCGGCGGAATACCTGGCCTATGAAAAAGGCATGCACGTGCTGGTCATCATGACGGACATCACCAACTACGCCGAAGCCCTGCGCGAGGTTTCCGCCGCGCGCAAGGAAGTGCCCGGCCGCCGCGGCTATCCCGGCTACCTGTACACCGACCTGGCCAGTATGTATGAGCGCGCGGGCCGCATTGACGGCAAGGAAGGCTCCATCACGCAAATCCCCATTTTAACCATGCCCGAGGACGACAAAACCCACCCCATCCCGGACTTGACCGGTTACATCACAGAGGGGCAGATTATCCTGAACCGTGACTTGTACCGCCGCGGCATCACCCCGCCCATTGACGCCCTGCCGTCACTTTCACGCTTAAAGGACAAGGGCATTGGCGAGGGCAAGACCCGCAAGGACCACGCCGCTACCATGAACCAACTGTTTGCCGCCTATTCCCGCGGCAAGGACGCCAAGGAGCTGGCGGTCATCCTGGGTGAGGCCTCGCTGACGGACATGGACAAGAAATACGCGGCTTTCTCCGACGCCTTTGAGGAGCAGTACGTCTCCCAGGGCTATCAGACCGACCGCTCCATTGAGGAAACCCTCAACCTGGGTTGGGACTTGCTCAGCATGCTGCCGCGGTCGGAACTGCGCCGCATCCGCGATGACATGCTGGATGAGTTCTTGCCCACACGCGAGGAGGAGGACAACTAAATGGCCATCCTGCGCGTGAACCCCACCCGCATGGAGCTGACGCTCATGAAGCGCAGGCTGGTCACAGCCAAGCGCGGCCATAAACTGCTCAAGGACAAGCGGGATGAGTTGGTGCGCCGCTTCATCGTGCTGGTGAAGGAGAACGCCGTCATCCGCAAGCAGGTGGAGCAGGAGCTGGGCGCGGCGCTGAAGGATTTTGCCCTGGCCCGCGCGGTGATGGAACCAGGCGCCCTGCACCAGGCTTTGCTGTACCCGGCACGGGAAGCGGCCATTACCATGGGTCGCAGGTCCATACTGTCCGTGTGCGTGCCCGTGTTTGCCATGGATGAGGAAAGCGTCTCAAAAACTGTGCTGCCCTACGGCCTGGCGGAAACCTCCGCCCAATTGGACGGCGCGATTGAGACCATGGCTAAGGTGCTGCCGCTTTTAATCCAACTGGCGGAAATCGAAAAGACAACCGGCCTCCTGGCGGATGAGATTCAAAAGACCCGCCGCCGCGTCAACGCGCTGGAGTATGTGATGATTCCGCAGTTTGAGGAGACCATCCGCTACATCACCATGAAACTGGAAGAAAACGAGCGCGGCGCCTTAATCCGGCTCATGAAAGTCAAAGAAATGCTGGAGGAACGGGCCGCCAATTAATGCTCAACCACAAGCTGGCAGACACACCATCTGTCAGCGTTTTTTATAGGGGGTTTTTGTGCGTAAAAATATCCTGCTCATCACCAGCGACCAACAACACTACAGCGCCTTGGGCTGCGTCAATCCGCAGATCAAAACACCCAATTTGGACAGGCTGGCCGCGGAAGGCACCCGGTTTGACCGCGCCTATACCGTCAACCCCACCTGTACACCCACCCGCGCCAGCATCATCACTGGCAAATATCCCTCCCAGCATGGCGCCTGGTCGCTGGGCACCAAACTGCCGGAGGACGAAACCACGGTGGGGGAATTGCTGGGTAAGGCAGGCTACAAAACAGCGTTGGTTGGCAAGGCGCATTTCCAGCCCATTGGCGAAACGGCGGAATATTCCTCGCTGGAGTCCATGGGTGTGTTGCAGGATCTGGATTTCTGGCGGCAGTTTGATCAGCCCTTTTATGGCTTTGGGCATGTGGAGCTGGCGCGCAACCACACCAACGAGCGCTTGGTGGGCCAGCATTACGCGATCTGGATGGAGGAGAAGGGTCTCACAAACTGGCGGGATTACTTCCTGCCGCCCACCGGCACCATGGACAAATCCATCCGCTACCGCTGGGATATTCCGGAGGAGTATCATTACGACGCGTGGATCGCGGAGCGCACCAACGCCCTGATGGACACGTATGTGCAGGAGGAGCAGCCCTTCTTCCTCTGGGCCAGTTTTTTTGACCCGCACCCGGATTACCTGGCGCCCGCGCCCTGGTACAGCATGTATGATGACCAGCCCCTTAATGTCCCCAGAATGACACCGGGGGAGCACCAAAAGAACCCGCCCCACTTTGGCTTAACGCAGGAAACAAGCCCCAACCTGTCAGCATATTACGAGTCAGGCCAGTATGTCCACGGGGTGCATTCGCACATGGGCCAGGATGAGGAGAGCATCCGCAAAAACATGTCCGTCTACTACGGCATGACCAGCCTTTTGGACAAATATATCGGCAAAATTCTGGATCACCTGGATGCCCTTGGCCAGCGGGAGAACACCCTGGTCATCTTCACATCCGACCACGGCCATTATTTTGGCCAGCACGGGCTGCACTACAAAGGCCCCTTCCATTATGAGGGCGGCATCAAAGTGCCCTTCATCGCGCGCCTGCCGGGGCAGATCAAGGCAGGGCATGTGGATTCATCCATCCAATCCCTGGTGGATCTTTGCCCCACCATGTTGGCCTACGCGGGCCTGCCCATCCCGCGCAGCATGACTGGCATCAACCAGCTGTCGTACTGGACAGGGCAATCAGCGCCCCTGCGCACCCACGCGGTGTGTGAGCACCACCACGAGCCCACCGTCATTAACCTGCGCACCTATATCAACGACCGCTATAAAATCACCGTCTATATGAACCAAACCTATGGCGAGCTGTTTGATTTGAAGAACGACCCGCAGGAGGTCAACAACCTGTGGGACGACCCAGCCCATGCCGCACTCAAACAGGAACTATTGCTGCAATATATCTGGGCCGAGCTGGCCAAAGAGCCCATGTGGATGCCCCGGATCGCGGGTGCGTAAGTTTTTCTTGCCGCTCCCCTTGACAAGCGCTGCGTCTATGGCTATAATCACAAAGCGTTGTCGGTATTGGGGAATGGTGTAACGGCAGCACCTGCGACTCTGACTCGCATAGTCTAGGTTCAAATCCTGGTTCCCCAGCCAACCTGCCTCCGTCGTCTAGCGGTCTAGGACACCGCCCTCTCAAGGCGGCAACACGGGTTCGATTCCCGTCGGAGGTGCCACAAAACGTCGATTTGATCGGCGTTTTTTTGTGCAAAAAACGGGGAGCCTTTCGGCTCCCCGCAATCTTTTGGTTTTCTTATGGTTTACTCAAACACTTCACTTTGTTCCAGGCTTTTGCTGTCAATCTCCGCCTTCAAAGTGCGGATCAAGGCGTCATGCTTCACGCCATTGATGGCCTGGCCTTTGCGGTTGCGGATGGAGACGGTGCCCTCTTCCGCTTCGCGGTCACCGATGACCAGCATGTAGGGAATCTTCATCATCTGCGCCTCGCGCACCTTAAAGCCAATTTTTTCGTTGCGCAGGTCGATCTCTGCCCGGATGCCGGCTTGTTCCAGCTCCTTTTTCAATTCCTGGGCGGCGGCGTCCGCGCGGTCGGTGATGGTCAGAATGCGCGCCTGCACGGGGGAGAGCCACAGGGGAAAGGCGCCGCCAAAGTGCTCTACCAAAATGCCGATGAAGCGCTCCATGGAGCCGTAGATGGTGCGGTGAATCATGACCGGGCGGTGCTTCTCGCCGTCGGCGCCTGTGTAGGTCAGGTCAAAGCGCTCCGGCAGGTTCATGTCCAGCTGGATGGTGCCGCACTGCCAGGTGCGGCCGATGCTGTCCTTTAAGTGGAAGTCAATCTTGGGGCCGTAGAAGGCGCCGTCGCCCTCGTTGAGGATGTAGGGCACCTTCAGCTCCTCCAGCGCGTCGCGCAGGCCGGCTGTAGCCACTTCCCACATTTCCTCGGTGCCGATGTGGTCCTCAGGCATGGTGGACAGCTCCACCTTGTACTCAAACCCAAAGGTCTTGTAGATCAGCTGGCTTAGTTTATACACGCCGATGATCTCATCCTTCACGTGCTCCTGTGTCATGTACAGGTGGGCGTCATCCTGCGTGAAGCAGCGCACGCGCATCAAGCCATGCAAGGCGCCGGATTTCTCATGCCGGTGCACAATGCCCAACTCACCGTTGCGCACGGGCAGGTCGCGGTAGCTCCACAGCTTGCGCTTGTAGGTTAAGATGCTGCCGGGGCAGTTCATGGGCTTGATGGCAAAATCCCGGTCATCAATCTTGGTGGTGTACATGTTTTCGCGGTAATAGTCCCAGTGCCCGCTGCGCTCCCAGAGGTCGCGGCTCAAGATCATCGGGGTCTGGATCTCCTCATACCCGTGCTGCCGGTGCACCTCCCGCCAGTAGTCCGTCAGGATGTTGCGCAGCACCATGCCCTTGGGGTAGAAGAAGGGGAAACCGGGGCCCTCTTCCATGATGTCAAACAGGTCCAACTCACGGCCCAAGCGGCGGTGGTCGCGCTTCTTGGCTTCTTCCAACTTTTGTAGGTAGTCCTCCAGCTCCGCCTTGTCATAAAAGGCGGTGCCGTAGATGCGCTGCAGCATCTTGTTGTTCTCGTTCCCGCGCCAGTAAGCGCCTGCCAGGCTGGTCAGCTTGAAGGCCTTGACCTTGCCTGTTGAGGGCAGGTGCGGGCCCGCACACAGGTCCACAAAGTCACCCTGGCGGTAGAAGGACAGCTCCTCCTCATCTGGCAGGTCGTTGATCAGCTCCACTTTGTAGGGTTCGTTCCGCTCCTCCATGAGGGCGATGGCTTCCTCGCGAGGCAGCACAAAGCGCTCCTCGCGCTCGTTGCGCTTGATGATGCGGGCCATCTCCTTCTCAATCTTTTGCAAGTCCTCCGGCTGGAAGGGCTCTTCCACGTCAAAATCGTAGTAAAAGCCGTTCTCAATGGAGGGGCCGATGGCCAGCTTGGCCTTGGGGAAAAGGTTTTTGACCGCGCTTGCCATCACGTGGCTGGCGGTATGCCGCAGCAGGTGGCGGGCTTCCTCATCCTCAAAGCCCAGGGGAACCAGCTCCCCGTCCTCGTGGATGGGCACCATCAGCTCGATAAATTTGCCGTTGATGCGCGCGGCGATGGCGTCCTTCCGCGCTTCCTTATCCATGTCCCGGAAGATGTCCAGTGCGTTTACGCCCGGCTCAAACTCTTTTGTCTGTCCCTTTACTGTTATTTGCATACAAACCTCCTGATCATTGCCTTCAATAAAAGAAAAACACCCATCCACACAGGGACGGATGATGTACTCCGCGGTTCCACCCAGATTGCCGGGCTTGCCGGCCTCTCTTTGATGCTGTATCGCGCATCCCGCGTTCCTGTCCGGCGGTGGTACTGCCTGGATGCCTGCCCGGCCGCGCTTCCAGCCTTGGCGCTGCCTCTCTTGTGGTGGTCATCCGGGAGCGTGTCCGCCCTCATCCACGAATGTGCACAGTATATACCCGCTTTTTCCGCCTGTCAACAACTTGAGCCCGCGCCGCGCGCGTGATAAAATAAAACAAGGCCGAAGTTTCCCTTACCAAACCGCGTGAAGGATTTGATGTTTGATGAAAAGACTGCTTGCCTGCTTAATGGTACTGATGCTGCTTTGCCCCGCGGCGCTTGGCGAATCGTTTCAGGTGTCTGTGCCGCCGGAGGCCTCGTATTTTGATGATGCGCTGTTCATCGGCGACTCGGTGGGCAACCAGCTGCGCCGCTTCAACCTGGACCAGCGCAAGGAAGGCAACGACATCCTGGGCGACGCGCAGTTTTTGACGGCCGGCGCCTTTTCCGTGTACCTGGCAAGCCTTGGCTCCGTTGTGAAGGACAAGCCCGCCTTGCATTACCGCGGCAGGGCTGTCACGGTGCGCGAGGGTGTGTCCGCGCTGGCGCCGGGCAAGGTGTTTATCATGCTGGGGCTTGCGGATGAGCCAGGCCGGAATGTGGAGCGGGACATCACGCGCTATCGCAAGGTCATCAACCATATCCGGGCTGTTTCGCCGGACATCAAAATTGTGTCCATGTCGGTAACGCCTGTCACCCAAAGGGCGGAAGGGGTTAAGCTGAAGCAGGCCAGCATCAACCTGTTCAACCAGCACCTGGAAGCGCTGTGTAAGGAAGAGGGCATCGACTTTGTGGATGTGGCCGGCTGGCTGAAGAATGATGATGGGTTCTTAACAGGCCACTACTCCAATGACAAGAAGGTGCACCTCAACCAGCAGGGTTTAAAACTGATGGTGCAAGCCCTGTATTATTACGCGGCGGAGCAAATGGAGGCCGAAGCGCGGCTGGCGGACGCAGCAGGCAAATAAGTTCATTCAACACAAGCCCCTGACCACAAGCGGCCAGGGGCTTTTTGTTACTTGATGAAAACTGTTTAGGCGGGCACTTCAGCCTTATTTTGGCGCTTCTTCAGGTAGTGATAGATGCCAATGCCAGCCAGGATCTCTATCGTGAATAATGTAACGAAATTGATGTGGAAGGCTGTTTGTGTGTGCAGCCCATAAACAGTCACAAATGGCTTTCCGGCTTGAGGTTGCTCATTGATCTCAATTTTTGAAATCTGGCTGTTTTTCACGGTGAACTGCAGCTCTGTTGTTGTTCCATCCGCGAAGGAAATGGTAGAGGTATGTGTATAGGGGGTTTCCCCCAAATTCGCTGTATCTTCTTGTATATGATCATCACTTAAATTCCATACGGAAGTCGTCACGGTATTTCCGTCAAACGTCTGGTCTACATAGTTGCTAACAACCTGTTTCCCATCAGTATGTACAGAGATTTGATAATCAAAATAGCTTTCGTGTCTTTGCAAGTCGGGATTATAATAATTATTCTCAACCAGTTGCTTGAACTCCGTTATCTCATCTGTCCGTGTATATGTGCCAAGGACAGGCGTATAATACCGGTGTTTGTTCTGGTAGAAGCCGCCAATATAGGTTGTCAGGAGGGCGATCACCACATACAACACCAAAAACAGCCTGGTTTTCCGCGGAAGGGCGGGGGATTTGGGCAGGCGCTTGACGAGTTTGAAATACGCCAGCACTTTCATGATCAAAGGGTATAAGGCATAACAAATCGCGAACATGATGGCGGCTGTCAACAGGCCCTGGCTGAACCAGTCTGACGCCGCGATTCCTGCTACGAAGCCGTGTTTGGTCATCAGCAGCAGGGGCAACGTGCTCGCGAACAGAATCAAGACGGCAGAAACCGCGAAATAAGTGGTTTTTGCCGCAGTCAATCGGAAATCCGCGACCGCCGGAAAGGCGGCATCCTCCGGGTTTGCGGCAAAGGCGCGCAACAGGAAAGAAATCTGCAGAATGATGGCCGCAACAAAGGCAATCAAGCCAATGAAGAACGCGAGGGGCGCGTTGTGCGCGGCGTAATTGATGGCCATGGCAGCCACCACGCCCAAGAAGGCGATGCCCAGTGTGATGAAAATTTGTGTCAGCAAGGTCGTTCTGCTGCGGTTTAACAGGCGGCGAATGCTTTCTTCCGAGCGCTGCTGCACCCTCTCCGCGTTCTCTGTGCGCTGCTCCTGTGTGATGCGCTCGCCGCGCAGCAGTTCATCACAGCTGATCTGGAACAAATCCGCGATGATGGGGAGGAGGGAAATGTCTGGCGCGGTCTCATCCCGCTCCCAGCGGCTGACCGTTTTGTCAGAGACATTGAGCTTGTCCGCCAGGTCACGCTGCGTCATGCCAGCTGCTTTTCGCAAAATGGCGATAAACTCTCCCATGGTGTTTTTAGGCATACTCCAATCTCCTTTCCTGCAAGGAATATCATACTCCTTTGCTTGCCTTCATGCTACCTGCTGGACAGAAATCTGCACACACCACAGACCGTAAATCACTCCCGAAAACTGAGAATCCGCTGCTTTTAGACAAATTTGACGCGAGTTTTACGGGAAATCATGCGCGCGTCCTGTCCAGGCTGCTGCCGCAATCTTTCCAGCGCCCGCAAAACATGGTATACTCTACTATATTGGGGGGGTGTGCGAAGAATGCGCAGCATGACGGGCTATGGCAAGGGACAATCCAACAAAGCGGGGCTGAACCTGATCGCGGAGGTCAAAACGGTCAACCACCGCTATCTGGATGTGTCTGTGCGCCTGCCGCGGTCGCTCACTGCCCTTGAAATCCCCCTGCGCAAGCGGTTGACTGAACGCTTCACCCGCGGGCGGATCGAGCTCAGCTTTACCCAGGACGTCTCCGGCGCGCCAGCTACCCTGGTGCGCGCCAATTTGCCGCTGGCGCATGAGTACACCCAAGCGGCGGAGCAGGTCGCCCAAGCCGCGGGGTTAAAAAGCAACCTCAAGCTCAACACCCTGCTGAGCCTGCCGGAGGTCTTGACCTTAATCCCGCTTGAGATGGAGGCCGAGGTCATGCAGGAGGCCGCCATGGAAGCGCTGGATCTGGCCTGCGAAGCAGCCTTGGCCGACCGGCTGCGGGAGGGGGAACAGCTGCGGCAGTTTTTCCTGGTCCATCTGGATGTGCTGGAAGACACGATCACCCAGCTGAAGGAAGCCGCGCCCCAGCAGCCGGAACTGGCCCGGGAAAAGCTGCAAAAACGCCTGTCCACCATGCCGGATCTGGCGGTGGATCCCCAGCGCCTGGCACAGGAGATCGCCCTGTTTGCCGACCGCTGCGACATCACGGAGGAGATCAACCGCTTCAGCGCCCATTGCGCGCAGATGCGGCAGTTGGTCGCCCAGGAAACGCCGGTCGGGCGGGAGATGGACTTCCTGGCGCAGGAGATGAATCGGGAGGCCAACACCATCTGCAGCAAATCCGCCTCCCTCACAGTCACCCAGCTGGGGCTGATGTGCAAGGCTGAAACGGACAAGATCAAAGAGCAGATACAAAACGTGGAGTGAGTGAAATGAAAGAGAACAAGACGCAAGCAAATCCAACGCCCGCGGCGCCAGCCCCTGCCAGCAAGCTAACGCGGGAAGGCATGCTCATCATCATCTCCGGGCCCTCCGGCACCGGCAAGGGGACACTGTGTGACCGCTTGATCGCCCATGATGACAGCATCCGATTTTCTGTCAGCGTGACCACCAGGGAGCGCAGGGATACGGAGACGCACGGCGTTCACTACTGCTTTGTATCTGAAGAAGAGTTTAACCAGCTTAAGGACGCGGGCGAATTGCTGGAATACGCCACCGTCCACGACCACCACTACGGCACACCGCGCAAAATGGTGGAAGAAAAGCTCAAAGAGGGGTATGATGTGCTGCTGGACGTGGACAGCCAGGGCGCGATGAACGTGATGAAGCAGATGGAAAACACCGTGTCCATCTTCATCCTGCCCCCGTCCTTTGCCTCGCTCAAAACCCGGCTGCACACCCGCAACACGGATGATGAGGCCGAGATCAACAAGCGCCTCAACAACGCCCGGGGCGAGATTGAGCGCTACGCCCATTACGATTACGCCCTCATCAATGATGAGCTGGAAAGCGCCTTCTCGCGCCTGTGCACTATCATTGAGGCCGAGCGCATGCGCACGTTGCGCTTTCACCCCGAAATCCCAGAAGAATAAACGGAGGAAACCACATGGCAATCAACGAACCCGGCATCCAATCCTTAATCGGCAAGGCCGACAGCGCATACACCCTGGTTGAGATGGTGGCCAAGCGCGCCCGCCAGATTGTGGACGGCGCCCAGCCGCTGATCGAAGGCGACGACAGAAAGCCCCTGGCTGCCGCCATTGCGGAAATCCAGCACGGCATGATCACCTATCACCGCAACCTGGAGGACGAGGTCTAAGTATGGCGCAGGCGGCCAAAACAGTGGTCTTGGGCATCACGGGCGGCATCGCGGCCTACAAGGCCTGCGAGGTCGTGTCCCGCCTCAAAAAGGCGGGCGTCAACGTGCATGTCATCATGAGCCGCAACGCCTGTGAATTTGTCCAGCCGCTTACCCTGCAGACGCTGTCACAAAACCTGGTCGCGGTGGATACCTTTGAAGCGCCGGATGTGATGGATGTGGAGCATATCTCCCTGGCCAAAAAGGCGGATGTGCTCTTAATCGCGCCCGCCACCGCCAACATCATCGCCAAACTGGCCCTGGGCATCGCCGATGACATGCTGACCACCACCGCGCTGGCCACCCAGGCACCCCTTTTGATCGCGCCCGCCATGAACACCGTTATGTGGCAACACCCGGCCACCCAGGCCAACCTGGCTACTTTGGTAGCGCGCGGCGCAAAAACCATTGGGCCGGATGGCGGCTTGCTGGCCTGCGGCGATGTGGGCGCCGGGCGCATGAGTGAGCCGGCGGACATCGTGGAAGCCTGCCTCAATTTGCTGATGGACAAGCAGGATTTGCAAGGCCAGCGTGTGCTGGTCACCGCGGGCCCAACCCGTGAGGCGCTGGACCCGGTCCGCTACCTCACCAACCGCTCCAGCGGCAAGATGGGCTATGCCATCGCGCTCGCCGCGCAGGCGCGCGGGGCACAGGTGACCCTGGTTACAGGCCCGGTCAGCCTTCAGGCGCCTTTAGGCGTCAGCCTGGAAGCCATCACTACCACCCAGGATTTGTATGAGGCCATGACGCGCCTGGCGCCGCAGCAGGACATCATCATCCAGGCGGCAGCGCCGGCGGATTACACACCGGTCACGGTGCAGGATCAAAAGATCAAAAAGCTGGGGGATGAGCCCCTGCGCCTGGAATTCAGGCAGACCCAGGATGTCGCAGCCGCCATTGGGGAGCGTAAAAAGCCCGGCCAGTTCTTTGTGGGTTTCGCCGCGGAGACGGAGAATTTGACGGAATCCGCGCGCAAGAAGCTTCACAAAAAGAAGCTGGATTTAATCGCGCTCAATGATGTCAGCCGCAGGGACGCCGGCTTTGATGTGGACACCAACGCGCTTACCTTGATTTCTCCCAACCATGAGGTGGAGCTGCCGCTTCTGTCCAAGCAGGAGGCAGCCCACCGCCTGCTGGATGAGGTTGTGCGCCTGCGGCGAGAGCGTCTTGATGCCTGAACACCTACCCTTTGCCCAGGTCATTGTAGACATTGCCGCGGACAGCGCGGACAAAACCTTCACCTACCGCGTGCCCACGGGCATGCGGTTGTCAACTGGAACGCGGGTTTTGGTGCCCTTTGGCCGGCAAACCAAGGAAGGTGTGGTCATCAGCCTGACTGACACCTGCCAGGTGGAGGAGGGCAAGCTCAAGGACATCATCGAGCCGCTTGAGGACTATCCAGCCATCCTGCCGCCCTTGGTGGAGCTGGCGAAGGAGATCAGCATGGCCTCCAACTGCTCCCTGGCGCTGGCGCTGCGGCTGATGATCCCGGCTGAAATGCGCGCGGGCCGCGTCAAGGTTAAAACGCAGACGGTTGCCCGCTTGATGATTCCAGCAGATCAGATTCAGCAGGCACAGGCCGCGCACGCGCGCGCGAAGAAGCGTGTGCTGCTCATCCAACTGCTCTCAGACGGCCTGCCCCACCCGGTGGCGGAGCTTAAAGCCCTGGTGCGCGACCCGCACGAGCCGCTGAAGGTCTTGGCGGAAGCAGGCATCATCTCCTTAACAGAGGAAGAGGTCTTCCGATCTCCCTATGTTGACAGCCAGCCGCTGCAGACAGACCCTGTCCTGACGCCGGAGCAGACCGAAGTATTGCAGGAGCTGCTGCCGGCCATTCAGCGGGGCGAAGGCCAGTTTTTACTGCATGGCATCACCGGCTCCGGCAAGACCGAGGTCTATATCCGCTGCGCGCGGGCATGCCTGGCAGCTGGCCGCGGGGTCATCGTGTTGATTCCGGAAATCGTGCTCACCCCGCAGATGGTTAGCTGGTTTCGCGGCCGCTTCGGCGATGTGGCAGCGGTGCTGCATTCCCGGCTGTCTGCCGGGGAGCGGTTTGATGAATGGCGGCGCATCCGCAGCGGCAAGGCGCGGCTGGTGATCGGCGCGCGTTCCGCCGTCTTTGCCCCGGTAACAGACCTGGGTCTCTTAATCATCGATGAGGAGCATGAGCCCAGCTACCAGGCCGAGAACAACCCCCGCTATGACGCGCGGGAGGTGGCTGCCTTGCGGGCCAAGCGTGAAGGCGCCAGCCTGCTGTTAGCCAGCGCCACGCCCAGCATCCTGTCCTTTGCCAAGGCGCAGCGCGGGGACTATATGCTGCTGGAGATGCTGTCCCGCGTCAACAAGCACCAATTGGCCAAGGTCAGCCTGGTGGATATGCGCGAGGAATTGCGCCTGGGCAACCGGGGCATGTTTTCCACCCTGCTGATGGAGCGCTTGCGCGCCTGCATTGACGCGGGCCAGCAGGCCATGCTGTTCATCAACCGCAGGGGCTACGCGCCCAGCGTGATGTGCCGCAAATGCGGCGAGGTACTAACCTGTACCCACTGTGACGTCAAACTGACCTACCACGCGGCAGACCGCATGATGCACTGTCACTACTGTGGCATGGCCAGCGCCTTGCCCAGCGTGTGCCTCGCTTGCGGCAGCAGCTATCTAAAGCCGGTGGGCGCAGGCACGCAAAAGGTGGAGGAGGAGTTTAAAAAGCTTTTCCCGGATGTAAAGACAATCCGCCTGGACGCGGATACCACCACCGGCAAGGACGCGCATGAGCAATTGCTCAACCGTTTCAGAAGCCGGGAAGCCCAGGTGATGATTGGTACCCAGATGATTGCCAAGGGGCTGGATTTCCCGCAGGTCAGCCTGGTTGGCGCGGTGCTGGCGGATTTAACCTTAAACCTGCCCGACTACCGCGCGCAGGAGCGCACCTTCCAACTGCTCACCCAGGTGGCGGGCCGGGCAGGCCGGGCAGACATCCCGGGCGAGGTGATCATTCAAACCTACAAGCCCGAGCACTACGCCATCCAGTACGCGGCAGCCCAGGAATACCGCGGGTTCTTCAATCAGGAGTTCACACGTCGGCGCAAACTGCTTTACCCGCCCTTCACCATGATGGTACGCCTCTTGTGTGAATCCCGTGAGGAGGATCTGCCGCGGGAGGCTTCCACCCAGTTAAGCGAGCGGATTGCCGCCTTCCTGGCTAAAAAGCCTGGCTTAAAGCGGCGCGTACTGTTCGTCCGGGAGGATGAAGCGCCCATCAAGCGCATCATGGGTCATACCCGCGCCCAGGTGCTGATGAAAATTCTTGAACACAAGGAAAGTGAGCAGGTGCTCGCCTTCCTCAACGACCTGGCCGAGGAGCCTTGGCCCTGCAAGGTCAGCCTGGAAGTCAATCCAGCCAACCTTGCCTGATACAGTTTCACCAGGAGGAACCATGTCCAAAAAGAAAATTTTTACCATCGGCGCAAAGGAACTGCGCGTGAAGGCCAACCCCATTACCAAGTTTGACACCCGCTTGGGCCTCATCCTGCGCGACATGGCAGAAACCATGTACGAAGCGGAGGGCATCGGCTTAGCCGCGCCCCAGGTGGGCATCGCCCGGCGGATGATTGTGGTGGATGTGGGGGAGGGCTTGATGGAGTTCATCAACCCCGAGATCATCGCCTCCTCCGGCGAGTGCGGCATGGGCGAGGGCTGCCTGAGCGTGCCTGGCCGCCGCGGCTATGTCATCCGGCCGGAGAAGGTTACCGTCACCGCGCAGGACCAGAAGGGCAAGCATTTCACCGTGGAAGCGGATGGCCTGCTGGCGCGCTGCATCCAGCATGAGATTGACCATTTGGACGGCATTTTGTACGTCGATAAGATGGAGCATGAGATCTTCCCCGAGGACGAGGAAGAGGACGCGGACGAAGCGGAGGCCAAGCCCGAATAATGCGCATTGTGTTCATGGGCACGCCGGAGTACGCGGCCATCAGCCTGCGCGCCTTGATTGACCAGGGCTTTCATGTGGTGGGCGTGTTCACCCAGCCGGACCGGCCGCGCGGCCGGGGCAAGAAGCTGCAGATGCCGCCGGTGAAGGAATTGGCGCTTGCCCACCAGATCCCCGTGTTTCAGCCCGCGCGCATCAGGACGGAAGGGCTTGCGGATTTGCAGGCGCTGGCACCGGATCTGTGCGTGACGGCTGCCTTTGGGCAGATTCTGTCCGAGGATATCCTGGCCGTCCCGCCCCTGGGCACCGTCAATGTGCATGCTTCGCTGCTGCCCAAGTACCGCGGCTCTTCGCCTGCCAATTGGGTCATCATCAATGGGGAAACCACCACCGGTGTCACCACCATGATGACGGACAAGGGCATTGATACCGGGGACATCCTGCTGCAGGAGGCGCTTCCAATCAAACCCCAGGAAACAGCGGGGGAATTGACCCTGCGCCTGGCAGAACTGGGCGCCGACCTGTTGATAAAAACCCTGCGCCGCATCCAGGAAGGCACCTGCCCGCGCGCGAAGCAGGATGAGGCGCAGATGTCCTATTACCCAATGCTCAGCCGCGAAACAGGCGTGATTGACTGGGCACTGCCCGCCAGAGCGATTGAAGGCCTGGTGTACGGCACCAATCCCTGGCCCAGCGCCAACACGGATTCGCCCTGGGGCAAGCTCAAGATCCACGCGGCGATCGCGGAGGAGCAGGAGAATGCCAGTGCGCCAGGCACCATCCTGCAGGCGGATCCAAAAACAGGCCTGCTGGTGAAAACCGGGGAGGGCGCGCTGCGCGTCCTGGAATTGCAGGCGCCGGGCAAACGCGCAATGGACAGCCAGGCCTTTTTGCGCGGCAATCCTTTGACTGCGCCTGGCCTGATGCAAAACAGTGAGGGAGTAGTATGAGCGATCAGCGTACCGATAAAAATAATAAAGACCAGGGTGCTGGCCGCTTTTCGTCCGCGCGAAACACAGGGAAGCCAGCGGAGCGCCGCTACGGCCGCCCTGCGCCGCAAGGTCAGAATCCCGGCAGGCCAGCAGAGCGCCGCTATGGCCGTCCCGCGCCGCAAGGTCAAAACACTGGCAAGCCAGCGGAACGCCGCTATGGCCGCCCCGCGCCGGAAGGTCAGAATACTGGCAGGCCAGCAGAGCGCCGCTACGGCCGTCCCGCGCCGCAAGGTCAAAACACTGGCAAACCAGCAGAGCGCCGCTACGGCCGCCCCGCGTCGCAAGATCAGAATACTGGCAGGCCAGCGGAGCGCCGCTATGGCCGTCCTGCCCCTGCGCAAAACAGGCCGCGGGTGACGGAACGGGCGCAGCCTATCCTGTCGAAAGACGCGCGTGTGGCAGCACTTTTGGTCTTAAACCGGGTGCTGGACGGGGGCGCCTATGCCTCGCTGTCGCTTGATGAAGTGTTCCAAAACATGCGCTTAAAGCCGGAGGACAAGCGCCTGGCCGCGGTCATTGTTTACAAAACAGTGGAAGACCTTATGAAGATCGATTTTGCGCTGGATCAATACCTCAAGGACGCCCAGGCGCTGACAGGTAAAATCCGCAACATCCTGCGCCTGTCCGCCTGCCAGATCCTCTTGATGGACAAGATTCCGGATTTCGCCGCCACCAACGAGGCGGTGGAGTTGACCCGCGCCAGCGGCATGGAGGAGATGACCGGGCTGGTCAACGGCGTGCTGCGCTCCTTGATCCGTGGCAAGGATGACCTGCCCTGGCCTAAGGAAGGAGACGCCAATTACCTCAGCATCACCCATTCCGTCCCGCAATGGCTGGTGGATCATCTGTTTGCGTCCTATCCAGCGGACATCGCGCAGCAGATTATTGCCTACCGCAACAACAGCCACGCGGTCACCCTGCGCCGCAATAGGGTGCTTGTGTCAGAGGAGGAGTTTGACAGCCTGCTGGCCCATAAGCCATGGGAGATCGTTCCCGGAAGGCTGCCCGGCGTCGTCCGCGCCAAAGGTGTAAGCGACCTTGGCCGGGACGCGGACTTTGTAAACGGCAAGTTTTCTGTGCAGGGTGAAGGCAGCATGATGGCTGTTTTGGCGCTTGAGCCCAAGGTGGGCATGACGGTACTGGACTGCTGCGCGGCCCCTGGCGGGAAGACGGCCTACATCGCGGAGCTGATGCAAAACACCGGCCGCGTACACGCCTGGGATGTGCACGCGCACCGCGTGGACTTGATTTATGCCCAGGCGGAGCGGCTGCGCCTGTACAACATCCGTCCCGCGGTGCGGGACGCCACAGTATATCTGGAGCGGTTTGACCAGATGATGGACGCCGTCTTATTGGACGCGCCCTGCAGCGGCACCGGTGTGATGGACAACAAACCGGACATCAAATACCGCTTGACGCCAGAAGGGCTTGAGGAATTGCTGACTCTGCAGGCCAAATTGCTGGATGTCAACGCCCGCTATGTCAAGCCGGGCGGCACCCTGGTGTACGCCACCTGCAGCCTGCTCCCGCAGGAGAATGAGCAGCAGGTGCGGTCCTTCCTCACAGCCCATCCAGAATTTGAGCTGCTGCCGCTGCCTGCCAGCATCCCCGGTGAACTGTCCGAAAAACAGGGGGAGTACGGCCTGCAGCTGCTGCCGCACCGGGATGACATCGATGGCTTCTTTATCGCGAAAATGAGGCGCAAGACCTGATGAAAACGCAATTGACAGGCATGAGTTTAAGCCAGTTGACCGACTGGGTGAAAACCCAGGGTGAGCCTGGTTTTCGTGCCCGTCAAATCAACGACTGGCTCAAAAAAGGCGCGGATTTTGAGGAGATGCGCAATCTGCCAGCCAACCTGATTGAAAAAATCAAGCCCATCGCCAGCGCGCAGCCTGCGCAGGTGATGGAGCGCCATGTATCCAAACTGGACGGCACAGAAAAACTGCTGTTTTCCCTTGAGGACGGCCATACGGTGGAAGGCGTTATCATGCGCTACCGCCACGGCATCACCTTCTGTTTGTCCACCCAGGTGGGCTGCGCGATGGGCTGCGCCTTTTGCGCAAGCACCTTAAACGGCAAACTGCGCGATCTGACGACGGGGGAGATGGCCAGCATGTGCTATCTTGCCAACCGCTTGACGGCGCCGGTCCCGCTCAGCAACCTGGTGCTCATGGGCAGCGGCGAGCCGCTGGACAACACCCGGGAAGTTTTCGCTTTTTTGCACCACATCACCTCACCGGACAGCCTCAATATCGGGGCACGGCATATTTCCCTGTCCACCTGCGGCCTGCCCGATCAGATGCGGCTTTTGGCGCAGGAGGGCTTGCAGGTTACCCTGTCCGTCTCCCTGCACGCGCCCAATGACCAAATCCGCCAGTCCATCATGCCCATCGCGCGCGCGCACAGCATGGATGCGGTGCTGGACGCCTGCCGGTACTATATTCAGCAGACTGGACGGCGCGTCGTGTTTGAGTACGCCCTCATCCGGGATGTCAATGACAGCCTGGATAACGCCCAGGAGTTGGCTTCCCGCCTGCGCGGCATGCAGTGCCACGTCAACCTGATTCCGCTTAACGATGTGAAGGAGCGAGCCCTGCGCGCATCCACCAAAGCGCAGGTGGAGCGTTTCCTGAACCGTTTGACGGAGTTGAACATCTCCGCCACCGTGCGCAGGCAATTGGGGGATGACATCTTTGGCGCCTGCGGCCAGCTGCGCGCGCAGCGTTTAAAAACACCACTGATGGAGGAGGGCAGATCATGATTGCGGTATCCAGGACGCACCAGGGCAAGGTGCGCCAAAACAATCAGGATTCCCTGCTCATCCGGGAGGAGTTCACCTCCTTATATGTGGTTGCCGATGGCATGGGCGGCCACCGCGGCGGCAATGTGGCCAGCGCCATGGCGGTCTCCGCCCTCATGCAGCTGGACCTGAGCCTGCAGCCGGACGAGGCAGCTTTCCGCCAGGCCTTCCACCACGCCAACCTGAGCATTTGGGAGCGGCAGCTGGTGGATGTCAGCCTTTCCGGCATGGGCACCACCTTAAGCGCCCTGTGGGAAGGGCAGGACAGCGTGATGATTGCCCATGTGGGTGACAGCAGGGTGTACCAATACCATGACGGCGCCCTGCATCAAATCACGCAGGACCACTCCCTGGTGGGCGAATTGCTGCGCTCCGGCGCCATCACGCCCGAGATGGCCAGCAACTACCCCTACCGCAACATCGTCACCCGCGCGGTGGGCACAGATTCCATTTTGCAAACTGATATCTATACGGCGAAGAAGCCCGCGGGCTGCCGGTTCATCATCTGCTCTGACGGCTTGACCGAATACGCCGGCAATGATGACCTGGTTTCCTGTTTGAACATGCCGCTTGATGAAGCGGCGGACCGTTTGCTGCACATCGCCCTGGAGGGCGGCGGCCGGGACAACATCACCCTGATTGTGCTGGAGGTGCCCGCATGATTGGCACCCTGCTCATGGAGCGCTACCGGCTGGAAGAGATGATCGGCGAAGGCGGCATGGCCTCTGTCTACCGCGCGCTTGATCTGCGCACTGGGCACCGGGTGGCGGTCAAGTTTTTACGCCAGGAATTGCAGGCCAACCAGGAGTT
>LSQX01397914.1_pt1 | contig 23068 bp, 22 predicted proteins | sample 654561 | NCBI WGS metagenome assembly LSQX01 (sample SAMN04489861, study PRJNA283612) | anaerobic digester metagenome | isolation source: 4 biogas reactors fed with cattle manure at either 37C or 55C with and... | place: Denmark: Kongens Lyngby | collected 2014
TACACAATTATATGGACTTTATCTTTTTAATAAAAACTGACTTTACTTTTAGAATTAACGGTAAATTAAAACAAACTTTGTTTGTTACTGTTTTTAAGCCTTGAATTTGTTATAATCTGAGTATATGTTCTTTTTTTAAATTAAATATGAAGGCATAGATTGAATTGAGTTTAATCGAACTAAGTATTTTTTTTAATAACATACCTTTACCTAAATCAAAATATTTGGAACTTCTATGTTATAAACGAGGAAGGAGGGCATATGAAATTATTAGTTAGTTTAGTACTTGTTGTACATCTTTTTTTCCCAATACATCAAAAATTTACTAAGAAAGCAGCAAGTCTTGATTTAGTAAGTGAAAATTATATTTTATATTCAGTTGACACAGGTATGGTTGTTTTTGAAAGAAACAATGACATTCAATTAAAACCAGCCTCCATTTTAAAAGTCTTAACAACCATCACAGCTTTGGATATGTTGGATAGTGAAGCATTGGACGATGTGATTATCGTTGATCCAAAAATATTGAATCGTGTGGCCCCAAGTTCTTCAAAAGCAGGTTTTTTACCATATCAAAAACTGACTGTAAAGGATGTTTTGTACGGCATTATGTTACCTTCTGGAGCGGATGCAACCGCTTTAATATCTTATTACTTGGCTGAGGGTGAACTTGACTTTGTACGCTCAATGAATGAAAAGGCAAAAGCCCTCGGGATGCAAAACACGCAGGTTGCTAATACATCTGGACTTGATCATTCTCAACAGCATACAACTTTGGATGATTTGTTAATTTTGTTGAGATACGCACTCCAAAACGAAACCTTTGTGGAAATTTATACACAAACTCAATACACATTAACGCACGATTCAAATTTTGTGATGCAAGACCGAGTTTTATCGCAAGCACACAGTTTATACGATTATCATTATTTATTGGGTGCGAAGTCAGGATTCACATACCTTGCAAGACGATCTTTATCAAGTGTTGCAAGCAATGATAACTCTACTTATATTTTTATTTCCACACAAGCAAACCCGCAACTTGATATTAATATTCCAAATGAAGCATTAAAAGATGCCATTAAAGTTTACGATTACATGTTTGAAAATTTTGTAGTTACAAACATTGATGTCATTGAATACCCTAAGGTTAATTTTAAAAGAAAAATATTTTCCCAAACGATTGAAATTCCATCATTACAGGTATTACTTCCACAAACGATGGATCCAAATGAGATTGTGCATGTTTATGAATTTAACAGCGATTTAAAAGTTCCAATTGCTAAAGACACAGTCATCGGCCAGCATAAGTTATATTATGATGATGAATTATTAGGAACAGTTGATCTTTTAATAAATGAAAAGCTTGGAATCGATCCTTTGTATTATGGTGCTTGGGGTATCGGAACCTTAACAGCGATGCTTGTTTTGGTTGTTGTTATAAAAAGAAAACAGCGCAGCTAAGCTAAATTGCTTTGTTGCTTAATCAAAAAGGTAAAGAAACCGAAAGCGGAAATTTAATCTGAGGATATTAATTCATTAAATTCATGTATGTAAAAAACACAGAGTTTGTGCAAACCCTGTGTTTTTAATTGATACTATGGTTTATGTGACCGATTTTGATAACGATCAAATAAATAAGAAAACATATCAAAGAGATAGACTCCATAAATTATTTTCTCAATGAAATAGAGTTCATAACCCATTCTCCAAATAAGAAATACAATCGCAATCGCATTTAACTTTCCCAGTTTCTTAAATATAACCATTTGCTTATTTTGATGTTTGGTTGGAATCGATGATGTTGGTCAATTCAATAATTTCATCAATCATTGCTTCAATGAATTGAATCGTATCCATCAAAGGTTTTTCAGTGCTTAAATCAACGTTAACCATTTGCGCAAGTTCAAGTGGTGGTTTTGTGCCACCAGCTTTAAGAACTGCTTTCCATGCATCAATCGTAATTTCATCATTTAACAGTTTCTCACTCGCTTGGGTTGCAATCGTTAAACCAGCTGAGTATGTGTAAGGGTATAAACCCATGTAATAGTGGGGTTGACGCATCCAAGTTAGTGCGGCTCCTTCACTGATTTCAACCGCATCGCCCCAAAATTGTTTGAGTACGTCGTGGTAAATTTTGTTTAAAACCGCTGCTGAAATGGGTTCATCGCGATCAATTGCTAAATAAACTTCGCGTTGATAAGCCGCTTCCAACAAGTGTGTGACAAAATTGTGGTAATAAGTTCTTGAAATCAAGGTGGATAGAATCCAACGCTTTAAGCGTGGATCTTCAGCGTTTGCTTTGAGATGATTTGCCATCAACAATTCATTCATTGTGGAAGGTGCTTCAATGAAATAAAGGGAAGCACGTGTGTTCAATAATGATTGGTGTTGACCGGCAAGGTAAAAGTGACCTGCATGACCAAGTTCGTGTGCTAACACAAACACTTCACGCATCTTCTGGGTCCAACTGATTAGGATGTAGGGGTGTACACCATAAGGGCTGGAACAAAAGGCACCGGTTGATTTTCCTTGATTTTGAGGGAAATCAATCCATCGCTCATCAAATGCTTTTTTAATCATGTCTGTGTATTCTTCACCAAGGACATTCAACCCTTCCAGAAGTTGGTTTTTGGACTCAGCGATGGAGATATCTGGTTCAAAATCAGGATCCACAACCAAATGCAAGTCCATGGTGGTCATTTGTTCTAAACCATGTATCTTTTGTAGTAACTTGGCAAATTTTCGCATAGCAGGTGCTAAATGGGTCATGATCAGATCGATTTGACGATCGTACATGTCGCGTGTTACTTCTTGATTAAATAATAAATAATCAATGGTGGAATCAAAACCTTTTAATTTAGCCATTGCTTTTTCCTTAAGCACATGCGCTTTGTAGATGGCAGCGACGGTATTTTGTGACTGTGTTAAACGCTTGTGGAAGGTTTCAAAGGCACGATGGCGAACATTGACATCGTTGTCAAAGGCGAGTTCGTCCTCAAAATAACCAAAAGTCATCGGGATCTCTTGATCGTTAACTTTTATTGCATCAAAATGCATGTCTACTAATTTATGGGTGTTGTAAATACCATAGGGTGCATTGAGTGATTGATTGAATTCACTGATAGCATCCTCAATGTCCGGTTTTAACGCGTGTGGTTTTTCGCGGATGATAAGATCAATCGTACGCTTTAAGCCCGCATCCAATGCAATCATTTCATTTAAGGTAACTTCATCAAGCTGTAACAATTGTTGTTTGACGAAATTCAATTTTGTCTCAAGCCCACTTATGACCATTCCAAGTTTACCACTGCGAGCCATGACCTCTTGATTGCCTTGATCTTGACTTAAATGCAAAGACGCGTAGGTTGAAAGACGAATCAAGGTAACTTGCAGAGCTTCCAAGGCTCTTAAGGCAGCGACTGCTTGGCTTGCTTCTTGTAATTGGCCATCGTATTGTGATTTAAAGGCATCCACTGTGTCGACAACCGTATCCAGTTCCTGATAAAATAGTTCATCACTTTCATAGAGATCGGATAAATCCCATGTTTCTAAATAATTAACTGCTTCACGCTTTAATATTTTCATATCGAACTCCTTTTCATACCTTAAAATTATACCACTCTTTATCTGTAGGTTTAAAAGAATTAAAAGATTGTGCTTTAAAATATAAAAATAGGGGAGCAAAACATAATAATTACTTTTGAAAGTCGTAATCTTTTTTGTGGTTTTAAAAATTTGGTATACTAATAAGGAACATGTTTTTTAAATAGGAGGGCATATGCAAGAAAAGCAAAAGCGTATTAAGATTAATGAACTTGGTGGATATCAAGGTCATGCAGGTTCAGTTACAAAACGTGGTGCTATTTTCAGAAGTGGCAATCTAAAGACTAATCCTGAATCATTATCAAAACAATTGAGCGATTTAAATGTTTCAATGGTTTTTGATTTGCGATCAACGGAGGAAGTGAATGTACAACCCTATGTTTTACCCCGTCACATTGAGTATCGTCATACGCCAGTGTTGGCAGCGATCGAAGATGGAGCGCATGGATTAAGTCCCCATGATTTCAAAAATGAGGCATCCTTAGAAGCATTGAAAGGGCATTTTAAAAATGCTGAAGATTTTCAATTTGTAAGTGATTTTATGATGGGTATTTATGAAACCATGGGTAAACAACCGCAAGTTTTTGGTGAGATAATGAAAGCAATGATTGAAAACAAGGGACAGCCTGTTTTATTTCATTGTTCAGCAGGTAAAGATCGCACTGGTGTTTTAGCGTCGTTGATTTTGTTGGCATTAGGTGTGGCATTGGACGATGTGAAAGCACATTATTTACAGTCAAATACATGGCGGGCTGCTGACATTGAACATGAAATGCAAATGATTGCACAAACTGTAAAAAATCAAGATGATCTAGACAAAATAAAGGGTATCTTAATTGTAAAAGAAGCCTATTTGGACGCCATGTTAAAGTCAGTTCAAAAATATCCAAGCTTTGAAACATTTGCTCAAGCTCAACTTGGGCTTGATGAATCAAAATTGTCACAATTTCGTGCCTTGTATTTGGAATAGATGCATGAATAAGGGGTAATCAGATTGAAAGTGAAACAAAAAATCATTCTCGATATTGTAGAATCTGCACATTTTTCAAAAGCATTTGTTGAATGGTTAAAGACAGAGTTACCAACCTATCAAAGTAAGTTAAATAATCGTGGTGTTGGTGTTTTCAATGCACCGCCGACACTTTTAAGCGATCAAGAAAAAGTCGTGGAAGTTATGTTTGCACTGATCCATCTGCAAGCTTTCTATAAAGGTAGAGGCATTGATGATAGTATATTTTATGACTCACTTTATGATTTGAATTATCGAATTAATCGATATTTTAAAAATAATCAAGCTTATGGACTGACAGCAAAAGACATCCACTGGTTACGCTTTATTTTTGATGGTGAAATTTTTGATTTAGGTGCTTTACGTTTTCAAATGTTTCATTTTTCTTATGCAGAAATTGAAAGACAAGGTTTTGAACGCATGGAACTTTCAGAGCACTATAAAACAATGTTTAAAGAAGGGACTCCAATTGTCAACATTCATATTGCAAGCAATACCAATCTTAAAGAGGATAGCGTCAACCATGCCTTAAGCTTAGCGAATCGGTTCTTCAAAAGTTATTTTCCTGAATTTAATTATGAATACTATGTGTGTCGGAGTTGGCTGTTATATCCTGGTTTAAAACAATTATTACCAGAAACCAGCAACATCATTCGTTTTCAAAATCGTTTTAAAATCATCGCTTCTCATGATTTCCCCAATCAAGCATTAAATCGTATCTATGGTAGTGACGATCTCAGCGTGATTGCGACTCTAGAGAAAACAAGCACCTTGGCAAACGAAGCGTATCGCCATCTTGATGCTTTAGGTGTCAGTGCAGGAATTATTCATAAAAATGAGATTTAAATGACAAGGTTTGGTTGTGTCATTAAAAAAGAAGTACGGAGTGTACTTCTAATTTGTTTATTTCCAATAATTGTTTGCAGCAGCAACGGTTTGAAAATGAATGGCCACAACTTGCGAGGCTAGTGTTAAACTATCCGCATTGTGGGCATAATCGGCTCTTAATTTATCGCGAACTTCAGCCGAGGGTTGTGTGTAGGCAACCCCTTTCCGAGCTAAGGTAATCGCCAATTCAAAGCCTTGCTGTGGCGTATCTGTTTTTAAACTTGTTAACCAATCAGACATAAATATACTCCTTTCCTTATTTCTCCCTAAAAAAACTATACGCCCTATAAAGAAAATGTGTCAAGAAATATACTCTTTAAATATGGTATTTGTGGCATAAAAAGTATGGTTGTGGTTTAATGGTGACATGGTTAGAAAGTTGGAGATTATGAACAAACGTAGCAGTGGTATTTTGATGCATATTTCATCCTTGCCGGGTCCGTATGGGATTGGTGATTTTGGTCAAGGAGCGTATGCATTTGTGGATTTCTTAGTAAAAAGTAAACAACGCTATTGGCAGATTTTACCCTTAGGTACAACTGGTTTTGGTGATTCACCTTATCAAAACTTTTCGGCCTATGCAGGCAATTGGTATTTCATCAATTTGGATGAATTGATTGAAGTTGGTTTTCTTTTGAAATCAGAAGTTGATGCTTATCCCTTACAAACATCCACAACAACCGTTGACTATGCTTTGCTTTATCAACATAAAATGCTTTTGTTGCGCATGGCCTATAACCGCGTAAAAACAATTATGAAGGATAAGTTGCAGCATTTTATGGCAATTACGCCATGGTTGCGTGACTTTGCTTTGTTTATGGTTTTAAAAGCGCATCACCAAAATAAATCGTGGTTACAATGGCAAGCAGAATTCCGTATTTATAATTCAGATGCGGTACTCGCTTTTGAGCAAGCCCATCAAGATGAAATATATTTCCATGTCTTTTTACAATATTGTTTTAATCAGCAGTGGTTTAATTTAAAAAGATACGCTAACAAGCAGGGTGTTCAAATTATTGGTGATATTCCAATTTATGTTGCGGAAGATAGCGTTGAATTGTGGGTGACACCGCATTTGTTTCAACTTGATCGTCAATTGATGCCGGTGTCAGTTGCAGGTTATCCACCCGATGCGTTCTCAAAAACTGGTCAACTATGGGGCAATCCGCTGTATGATTGGCAAAACATGGCGGATGAAAATTATTCATGGTGGATTACCCGTCTCAGACATGCTTTAAAAATGTACGATGTGTTACGTATTGATCATTTTATGGGATTTGAGAATTATTGGAAAATCCCTTATGGTGCCACGGATGCGGTTCAAGGTGTTTGGGTTAAAGGTCCTGGTAAAAAACTTTTTGCGCAAATAAAAAAAGAACTTGGGGATGTGAACATCATTGCGGAGGATTTAGGTTTAATCACCGATGATGTGCGCGAGCTTATCCATTTTTGTGGCTATCCTGGCATGAAGGTACTGCAGTTTGCTTTTAATCCATTCAGTAACAGCGAGTATTTACCGCACAACCATGTTCAAAATAGCGTGGTCTACACAGGGACCCATGATAATTCAACAATTTGTGGATGGCTCGCAACACGTTCTGATTTGGAAATGGCATTTATTAAAGCGTACGTAAAATTAGATCAAGGTGAAGGGTATCATTGGGGGATGATTCGTAGTGCCTGGGCATCTGTTGCTAATCTCGCGATTGCACCCATGCAGGACTTTCTGGGACTTAGTGATACAGCACGTATGAACGAGCCTGCGACCATCGGAAAGAATTGGCGTTGGCGCCTTAAGCAAGAGCAACTAACGGATGCATTGGCCAATCAAATAAAAATATTAACACGTTTATATCATCGTTAACTTGCTAAAAGAAGCTCCATCGGAAGCTTCTTTTTTAAAAGTATATTGTTTGGTTTTTATAAGGTTATCCCTTAAGATATTAAAAGATGTAAGAAAATAAAGGAGTTCAACTATGAGTGTGGATGTTAACAAATTGCAGTTTGGGTTAGATACGTTTGGTGATTTGGCCTACGATGATGAGACAGGAGCCTTGATGTCTTATGAAGAATCGCTTCAAATGATTGTGAAAGAAGCGATGCTCGCTGATGAATTAGGCATCGATGTTTTAGCCTTAGGGGAGCATCACCGTAAAGAATTTTCAATTTCAAGCCCAGATACTGTGTTAGCTGCCTTAGCTTTGGTTACTAAAAATATTATTTTGGGAACCGGAGTAACGGTTTTAAGTTCCGATGATCCGGTTCGTGTTTATGAACGCTTTGCGACCATTGACGCCTTAAGCAATGGCCGTGCTCAGATTATGATTGGACGCGGGTCTTTTATCGAATCATTTCCATTGTTTGGTTATGACTTAAAAGATTACAACGAGTTGTTTGAAGAAAAAATTGCATTATTATATGAGCTATTAAAAAATGAGCCAGTGACGTGGAAGGGTGAGTTTACCCAGACCTTAAATAACATCCAAGTGTATCCAAAATTACAGAAACGTCTGGATGTGCATGTCGGTGTCGGTGGATCACCAGATTCTATTATTCGTGCGGCTAAGTATGGTTTTCCAGTTATGCTTGCAATCATCGGTGGGGAGCCAACGCGTTTTAAACCATACGTTGAATTGTATCATCGGGCTGCAGAACAGTTTAATCAACCCCTGCACCCCCTTGGAATGCATTCCCATGGTGTGATTGCGGATACTGATGAAGAAGCCTATGAGATTGCTTATCAATATATAAGAGGATCCATGGATATGATTGGAAAAGAACGGGGCTGGGCACCCATGAATCAGGAACGTTTTGATTTTGAAGTGAAACACGGTTCCTATTATGTTGGTTCAGTGCAAACGGTCGCGCAGAAAATGGCACGCATGATTCCTGCCGTCGGGGTCCAACGCTTTGATTTAATTTATGGCATTGGCGGTCAAAAACAAAAAGATCGTTTTAAGACCATTCAGTTGTATGGGGAACAAGTCATCCCCCGGGTTAAGGAAATCTTAAAGTCGAGAGCGACGCATGACTAAACCTGTTTTAGGAATATTAGGAGCAGGTAAATTTGGAACAGCACTTGCCCGTTTAGCAACAGCTGCTGACTATAAGGTATACATTGCAGGGTCGGGAGCGGTGGATAGAATTGCGCTATCTATTGAAGTGCTTGTGCCCAAGGCAACCGCAAGCACGGCGTTGGAGGCAACCGCAAAAGCAGATGTGGTTATTTTGGCCTTACCACTTGGTAAATACCAAACCATCCCGAAAGCCAATCTCAAGGGTAAACTCGTTCTTGATGCCATGAATTATTGGTGGGAAGTTGATGGTTTAACTCGCATTCCGGAAGATTTAAGACATTCATCAACGGAAATTGTTGCCCAATTCTTAAATGGTAGTCATGTTGTAAAAGCATTGAATCACATGGGCTACCATGATGTGGAACTAGAATCAAAAGCAAAAGGAGAGCCCCTGCGCAAGGCAATTGCTTTTGCCGGTGCTGATGATCAACACAAGGCAACGCTTCAAAAACTAATTGATGATTTAGGCTTTGACGCCTTGGATATTGGCCCTTTAAAAAATGGTGTGAAGTTAGAACCAGGAAGTCCACTTTTTGGTGCAAACTTAACCAAACAACAATTGCAACAAGCCATTGATGATTTTGAACAGAGTGAATTTGGGATTGCGGTGCTTAAAGCGCGTGCTGGAAAACTATAAACAGAGGTTTCTGTGTTTTTTTCTTTGTTTTTAAATGCATGTGATTTTGATATACTTAAATCAAAGGATTAAAAGATACTTGTGAGGGAAAGCCATGCGGATTTTGGTTGTTGATGATCAGAAAAGTTTAAATGAATCAATTTCTGATGTTTTAAAAGCAAACGGTTATCAGGTTGATTCTGTTTTTAATGGTGAAGATGCCATCGATTACATGAGTATGCTTAATTATGATTGCGTTGTTTTAGATATTATGATGCCGCATGTGGATGGCTTTGAAGTCGTAGAAATCATGCGCAGTAAAGGTTATGTCCAACCGATTCTGTTTTTGTCAGCCAAACAACATGTCGATGATCGCGTGAAAGCTTTAAAATTAGGAGGCGATGATTACCTCGTGAAGCCTTTTTCAATGGATGAGTTGTTGGTGCGGATTCAAGTGCTTTTGCGCCATCATGATAATCAAGCCACCAACATCTACCAGGTAGGCGATCTTTCAATCAACATTGACACGCAACAAGTGAAACGGCAGTCACAACTTATTGAACTGTCACACAAAGAATATTTAATTTTACTTTATTTAGTCCGCCATCAAAACATGGTAGTGACCCGTGAACAACTTTTAGAACATGTGTGGGATTTTGATTATGATGGGACATCCAACATCGTGGATGTTTACATCAATTATTTACGTAAAAAGGTGGATGGACCCTATCAACATAAATTGATTCAAACCGTGCGCGGTTCTGGGTACACGATTCGAGGTCAAGCATGAAACGTTTGCCATTTAAACTACAAATCACGTTATGGTACAGTGGCTTCATGATTTTGTTTTTAGCGATAACACTCACCATTATTTACACCATGAGTGCCACAAGCATGTTAAGCAAAACGGATGAGAGCTTAATCAATACTTTGGATAAGGCGCAAGATTATGTGACCTATCGTGATGGTGTCTTTCGTTACGATGAATACATGCACCGCCTGGATGAATCGATTGCGGTTGTTGTGTATGATCAATTCGGAAATGTGCTCTATGGGGAAGTGCCTCGTTTGTTTCCTGTGGACACCCCTTTTTCTAATATCTTGGCGACTATTAAGTTGCCGAATCAAAACCGTTATGTGTATCGCGATTTAGATATTGAAGTTGCGGGTGCCAAACAAAAGCTTGTTTTGCGTGGGATTGCTTCGTACACGCGTGCAAGTGCAACTCTTAATTCATTTTTATTTGGTTCACTCATTGTCGCGCCCATTATTATTCTACTAGCAATTTTTGGTGGTTGGCGATTAATGAAACAAATCTTTAAACCGATTGATTATGTCCGCACCACGGCCCAAGCAATCAGTGATGGTGACGATTTAAAATTACGAATTGAAACCCCTGAAAATAACGATGAGATTGCGAAGCTTGTATTAACGCTCAATCACATGCTGAAACGTCTTGATGATGCATTTGAGCGCGAACGTGAGTTCAGTGATGATGTCTCACACGAACTAAGAACACCTCTAAGTGGGATGTTGCTTGACATCGAGTTGTTGCAAAGTAAAACAACGCAAGCAGAACAAGTTCATGTTTTGTCACGGTTGCATTATCATACAACCTGGATGATTGAACTCATTGAATCCATGAGTGCTTTATCAAATCAAGTCCAAATTAAAAAGCTTGAAAGCGTTAATTTAAACCAAGTGGTGTCCAATTATGCAACCATGGATGGGCGTCGCATTCAAGTTGATATCGACACCAACATCATGATTAAAACAGACACCTTGCTCTTTAATCGGATACTCAGCAATCTAATTAACAACGCCTTTCAATACGGAGCAAGCAAGGTCATGATTGCCACAGAGCTTGCTAAGGATGATGTGCGCTTAAAAATCAAGGATAATGGCATCGGCATTGATGCGGATCAACTGGATAATATATGGGATCGGTTTTATCAAGTTGATGCTTCGCGACATGATTCCAAGACCTTTGGCTTGGGGCTTTCGTTTGTGAAACTCGCGATTATGGCCTTGGGATGGGAAATTTCTGTTGAAAGTGAACCACAAAAATACACAGAATTTACAATTTTTATAAAAAAAGACTAATTTTAATCTAATTTTAATGTTGGGGTGTCACAATAAGGTCAAGAAAAGGAGAGAAACACATGAAGAAATTATTATTACCAATTCTGTTAGTGATTTTCTTAAGTGGTTGTCATCTTGTGTTTGATGAACAACCTGAGATTGAACAAGTCGTTCATAACGTGACCTTAGCGGAAGCGAAAGAAATTGCATTAACGCATGCCTCAGTATCAAAGGCCGAAGCAAAATTTGAAGTTGAAGAAATGGTTGAAGGCGAACCTTCCTATTATTTATTAGTGATTAAAGATCAAGATCACACTTTGCTTTATAAGATAGACATTGCCTCTGGAAAGATTTTATTATCAAGCAACCAAGAAAGCGATGCGATTCTAGATGGCCTTGATGCAAGCTTATCAAAGCCAAGCGGTACCAATGACAAGGATTTAGATCAAAGCGTATCCAGTGAACCACAACCATCAACACCGAGTGGTTCCAAATCTGAAAAGCCGAGCGATCCCAAACCTGTACAACCAAGCGATCCCAAACCTACGACACCAAGTGATACAAAAACTGAAAAACCTGCTGAATCACAACCGGATCATGTCATGAAAGACATTAGTAAAGATGTCGCATTACAAATTGCACTTAAAGATTTGGGAGTCTCACAATCCGCGATTCGTAAGCTTGAAATTGAGCGCGACCGCGAGAAAAACATGGATGTTTGGGAAGTTGAATTTGATTACGGTGATTATGAATATGAATATGATATCGCCATCAGTGATGGTACAATCATTAAAATGGAAATTGAATACCGTTTTAAACCAACAGGTACCGGCGAAATTTCATTGGCAAAAGCAAAAGAGCTTGCCTTAGCACGCGTAAAAGGTGCGAATGAAAATCATCTAAGAATCAAGAAAGATTACGACGATGGCCGTTTACAATACGAAGGTCGTATCATCTACAACGGTTATGAATACGAATTTGAAATTGATGGTCCAACAGGCATCTTCCTTGAATGGGAAATGGAAATTCTGTTCTACTAAAAAAAACCACTAAGATAGTCCACTTCATAGTAAGTGGACTATTTTTTATGTAAATTATTGCTTAATTTGATAGGGTCCTTTAAGATTAATGTAAGTTTGGAGGCAGCTATGTTTCAAAAGTTATCAAAGCCATGGCAAGATGTTGTGAAACTTATGTGGCAAGCCCACAAAGAAGGATCCATGCCGATCGGTTCGGTTATCACGGATGAAAACAATCAAGTGTTAGCAAGCGGTCGTAATCAAATATTTAAACGTGATGAAAGGAATCCCTTGTCCGGCACCAGTTTAGCACACGCCGAAATGAATGCTCTCATGCATTTGCGTCGTGATGGACATCCCAACATTAAGCAATACACACTATACACAAGCATGGAACCATGCCCTATGTGTATAGGCGCCTCGGTGATGAGTAAAATTCGTAACATCCATTTTGGTGCTCGTGATTTTTATGGTGGTGCAAGTGCTTTGGTGGAGCTTCATCATTATTTAAAAAGTAAAGATATGAAAATCCACTATGAAGCTGGCAACATTGAAGTGTTTCAACTTGTTTTACAAACAAATTTTGAAATGCAGAGACAATACCAACGTTACGAAGTTTTGTTAGCGAGCATCGCCCGTGCTAATCCAGATGCAATTCAAATTGGAAAAGCACTTGCACAAGAAAAGTTCTTTGACAAAGCGCAAGCAAAGAAGATGCCTATTGAGGATCTTTATAACCATGTGATTGAATATTATGAACAATTTAAATAAATTTAAAAATCCTTATTACAAGAAAATCCGGGGCAGTGTGTTATTAGAGTTAACATGTGCGCATTGTAAAACGCCGCTTTTACATTATCAAAAAGTAGGGAAGGGCAACGTGCGGTTGCTGCATCTTGAACGCATTGTAACTGCCGCTTTTGATTGTTTCAAACAAGCAAAACAACTCACATGTCCAACATGTGGCACGCGGCTTGGTTTATTTGATGAAAAACATTTTGGTTATCGCATGATTCGCGGTCACACCATGCAGAGATTTTTGTTTTAAGAATCTTCAACGATTTGATTTAATATTGTATGCAAGGGTGCCGTATCAACTTGATGGGCTAAAGTCAGGATGACCATGTTGCGTTTGGGCACGATTATCAAGGCTTGGCCATCGGTGCCGAGCCCAAAAAAGATGCCTTCATCTTTTGCAACCCAGACACCATATCCATAACCATAACGTCGAAACAGACGTTGTGGATGATCAACATGTGGTGTTTGAGTTGTTTTTGTTTTCATGATTGTAATCCATTCCTTGGATACAATGCGCTTGCCTTGATACAAGCCGTCATCAAGTAACAGTTGACCAAACTTCATGAGATCATCAGGGAACAACCAGAGGCGCGTGGCGCCCGCAAGGTAATCGCCGTATTTCTCCCATTTGTAATCGGTAATATCCAAATCTTTAAATAAGGTTTCCTGTAAATAATGATCAAGATCTTGTTTTAAATAAAGTTGTAAAACCACAGAAAGTAAATAGAAACCAGCGTTGGAATACAAGTAATGGGTTCCCGGTGCGTGAACGATTGGATAATTAAGTAAGTATTCGACATAATCGGAAGTTTCGAGCTTAAGCAAGTCTTGCCGCATGAGTAAAACATCCTGATAACCAATCGTATGTGTCAACAAGTGCCTTATTTGTATTTGTTGTAAATAGGCCAGGTTATTGGTATTTGTTAATTGATAATGTTTCGCTAAAATTGGATAAACGTAAGTGTCCAAATTTAATGTTTTTTGTGAGTCATGTTCAATGATGTAACCTAATAAGATGGTCATGACAGTTTTACTTAAACTGCGAATATCTGAGAATGTGTTCGCTTTTTTAAATTGGTGAAAAAAGTGTTGCTCATTTTGTGAGATCATCAAATAATGTAAATTCAAAGAGTTTTGACGTTTGTCTTTAGCTATTGATAATGCTTGCACATAATGATTAAATTTTGAGTTGGTGATCATTGTTATTACCTACTTTCATGTATAGTTTAGCATATCTTATGTAACTACTTGAAATCGAATATTAGGTACATTTTATGCAATTGTAGTATAATTTGGGTGTTTAATGGAAAAATGTTTTATAAGCTATCATAAAAAATGAAAGGGATGTTCTTGCAGACCATAATTTTATTTACATATGAATTACGTTAAGAAAATCTTAAAAAGTCACATCTTCAATATCATGCTTATGCTTTCTTTAACAGCTTTAGCGCTCTGGATTGCATTCAAAGATGACGATGGATCAACGCTGCTGTTGTTTAAAAATATCAAATGGTATTGGATTATTATTTTAATTGCGTATGTGTTTTTCTATCATAGCATTACAGGCTGGATTTTGTTTCGATTGACAAAATACAAATACACGTCATATCGGCTGTCGCAAGGTATTATCAACACCTTGATTGCGACGTTTTTCCATGCGATAACACCAGGTGCTTCCGGAGGTCAATTCATGCAGGTTTATGTGTTTCGGAAACAACGTGTCAATATAAGTGATGCCGCCAGTATTTTATGGATGGATTATATTGTCTATCAAGCAAGCATGGTTACCCTGGTGGCCATTTTGCTTTTCAGCCGTTTTAATTTTATTCTAAATTATAACTTTAATTTATTTTTAATTGTGATGCTTGGCTTTATTGTGAGTGGTTCACTCATTATTGGGATGTGGTTAATCACACGTTTTTCAAAGTTATATCATTGGTTAATTACCAAAGGTGCGAACTTTGCGTTACGTTTGAAACTGATCAAAGATAAAGAAAGTTTAAAGCAACGCATTGCACAAGGTATTTCGCGCTTTGAGCAGGAGCTTGAAACTTTGAAAACTAAAAAAGGATTAATCATACAAGTTGCCGGTGCGAATGTGTTTCGAATTTCGCTAATGTACGCTTTTCCATTTTTGTGTGCCATGGCTTTAAAGATTGATGTGAGCGTCAATGATTTATGGTTGATTGTCGTCCTGTCAGCTTGTGTTCACATGGCAGCGATGCTCTATATCGTTCCTGGCGCAAGTGGGGGCATCGAACTTACATTTCTCATTTTCTTTACATCGCTCTTTGGGGTTGTCGGTGCACGCAGCTTAATGGTCATCTGGCGTTTCTTCACCTATTATTTCATTGTGCTTGTCAGTGGTTTGTTGTTTGTTGTATTTAAACAGTACTTTTTATTTAAAGAAAAAAAGATGCACTAGGAAGGTTATTCAGGTGCATCATGGGTTGTATTAGGTTTTATTAGGTCTTTCATCGTTTGAATAAGTTTATCAACATGAATGGGTTTTTCAATGATACCATCGATATTTAAGGTCTTGTAGAGCTCAATTTCATGGGGCAACACGGCTGCCGTGATTGCAACAATTGGCAAAGTTGGCTGGGAATTACGGATGGCTTTTGCGGTTTCTACACCATCCAACACCGGCATGTGGATATCAAGAAAAACAAAATCGTACGTTCGATGTTTGAGTGCTTGTAACAATTCTTTACCGTTGGAAACAATCGTGACAAACACATCGAGAGACTTAAATATTTCTTTGAGTAACAATTGATTAATCGTGTTGTCTTCAGCCACAATAACTTTCAATCCTTCCAAGGGTTGATTTTGTTTAATGGGTTTCTTTTTCGTTAAATTGGTGATTGCTTTTTCAAGGATTAAGGAAAAATAAAATCGTGATCCCTGTTGTGGATTTGTTTTTAAATGAAGTTGACCACCCATGCGTGCGATGAGTTCTTTCGTGATTGTCAGTCCAAGACCAGAGCCGAGTGTTTCGCCATTACCTTGATAAAAATTATTGAAGATTTTTATTTGTTCTGCTTGATGAATGCCAACACCATCATCTTGAACATAAAACAACAATTGGACAAAATAATTGTTTTCATTCTCAACTTTACAACCCAAAGTGATGGTTTGTGCCTGCGCATGGTTGATGGCGTTCATGAGCAAATTGTTAAGAATTTGTTTCAAACGGCCTTCATCACTTATGACTTGATATATAAGCTTGTCAATATCTTTTTCAACACGAATCTGATGTTCTGAAAGGGCAGGTATGTGTTGTTTGAGTATTTCACTTAAGAGATGATGCACGTTTACTGCTTCGTATTTAAAAACAAAACGATTGGATTCAATGCGGGCAATGTCAAGTAAATCATTTGAAATTTGGATTGCATCTTTTAAGGATTCCATCGTGTGTTTCACATATTCTTTCGCTTTGCCATCCTGAATATTTTGATTCAGCAAGTCAATGAAGCCCCAAGCCCCGTTGAGGGGGTTTCGCATTTCATGGCTTATCTTTGCGATAAATAGGTTTTTATCTTGATTGGCTTTGATGGCGTCTGTTTTCGCTTTTAAGAGCTGTTTTTCATGGTTTTTACGCAAGTGCAAATTCACTAAAATTTGCGCATAAAATTTGAGAAGATCAATTTCACTTTCAGTGTAACTTCGAAGATCAAAGACTGAATCGAAACCAACAAATCCAATACATGTGCCTTCATACATCATTGGAATCGTCACAAGGCTTTTTATACCTTGTGATTCAAGCGATTGCCGGATTGTTTCGGTTTTAGGATCTAATGCTAAAACATCTTTAATAATTAGTGATTTGCCTTGGATATGCGTTCCAACCCAATTCGGAATGTTTTTAATGGGAACATTTTGTAAACTATCAATTTGTGGTGAAACTAAATCCCGGCACCATTCGTGCGTGTTGGTTGTGGTTTGTGCTTCAAAATCATATCGAAAGACATACACGCGATCCACTTTAACAAATTGTCCAATTAACTTTAAAGACGCGTTGATTTCACGATCCATATCGCTTAAGGGGATGTTGATGTAGCGTCCTGCCAATTCCAAAAGCAGGTCCTGTAAACGATTGTCATTGGTGTGTTTTTCTTTTTGATGAGTATCATTTGCCAAATCAAGTAAAAAGGTCATGACAAACTTTTTGTTTTGTAAGTCGATAGGTTCAGCTGTCAAAGAGCTGGGCACGAGTGCTTGATTTTTGTTTCGTAAAAACAATGTGAAATTACTTAAACTTTCTTTTTTGTGCAATTCATGTTTAATGTGCTTAAAAGTTGTTGCTTCTTCAAAAATATGCAAGGTGTTAATTGATTGTCCGACGACTTCAGCTTCAACAAAACCAAACACATCCATAAACGCTGAATTAATCTGTGATATTAGACCATCTTCTATGGAAACAATAGCCATTGGGATAGGAGTGAGGTTGAAAATTTTACGTAGTTTCAAGGAAATTTCACTTTCGGCAAACAAATTTTTAGTTAAGGAGAAAACGTACTCATTACCATCCCAATGACCTAACCATATGTGCGTATCGATTGCTAAAAGTTTGCCATTCTTTTTTAAAATCGGTAAAGAGCAAACTTTGATTTCAGGTTGTGCATTTTGAATGCAGGTTTGCATCGCTTCTTTTTGTAGATGCTTTGGAAATAAATCATAAAAATGCATGGCGTTTAATTCAGTGCTCGTGTACCCTAAGATATCACGCGCTGTTTTATTTGAAAACAAAATTTCGCCTTGTTGATTGGATACAAAAAACATCTCATTATTTGTATGGACAATGACTTCCGCGTTGTTGTGGGGTGTGTCAATTTGTTCTGGATCTGCAATTAACAACACAAAAATAAAAACATCATCGTTAATTGTTTGAAGTTGTAAATTTAAATGATAACCAAACTTCACGGTGTTGAAATTTGTCAAATGTGATTCAATTAAATGCTGCATGGCATCCAAACAAAGCGATTGAAATAAATTTTGAGAAGTGTGTTTATTTAAAGTTAATCCTTTATCATGTTCAGATAACCCCAAGGCTTTGGAAAACTTGTCGTTACTATTAACAAGTTTCAAAGCATTATCAGCAACATATTTAAAGATGCCATATCCAAAGGGGGCTGCGTTAATAAAGTGATTGTTTATCTTATGCTTCATAAAACTCCTTTTTTAGTTGTATTTCTATTATAACCCCTTGCTTTAATTGTACAAAGCAATAATTTTTTCAAGTTGGTTGACGAAAACGTTCACAATCGCAGGATCAAATTTCTTACCACTTTCTGTTTTAATATAATCGATGGCAGTTTCGAGTTTCCAAGCATCTTTATAAGGACGTTTCATTAGTAAGGCATCAAAGACATCAGCGATTGCAGTTAAGCGCCCAGCGATATGAATTCGATTTTTAGATAGGCGGCAAGGATAGCCAGTACCGTCCCAGTTTTCATGGTGAGTACGCGCAATGATGCTTGCGATATGAATCGTTTGTCCTTGGAAAGAATTAAGAATTTGTTCACCTAGGAGCGTGTGTTGTTTCATGATCGTCCACTCATCCACATCGAGGCGGGTTGGTTTTTTCAAGATTTCTGCCGGGATGTGGGTTTTTCCAATGTCATGCAATTGACTTGCTTTTGCATATGACCTTGCGCTTGCTTCATCTATGTTTAAGCCCATCGCTAAAATATAAACAATTTCACTTACGCGTTGAATATGACGTTCTGTTTCTTGGCCAAGCAGTTTAATCGACAATAACAAACTTTCAATAAGTTTCTCTTCAGTTTTCTGCATGTGGCTTGAAAGCAGCGATTGCGTTTTATTGTATGAGTCTGTTAATCGCAACATATTACGGATGGTTGCTAGTAAAATGTTATGGTTAATTGGCTTTTCGATGACATGTTGAATCCCGAGATTAAGTGCTTCGCATTTACAATGGGTATCATTAGCCTCCATCATTAAGATGGTTGGTAGAATAGATTTGGTGTTAATGGTCTGTAATTGCTCAAAAATCGCTAAACAATGTTCATGGGGGATTTCTAAATCAAGCAAAACCAAATCTGGATTATAGTCCAAATAGGTTTGTGGTGCTTCACGTACATTCAACACACTTTTGATTTTTTGATAACCTTCATTTTTCAACAGCTGCTCAACAAAATTGCTGTTGGTACTATCGTTGTCGATTATTAAAATTTTTAAATCTTTGTAGTCGGAAAGGTTGTTAGTCATAGATCCCATCCTTTACTCACGTGTGATAAAACAACTTTTAGACTTGATAATTACTCAATTATTGGATGATTCACTACAATTAGCCAGCAGAAACACCATAAAGCTAATTCTAATTATAAAGATATTTCCTATCATTAATAAAAAATGTCACGAGATGTAAAATTTGTTGCATTAAATAGAATAATCAGATATATTTTGAATAAACTGTAAAAATTAGTAAGTGGAGAATTTAAAAATGACGAATTTATCTGACATTATGCGTATCTTAGTTAAAGAGACTGGAATTAGTTTGAGCCAAACGATTACGATTTTCAATGCGTTTATTAAAAACAGTGATGATTATCTGCATATGTTGCGTGATAGTATTGCTTCTAATGATTTTGATAAAACAAGCAAATACGCACACCAATTGAAAGGTACGGCGGCTAATCTTAGATTACCAATTCTACAAGCAAGGGCTGTGGATTTAGAAAAAGCAGCAAATTCTCAAGATCGTAAAACATGTGCCACAATATTTAATACAATTTTAAATTTAATGGAGACCATCAAGCGGGAGCTTCAGAAAGTTCAGAAATTCTCACAATTACGAGTTTTAATCGTTGAAGACAACGACATGAATGGGAAAATGCTTACACAGATGATTAAAAACTTAGGTCATGAAGTGGTGGCTTATGTTGCAACACCTGAGCAAGCCCTGTTGTCGGTCAAGAAACATATGCCGGATGTTGTGTTTATGGATATTGATTTGCCAACTGAAATGAATGGCATTGAAACGGCAGAACTAATTTCTGGGTATCACAAAATACCAGTTGTCTTTATTTCCATTTATGATAATCAAGAAATAATCGCCAAGGCAAAACCATTCGGTATTGGTTATGTTGTCAAACCGTTTATGGCAAGTGAAATTGATGAGATGTTAACACTCGCGATTGAAAAGGTTATTAGCAAGCAAAACGAAGTTAAACCGAAAGCAGTTAAACTTAAAGTCAAAGATGAGAGTCGCACTTATTTTGTGAATTTTGCGGATGTTGTTTATTTTGAATCACGGTTACACCAAACAATCGTGTATACAGAATTTAAATCCTTTGAATTGCGTATTAGTTTAAAAGAATTGTTACAGCTCGATGAACTAAATTATTTCATTCAAACGCATCGTTCCTTTTTGGTGAATCGTAATTATTTAATTGGAATTATCAATGATGCTGGTGCTCATTTTTTAAGACTGAAATCGGCATTAGAATTAATTCCTGTTAGTCGTAACAATTTGCGAAAAGTTAAAACAGCACTTGCTCAAGCAACCTAGGGAGTCAAGTTGCTTTTATCAGTTTATGTGATAGACTGGAAGTACCATAAAGAGAAGGCGAGAGACAAGCTNNTCAATGACCCTTCAGCAACCTGCAATTGTAAGGTGCTAAAGCTTGAATGATGGGACACTATTTAAGATGAAAACAAGTCCCATCGCGATGGGGCTTTTTTGATGGTTAGAAAGTGGGTACAAATGTTAAAATCAAAAGGTATTGTGCGTTGGATTTTGAAACTGAATAATCAAGGTGACATTGAAATCATTGAGCGTAATGTATCAAAACATATGCCAGTTAATCGCATGATTGAAGAAGTTGGATTTTACAGTTTTGAGTTTATTGATGTTGTTAAGCACCTGTACTTGGTTGTTTTTTATCCGCATGAACATGATACTGTAAAATCTGCCATCATGGTAGGTCGCTTTGATAAACAAGGTGATGACATGGTGATGGCGGACATGACCGATGCCGATCAAGTGTATTTAGACATGTTTTACACAAAGTATTTTAAAACGACGCGACATTAAAAAAAGCAGTGACATTCACTGCTTTTATAAATCACTTTCACTAATTTCGAAGGTGTTGCCATCTTCTAGGTTACCGGATTGATAGCCTTTATAAAACCATCGCATGCGTTGTTCGGATGTGCCATGCGTGAATTTATCGGGCACAACATATCCCATTGTGCTTTCTTGGATGCGGTCATCACCGACTGCCGCCGCAGCTTCCATGGCTTCTCTGATATCGTTGATATCAAGCAGGTTGTTTGCTTCTTGATAATGAGTCCATACTCCCGCTAGGTAGTCAGCTTGGAGCTCCAGACGTTTTAAAACTTTATTGTACTCAGTTTCATTAAGACGTCCTCTCAGAGCATGCACTTCATCGGAAATACCAAGCAAATTTTGAACGTGATGACCCACTTCATGAGCAATGACGTAAGCCATGCCAAAATCACCCTTAGCTTGAAAGCGATCTCGTAATTCTTGGTGGAAAACTAAATCGATGTAAATATTGTAATCGGCAGGGCAGTAAAAGGGACCAACCGCTGAGGTTGCCATGCCACATCCTGAATTAACTTGATTTTTAAATAAAATTAAACTTGGTTCTTTGTATTGACGGCCGTATTGTTTGAAAACGTGGTTCCAGACATCTTCGGTGTCCGCGAGCACTACTCCCACATATTCTGCCATTCGTTTTTCTTCCGCTGTTTCGACAAATTCTTGATTGACGTTTTGATTGACTGCGGCATTAAATAAATGACTTGGATCTCCAGTAATGAGTGTAAAGATAATCGCGATTACAATTCCTGCACCACCGAGCATCATGGCACCGCCACTGGCTCTGCGATCTTGAATATTCCGACTTTGCCGTCGCCCTTGCACTTTCATAAACTTATCTCACTTTCTTGCGTGTCTTTATGTCAATTTAACAAAAGTATTATATCATAATAACGAAAACAGTCGCTAAAACGGCTTATTTATGTGATTTAATGGCTAAAAGTTGTGAATGTAAACATAAGTTGCGTAAGCACCAACCCTTGTTTGTAGTATATCTTATTGAAAAAGGATACCATGAAGATGTCAGAGGAGGATAAAGGATGAAGTTAAGTGAAAAAATTATACAATTAAGAAAATCAAAAGGAATGTCGCAGGAACAGCTTGCCACATCGCTGCAGGTCAGTCGCCAATCCATCTCAAAATGGGAATTGGATGAAGCCTATCCAGATGCTCATAATCTAAAGATGTTAGCAAACGTGTTTGACGTATCCATTGATTATTTATTAAGAGAAGAGTTGACCGAAACTCAAACAATTAAAGTTGAGCCTTTTGATCGGATTGTCAACAGCATTAAATTTCATTGGCGTAAAATTGGCTACGTTTTGAGTGTTGTCAGCCTTTTGACAATCGTTGTAATTCAAATGATGAAAAGCGCGATTAACTTAACGACCGGGGATCTCTTTAGCGATTTTGGTGGGTTCTTTAATCAAAATAATCCATTTAAAGGCATGCAGTCGCTTTATACGGGTATCCAAATAATCGCAGGTGTGTTTTTAATCCTTGGGGTGATCTTGATCGTGCTTGATTTCAAGAAATCAAAGCAACAAAAAAGCTAAGGTGTTCAAGGCCTTAGCTTTTTTTATTCTTTGTACCCTTATTTAATGATGTCAAAGCCACCAATGACTGGTAACCGCTTTGCTTTTCCCCCAAAGCCATTGACTAATCCCATAATCCCCAAAACGATAGTAAAAATCGAAAAAACTGGTAGCAAAATCCATCCAAGGATGGGGATAATCGCTAAGATTCCACTTCCTACAACACCGAAAATCAATAAAACTAAACCTTGATTAGCATGGAACTTTCCAAATTTTGATTCAGGTGCTGCCACAAGTGGTAAAAAGAAAATCAAATACGCTAAGCCTGCCATTGTTTTATTCTTTTCAA